>ERZ778511.2081-NODE-2081-length-11780-cov-4.159659_pt1 | contig 11780 bp, 1 predicted proteins | sample MGYA00510347_ERZ778511 | MGnify/ENA primary metagenome ERZ778511 (study PRJEB29527, sample SAMN07138967) | mouse gut metagenome | material: feces | host: mouse | place: China:Nanjing | collected 2016-01-25 ...
TTATCCGGATGATCAGTTTAGCTGTACGGATTATTTCACATGGACAAAAATGAGCCGGGCTCCGCAGAAATTTGACGTAAGCGCTAAAGGTGCAACCACCTATTGTGTGGATACTCAAATGGATTCGATCTATGTTGCTTCTTCTGAAGACCAGGTGGTGTACCGGTTGTTGAGGAATGGTACGCGGGAGGTGGCGCGTCATATCGGAGATGGCTCTGAGTTTGCCTTTGCCGGCTATTATAACTCAGAATCTCCGGGTGAGAATGTTTATCAGGTGGAAGCAGGCATCGGTGAGTGTAAGGTGCTGATGGATGAAAAGATTACCATCACTTCTTATGAGCGGCCGGTCATTGAAGATATTTCGGGCATGCAGGCTTATTGTATCGGTTCTTCGGATGTGATAGAAGTGACTATTCCTTCTCCTTATCAGGGAGCTGCTTATAAACTGTATAAGGAGGGTGAGTCTGCTGTTGTGAATATGCAACCGGGAAGTGTGGACGGAGTTGTTTTTGAACATGCTGTGTTCCAGGGATTGACGGCGGGACAATATTATATTGTGGCTGAAGCGAGAATGGGTGATGCCGGTTTATTGGTTTGTACGGATACGGTCAGGGGATTGAAATTGACGGAACCTTTGCTTTCTCTTCAAGTTTTAGGAGGTAAGTTGGGCTACTGCGATAATCTTTCGGGTTATGAACGACTGACTTTGGTAAAAGCAAATCCGGACCTGGATTATGAGGTGTTTGATGACTATTACGGCTCCGCTCAAAAGGTATCTATGGGCTTTATGACTCACGGAACGAACGATACCATCTATTATGACGGTATTCTTCCTGTGACGGAAAGTATTTCGAAGTCCTATTATATTCATGTATATGCAGGAAGTTGTTCGCAGAATACGACAGTAACTATTCATAAATATACGGCACCTTTGGACCAGGCTTTGCTGGGTAACCGGGTAGGATGTATTGGTAACGGATTGCGGATGGGAATCCAATCACCTGAAGGAGGTGTAACCTATACACTTTATCGCCAGCGGGGAACGGAGATTGATTCCCTCGGACAATTTGAACCGGGTACGAATGTATTCGGTACTTATTCCGAAGAAGGTATCTATTTTGTCATGGCAATGAATACGGGAGGTTGTGACCGGCGTCTGACTCAGGAATATCAGATTAAGGCGTTACCTGAATTTTATAAGTTGTATACACCATTGGCTACTACCTATTGTGAAGGAGAAGAGGGCGTAGAATTGGGTATTACGGGAACTCAGGACGGTGTCACTTACCGTTTACAGAAAGTGGTGACCGTGAACGGAACAGAAACCTGGGTAGATGCCGGAGCTGAGTTGTTGGGAACCGGAACGGATGCTCAGTTGTTCAGTGGCTTCTATCCGGTGGGTACTTACCGGATTATGACGGATTACTGTGACCTGCCTATGCTGGATACGCTGCATATTACCCAGTTGCCGTTGCCGAAAGAGGTGGCTCTGGGCGTGCAGGGAAAAGCTTGTGTGGATAGTATGATGCAGATACGGGTTGAAGAACCTGAAACCGGAACACAATATGTATTGTGTCATGAGTTCTTACCGACGGGACAAGATACCCTGGCCGGAAATGATGTCGCTTGGTTGATTCCGGTGGCAGAGGAGGGACGATATACGGTTGTTGCAGACCTGAACGGTTGTCGTCGGACGCTGAATGATACCGTACAGCCGGGTCAGACCGTTCAGTTCGGTGACCTTGCCGGAATGAAGGCCAATATGTGTGCTGAAGATACGACCAGTTTATATCTGACTGCCGGAGAATGGGATGAAAAAGCAAAATATAGCTTGCAGGCTCAGGGAATAGACACGCTTTATGCCGGAGTGGTTGAGAATGGACAAATTATGTTCCATGGAATACCTGCCGGGCATGCTTATACGGTTGTGGCTTCGCACTTGAGTTGTGTTACTGAAAAAGGTACTTACAATTTCGATGGTATTGCCATTCCGGTTTTGGCAGAGACAGATTTTGTAGTGGAAGACTGTAAACCGGACGGGGAAGCAACAGTTATGCTGAAAAATCAAATCATGGATTACCAGTATACGTTGGCCGGTCTGATAGATACTATACGAATTAAAGACTTTGCAGGAGATACCCTGATTTCTCATTTGGATAACGGCAGTTATGCTTATACGGCTTATGATACGAGAACCGGTTGTCGTTCCTTGCCGTTGAATGCGGTTATCCGGCGGGCTGTTCCGGTTGAAGATACTATCACCAGCCGCCTGGCTTATTGTCCTGGCGGAGACGGTGTGGAAATCCGTTTATCCAATAATACGTTCAATGTTACTTACGTATTGAAAGAAACGGACGGAACTACGATTGACAGTATTTCGGCTTCTTCTACTTCTACTGCTTTTGCTGCAAAATTGCAGGAGGGGCGTTATGTCTTCTACCGTGAACGAATTGGTTTGTGGGGTGGGTGCTGGCTGGCAGATACTTTGAATATTGAAAAATATCCGATGCCGTCGAAGGATTTGGTGGTGAATACGCCGGAAACTTTGTGTGAAACGGGTACAAATGCAATAGAGGTAGCCAATTCGGAAGAAAATGTGATTTACGTGCTGATGAATACCGCAACTAAGATGGGCATTGATACGTTGTCGGGGAATGGTGGTTCTATTGTATTCGATGGCAGGAAACCGGAAGGTTCTTATCAGATAGCCATGACTTATAAGGGGCTTTGTCCGGCTACTTACTATAAGGTTTTTGATGTAAATCCAGTCCCGTCATTGATTTCCGCATCGGATGGCAAGTATTGTTATAATGAATCGGGGAAAGGGAACGGAACAAATATTGACGTGAAGGATTTGAAGACGGAAGCTGAGTATGTGCTTTATAACAAAGCGGGTGTGGGGGTAGATACGTTGTATGGAGTAATAGCGGGGTATTTCGAAGACCATCCTGCCGGGGAATATACTGTTGTGGGTACTTATCGTGGGACGGGTTGTAGCGAACGGGTAGCTGAAGTGAAGATACATGAAATTACTAAACCGAAAGTATTTACAGTCAGCAATGCTGCTAAAGTGGGTGAATGCGGAGACTTGGCGGATGTTCGTCTGGCTGACGGTTGTGAAGGGGATTCAGTGAAGTATACTCTTTATATGAATGATTTCTTCAAGATGGCCGGTCCGGTTACTGCACAGAATGGGGAAGTGAAGTTCGGAGAATTCCGGGAAGTGGGTGCTTATAAGGTTTATGCTGATAAAGGTGACGGAACTTGTGGTGTGTGGATGGATGGCAGTGTAATCATTTATGCTCCGCCCCGTTTGGCACAGTTGAGTGTAAATGGTATTGATTGCGGGGAGGGTGCTGAAAGCGATGTAACGATTTCTGCCACACATTCTGTATTGAATTGGTATTATTATCTGAGTGACGGTATTGAAAAGTCAGAGGTCTTGATGGGTGGTGAGGATGTATTGAGCTGGACGAAGATTGGCGGGCATGAAATTAAAGCCGGCGAGTATGTGCTGTATGCAGCCAATCCATGCGACAGTCTGATAGCTATGGATACAATTACAGTGGAAGCTGCTTTGCGGCCGGCTGCGGCTAAATTGCTCAGGTTGCATGACGGTGTGATCTGTAACGGTACGGATTATGAATTGACACTGGATAAGGCTGAGACAGGCGTAACCTATACCATTACACAAAGTGAGAGCCAGTGGGAGAAAGATGGTGTGGCGCGGGAAGATTTCATCCTTTGTGAACTGAATAATGCCGGGCTGGTAACGGTAAATGCAACGGTAGATACCACCGGGTGTACTTACTTTGTAGACACAATGACCATGATTCTGGACTTTTATCCGCAAGAGGTTACTGTTGAAGGATCCGGGCAGTGTGTACAGGACGGTCAGGCTGCTACCTTGACAGTCAGTCTGGAAGGAATCCGGGTGCCGAAGACCGCTTATTATTTGTGGCTGGACCAGGGGTTGGAGGGCCGCTATGTGGATACCATTCCGGCAAAAGCTCCGGCTACCCAGAAATACTTTAAACCGCAGCATGAATATGGATGTTATACTGTGGTTGTTTCCAGTATTACGGGCCATTGTAACCGGAATCTGGATAAGAGCAAGAAGTGTTTGAGCGAACCTCCCCAGGTTTTCAATATTGTTGGTGGTTCACGTACGGCAAAAGTTTGTGAGGGAAGCGAGGAGACGATAGAATTGGAACAATCAGAGGTAGGTGTGACTTATTATATCGTGGACGGAGGCAATAACTTATGTAGTGAATTGGTGGTGGGTACCGGTGAGCGCCTGAAAGTGGGTACTGTTTATAAACCGGGAGTTTACCGGGTATTGGCTTCTGTGAGCGATGAGTGTTCGGCTACAATGAACGGAGAGGTGGCGATAGTGAAGTTGCCGTTACCGTTACTGAATATTAACCATTATTACAGTTATCCGGAAGGCGGTTCGCCTGAGGGAGTTCAGGTTACGGTAGAACCGGAGACCAGTCCGGGAGTGCAGTATGCTTTGATTGATAAGAATGTACCGGAGGATGAATCCTGGCTTGACTGGCCTACTGCCGACGGAGGACGGATTACTTACGATATGTGGCTTAAGGAAGGGAAGTATGAAATCCGTACGTTAAGCAATACCGGTGGGTTTGAATGTGAGGCTGTCGATTCGTTAGTGATAGAAAAGATTAAGCTGACACCCTTTAAACTGGAGGTTATCGGTAATCCTTATAAATGCGTATCTACGGAATGTCGTCCGTTGCGCTTGACAGGCAGTGAAAAGGGTACCAGTTATTCTCTGTTCCAGGTGAAGGGGGCCGATACGACTTTTATTGCTTTGAATGAAGGTACCGGCAAACCCATCAGTTGGGGAAATCAATGTGATACTGGCTATTTCTTTGTGAAAGCTGAGAAGATATTGAGTGACGGACAGATTTGCCGTTCACAGATGGGAGATGCGGTTCATTTGTATGTTTCCACGACCATTGAGAAATTCCGTTTGCTCGGAGCCATTACAGGATATTGTAATGATAGTGAACCTAACGGAAAAGTAATTCTGGATTCGAGTCAGAATAGCAATATTACTTATAAGTTGTATTGCAATGGTAGGGAAATGCCTGGTAAATCCCTGAAAGGAGCCGGAGGAAACAAACTATCCTGGTCAGGTTTGGAGGGATTGGAATGTGTGGAAAATAATGATGTCGGAAATGTCTATACGGTTGTGGCTACTGATGAACATTGTGAAGTAGAAATGGCCGGAAGTGTGAATATTGTGATGACAAATCCGGTGAGTCTCCGGAATTATCCGCGCTCATTATTGGCTTGTACAGGAGATAAGGTGGGTATAGCCATGGATGCTTTTGGTTGTCTGTTATCTTATGAGTGGACTCATGATGGACGTGTAGTTGGGAATGAGGCCGGATATAATATTGACAGTGTGGGGATTGACGATATGGGCGTATATTATTGTAAGGTTTCCAATTATTGCGGTTCTGTGACCTCTGAAGCCATTGAGCTGGGAGTTCGCGAAGTGGTGACCATGCCTGACGGATATATGGCTGATGAACTGGTTTGTTCCGATATGCAGGATGTTAAACTGGTCGGAAAAGGTGTTGGCGGAAATTATTCCTGGTATAAGGCCGGGACGACAGATACGATCTCCAGGGAGAGGATATTGGAATTGAAAGATGCTACGCCGGAAGATGCCGGAGAATATATCTGCTATACCTGGAACCAATGTGGCGGTATTGCTGATACTGTGTTGCTGGAATTTAACCGGGTACCTCTGGTAACGGATTATACCTATCATGTGGATACGGTTTGTGTCAATTCTGTCTACGATATCCAGGTAAAAAGCCGTGATTCGGTGGTGTGGTATCGGAATGATGTGGAGATTACCGGTAAGCATGATCTGAGGTACCGGATTGGGGACGTGACTTTGGGTGATGAAGGTCTTTATAAGATTAAAGCAGTGAATTTGTGTTCCGAACAGACCTATAATATCGTGAAATTGCTGGTGGATGACTCTATCCGCATCCAGAGTGCTCCTCCTGCCAGTGCGCATTATTGCCAGAGTACGGATATCCGCCTGGAAGTGGTGGCGACTCCGAAGGAAAGAGTGGAATATACTTGGTGGAAGCGGTTGACGAAAGTAGTTTCCGGTCAGAATTTCTATACTTTCCCGGCCAATATAACGAAAGAAAACGGAGCTGTTTATACGGTCAATTATAAGAATAAATGTTCTGAAGGGTCCATTTCTCATAATGTGTATGTGGATGCTCCGGTTGAACTGGCTAAGATGAAAAGTCCGGATATTGTATGTAGCGATGCAACCGGGGACAAGGTGATTATAGTGAAAGACCTGGCTCAGGCAGATAATCCGGAGTATGATACCTATAAATGGTATAAACGAACAGACAGCGAGCCTGTGCTGATGTCGGAGACTGATACGTTAAAGGTTGGTCTGACAATAGCTAACCGGGGTTTGTATTATGCCGAGGTGGGAAATGTCTGCGGTATTAAACTTTCTGCGGATGTGGACCTGCGGATAGATACTGTGCCGCAAATTCTGGCTCAACCTCAGACGATAACTGTCTGTGAAGGGGAAGATGCAATGTTTAATGTAAGAGCCCGGGGCGGTGACCTGACTTATACCTGGTACCTGAGACGTAAGGATGGCAGTGAGACCTATCAGGTGAAGAATACAGTGGAATTTGAGTCGACATCCCAATGGACAATTCCGAAACCGGTTATTGAGAATGACAGTGCTCAGGTATGGTGCATGGTGGAAAATAATTGTGATTTTGTCAGTACGGATACGGTGTTGTTGCGGATAACGCGGAATGTCCGTTTAAAAACAGACAAGGTTGTGGAATACCTGTGTGCCAATAATCCGGATGCTGAGGTGAGAATTGCTGTTCAACCCGAACCGGCTATATTCAAGAGTTGGAATTATTATGTGGAGAAAGACGGAGTATTGGTTTATAATCCGCGTTCGGTTTACAATGCTTATGAGGATACCCTGACATTTGACTCTCCGGGAGTATACCGTATTTTTAATTTTGAAACTAAATCTACCGGTTGTGTAGAACCTTCTTCGGAAGTAACCGTAAGTATTGAGAACCGGGAAATTTTTACAGCTGTACTTTCAGCAGTGGGTAAAACAACAATTTGCCGGAATGACAGTGTGAAGATGCAGGTACATATAGAAGGCGGAAGGGCTCCCTGGCAGTTGGAAATCCGTAGAAGAACCGATGGTGAGATTGCCCCGGAATTGGGCGGAGAACCCATTGTGGTTTATTCCAGGGATACGGTATTGAGCTGTTTGTTGATCCATGATGAGGTGTTCTGGTTGGGGGCTGCGAACCAGTATCAGGATCCGGCCGCCTGTGACGGAGAAGTTTCCGGAGAGGCAGTCTTTAAAGTACAGCAACCTTATGAAACCCGCCTGCAGAAGCTGACTCCGAATCATTTTGGTAGTTGCAAGACCATTGACCTGGCAGCGACATTCCAGCCGATTCCGGATGTTTCTATCGGTAAGTTCTACGTGAATGGCGAAGAGGTGACAGACAATCTGTTCCAGGGGCAACCGGGCGATTACCGGGTGGTTTATAAGACAGAGACATCGGCCGGATGTACGGATACGGCTTACGTAGACATTCATTTGGATAGTCTGCCCCGGGTGAAGATGTATACTTCGGATTCTACGATTTGCTCCGGTAGCTATACTACTTTATATGTTGAATGTTATGGAGTTAAACCATTTGCGGGTATGTTGACGACAACGATTTATAAATCCGATGGGAAGATAGATGGTATGCCGCAACCGACAATGTTCTCCACCGAGACTTATTCTTCCTTTATGATAGGTTATGACCATGCACTGAATTGGAATGATTCTTTACGGGTGTTCCAATTGTGGTCGCTGACTGACGGAAATGGTTGTAGTGCAGAATTGGATAAAGTGGACCAGGTGAAGGTGCAGACCATAAGACCGCCGCAGTGGTCGGTTACGGGAATTGTTACGGGAGTTATTGATAATCAGCAGGGAGCCTTGGATTTTGTTATCCCGTCCGGAAAGGAAGTTACTTTTGTTGTGAAAAATGAAGACAACAAGATGCCATGGGCTTTCAGGGTGAACTATATTGATAAGGAAGGGAACGAGTCGTTGACGGAACGCTTGAATCTGATGACTCCTCAGGAGAGACTGCGCTTTAAGGATCCCGGGACTTATATCTTTACCATGGAAGGGACACAATGTTCTTCCGATAATATGGAGGTCAGGACTATCACGGTATTGGATAGCGGATATATGAAGGTGAAAGCTTGTTTGCAGGGAGCTTATGATGCGAATTTGAAGTGCATGAAGAGCTGGATTTTTGAAAATGGCATAGTGCCTCTTGGCAAGTGGCAGCGTTGGCCGGATCTGAAAGGTCGGAAAGGGATCGACTGGGTGACGGTAGAGGTACATGAAAAAGGACCGAACGGGAAGAAAGTATATGCGGACGATTACCTGTTGCTCAGCGACGGTTCTATCATCGACAGGAAGAGAAACACTTGCTGTGCCGGGCATAGATTTTGAGAAAGCTTATTATATCGTGGTAAGGCATCGGAACCATTTGCCGGTAGGGACCAAGGCGGATCGGATTTTCCATCTGAAGGCGGATGCTGACGAAGCGGAAACCATGGATTTGCGAATCAATGAGAATATTGAACAGGATGAAATCCATGAGAATATGATTTATGTCGGGAGGGTTGACGGTATTTCAATGCTGGCCATGCCGGCCGGAAATGTATTGCTGAATTCGTTGATTTCTATGGCCAATGCGAGCAAGAGTGTGACGAAAACGGAAAATGATGCAGGGTATTATTTGATGGATGTGAATTTGGATGGAGTGGTTACTTTACCGGCTAATATGGCACAGCCTGTTGGAAATAACGATGTGACTATTATTTATAATAACAGGGATATGCATTCATTGATAAAAGATTAAATAAATTGGATATTTTTACAAAATTTTGTAATTTTGTCTCGTTTTATGTTGTATATTAAGGAAAATGATTATTATGTCTAAGGTAATATGGACAGTGATATGTATTGTCATTTTATGTGGCAGTACATTGGCCAATGATGTAAAAATCAATGGAGAAGCATCCGTGCAACCCCTTGATGAGACGACGGCCCAGATTTCTTTTAAAGTGAGTTGGGAACATTCCTGGCGGGAGGGTGAGAATTGGGATGCAATTTGGGTGTTCGTGAAATATAAGCGGAGAGGAGTGAACGAGCCTTGGCATCATGCTTATCTGAAAGATTCCGATAACAACAGGGTTGCTTCTGCAGCGGGTGTGCCGGCTATGCAGGTACTGGCTGTGACCTCCACCGAAAATTGGGCTCAACGGATGGATACTCTCTATTTCGGGAATGATATACCAAATACTGTGAGGGGACTGGACCGGAAAGTGGTGCCTGGAGTTCTGATTTTCCGCAAGAAACCCGGAACCGGAAATATTGTAAATGCACCTGTTCGTCTGGAGTGGGATTTTAATGAAGGAGACTTGAACCTGTACAGTGAAATCACCCGCCAGGATATCCGGGACGGGAAAATAGAGATTTCCGTACAAGCCATAGAAATGGTGTATGTGCCGGTTGGACCTTATTATCTGGGTGACCGGCTTTCGGCTTATTCTTTTATCAATGAAGGGGCTGACGGGGCTTTGAGGATCTCTTCCGATGATGAGCAGATGCTTTACCGGATGGGAATAACGGCCGGAAGTACTTATGATAAGGCCTGGAAAGTACCAGACCTGTTTCCGATGGGGTATACGGGTTTCTATGCGATGAAATATGAAGTGTCGCAGGAACAATATGTCAATTTCCTGAATCGGTTGACGTTGAGAGACCAACGGAAACGGATCGGTCGCTCCCTGGAATCCCTGAATCCCGGGGATTATGTGTTTGGGGCTACCAAAAATCAGGAGGAACCTTCCTATCGGAACGGTATTGTCCTGCTGGAAAAATATTTACCATTGGATACGCCGGCTCTGTTTGGGTTTAATTTGAGTCCGGCTACTCCGAGCAATTATCCGGATGACGGGAAAAGCGTCGCTTGTAATTTTATGAGTCCTGAGGATATGTATACTTACCTGGATTGGGCTGGTTTGCGTCCTATGACGGAGGCGGAATATGAGAAAGGATGTCGTGAACGCGACCCTGCGGCTTTTGCCGTTGACCGGTCTTTTGCCTGGGAAACGCCGAATTATACCTCTTTGTCATGGACCGCTATACAACATCCCGGAGAGGAAAACGAGAAAGTAAGCGGGGGAGCGAACCTGAATGGACCGGTCAATGCAGCTGATATGTTTCCGGTGAAATGCGGTGCGTTTGCTGATGATGTTCCGGATATGGAAGGCTCCGGTGCTTCTCGCTGGGGATTAATGGAGATGACAGGTAATCTGGGTGAAATTTACTACAATGCCGAACATGCCACTGCATTTAATGGTGATATTTACGGAGACGGCAACATTTGGTCAACCCCGACTGTATGGAATGATTCGCTGATTGGATTGGATACTGTAATTTGGGTACCGGCCGGTTGGAATACGATGCATATCCGTTGGTGTATACCTTATGAAGATGTGTACAGTAAGTATGGAAACCCGATGTTTGCGATGGTGTGCCACAGTGTGGTTCTCAATGGTGGGTTATGGGGAGGTTATCATTCTGTGCATGTCGATTATTCTATACCTTTCCCGACAATCAGCTGGCCGGATTCCTGTCAGGATTTTGGGTTGAGGGGAGGATCTTTTGAGAGCACCCATGCAAATGAAATGAGCGTTTCCTACCGGGGAGATGCTGATTATTATAAAGACAAATCGGTAGATGCCCGGCTGTTATTTGCGGGATTCCGGGGAGGACGGGCTGTGCCTGTCAGGGAATTGCAGACGGGAGTGATTGCCGGACAGAACAAATTGAAACGGGATACGGCTGTGATGTGTGCGGCTAATCCTTATACGATTATAGAAACGGCTGTGGGGCAGGATGATGAGGATTCTGCGCTTTATGCATGGGAAATTAATGATGGAAATGGTTGGCGGGAATTGTCCGGAAAGACAGGTAGAGAACTGGTGATTGACTGGCCTCTGAATGATTCCGTGCCTTGGCATGAATATGTTTTCCGTCGTCATAGCGTTGCTGCCCATGCTGAGGGATATTCCAATGAGGTGACACTGTGTGCACCGGGAGTGATTGTCTATGACAACAAGAAGACCATAGAGATGGGGCAGTACGATGAATTGGTAAATCTGAATGTGGAGTTAGGTACTGTTGCAAGTGTGAAGGTTGAGTGGCTGGATGATTATACTTCGAAACCGGGTGTTTGGTATTCATTATATGACGACCCCGGTGTTACGGACACGAAATATTACGAGTTGCACCGGAATATGTTTAATTCGGCTGTGGCGTATGGAGATAACGGGGTGATTACTATTCGTACTACCGTGACAATAGGAAGTTGTTCTTTCCCCATTGAACGGGAGTTGTCCATGCAGAGATATGCTTATGTGACCATTGCCAACCCGATTAACGATGGCCGGGATGGGAAGGTTTACCAGACGAATGCCCTGGCTGATTCCCGGGTATGGATGGCAGAAGATTTAAGGTATCAGGTGGCAGCCGGAGCAAGCTGGGGTGCCGGCGGAGCAGATGGTAATTACACCAAAGCGCAGATTCAGGCAGCTTATGCCGGAAAAATCCAGTTGTGTCCGGATGGATGGGAATTGCCGAC
>ERZ778511.2083-NODE-2083-length-11773-cov-6.311828_pt1 | contig 11773 bp, 10 predicted proteins | sample MGYA00510347_ERZ778511 | MGnify/ENA primary metagenome ERZ778511 (study PRJEB29527, sample SAMN07138967) | mouse gut metagenome | material: feces | host: mouse | place: China:Nanjing | collected 2016-01-25 ...
GCAATCCGTCAGGATTGCTGCGGAAAATCTCCTTGTCTGACGGAAAAAATCCTCGCCCATCCGACATCCCCCGGTTATGAATACAGGTTCTAAGATATATTTTAAGGAGGGCACACCATGATACCCAAGAGCCTGAGCAAATTAGGCATGAAGACCGCTTATAGTTATATTGAGAAGGACCCCGAAAAAAATCTCCCCAAGCTGATGGCGTGGGTGGACAGGCTGGCCGGGGACGGTCCGGACAGCTTCCAGGAGCAGCGGGACGCGTTCCGCACCGTCATCAACGACCCCGGCAACAATATGTACCAGCTTATCATGAACATCTTTCGGGATGTGGACAACGACGTGCTGAAAGCCACCTTTGAGAATTTCTTTCTCAACGCCAACATCATAGGCTGGCCCATTCAGGAGGAAATGCGGAAGAAGTACAACTGCAATATCCCTTGGGCCATCCTGCTGGACCCCACCAGCGCCTGCAATCTGCACTGTACCGGATGCTGGGCCGCCGAGTACGGCAACAAGCTGAACCTGAGCTTTGAGGAAATTGACTCCATCATCCAGCAGGGGAAGGCGCTGGGCGTCTATATGTATATCTACACCGGCGGCGAGCCCATGGTCCGCAGAAAGGACCTCATCCGCCTGTGCGAGAAGCACGCCGACTGCCAGTTCCTCACCTTTACCAACGCCACCCTGATCGATGAAGCCTTCGCGGACGATATGCTGCGGGTAAAGAACTTCATCCCCGCCATCAGCCTGGAGGGCTTCGAGACGGCCACCGACGGGCGGCGGGGCGAGGGCGTGTATCAAAAGGTGATCCAGGCCATGCAGATCCTCAAGGAGAAGCGGCTGCCCTTTGGAATTTCCGCCTGTTACACCAGCCAGAACCTGGATTCCATCAGCTCGGATGCTTTTCTCGACCAATTAGTGGAGTGGGGCGCACGCTTCATCTGGTACTTCCACTACATGCCCGTGGGCAATGACGCCGCGCCCGCGCTGCTGCCCGACCCCGGCCAGCGGGAGCAAATGTACCACCGCATCCGGGAGATCCGCGCCACCAAGCCGATCTTCGCCATGGACTTCCAGAACGACGGGGAATACGTGGGCGGGTGCATCGCCGGTGGGCGGCGGTACTTGCACATCAACGCCAACGGCGATGTGGACCCCTGCGTTTTTATCCATTACTCCGACTCCAACGTCCGGGAAAAGACGCTCCTGGGGTGCCTGCAAGGGCCCATGTTCATGGCCTACCACGACGGACAGCCCTTCAATGAGAACCATCTGCGCCCCTGCCCCATGCTGGAGAACCCGGAGAAGCTGCGGGAGATGGTCCACCGCACCGGCGCGCACTCCACCGACCTGCAATCCCCGGAGAGCGTGGATCACCTGTGCGACAAATGTACATCCTATGCCCAGTGCTGGAAGCCGGAGGCCGACCGCCTCTGGACGGCCGGCAAGCAAAAGAAGAACAAGTAGGGAAGGTTGCCTATGCCCAAAAGCGACTGGGGGAAGAAGCTCCTCCATTCCAAGACCTATAAGCTGGCGATCCTCGGCGTATGGCTGGTGATCCTGGGCGCTTGCCTGCTCTGCCGGGACCGGTTCTCGGTGGAGAACATCTTGCAGGCGTTGCCGAAAAATATGCTGGCGGCCGCCCTGTTTCTCCTGCTCCTGTTCGCGCTGAAAAGCCTCAGCGTCTTCATCTACAGCGGTATCCTCTTTATTGCCTCCGGGATCCTCTTCCCTCTGCCCGAGGCAATCCTGGTGAATTTCATGGGCGCTGTGGTGATGGTATCCCTGCCCTACTGGCTGGGACGGCAGGTGGGCGGGGAACTGGTTGACGCCATCGTCTGCAAGTACCCCAAGACGGCGTTCCTGCGGCAGCTCCAGATGGAAAACGAGCTGTTTCTCTCCTTCATCACCCGCATCATCAACATCCTTCCCAGCGACATCCTCAGCCTCTACATGGGCGCGTCGGGGATCCACTATGGAAAGTACCTGCTGGGGAGCGTCGCGGGGATGCTGCTGACCATCATCACGTTTCCCGTCATCGGTTCCAGCATCACCGACCCCGCCTCCCCGCTGTTCATCGCGTCGGTAGCCGTCCAGGTGGTCGTAACGGTGGGATCCATTACCGGGTACGCGGCGTATCTGCGGAAGAAAAGAACATAGAATCCGGCCGGGACCACTCCTGTATCGGTGGTCCCGGCCTCTTTTGTCAAAAGGGTGAAATTTCCGGCCATTCGGATTTATGGATATTGTACAATTCAATTTCCGCAGAAAATATGCTATACTGCAACCAACGCCGCCCCTTCCGGGAGAACGCAATGGAGGAGTACCAGACATGCCAAATTTCACGAAACGTGCCATCAAGGACGCGTTTTTACGGCAGCTTGCAGAGCGTCCTTTGGGCCAGATCACCGTCAAGGACATTGTGGAGGAGTGCGGGATCAACCGCAATTCCTTCTACTACCACTACGAGGGCATCCCCTCCCTGCTGGAGGAGATCATTGCCGAGGAATTGAAGAAGCTCATTGAGACCCACCCCACCATCGACTCCATGGAGCAGGCCGTGGACGCGGCGGTGGAGTTCATTCGCGCCAACAAGCGCGCGGTGCTGCACATCTACAATTCCGTCCGGCGGGATACCTTTGAGCGGTATCTCATGGAGACGTGCCGCTACGTAGTGACCACCTACGTGGACACCGCCCTGGCCGGACGGACCATTGACAAGGCGGACAAATCTATCCTGATCCGCTATCACACCTGCGCCTGCTTTGGCAACATCATCGACTGGCTCAACGGCGGCATGAAGGACGATCTCTCCGACTACTTCCGCCGCATTTTCCAGTTAAAAATCGTTCGCGGCTGGGAGGACGGGATCTACGTGCCGGTGGAGCCGTGATGCTTTCCCTTTAGGGCTTGTTTGATAAATGGCGGAATGCCCAACGGCGAGAGATTTTTTCACTGGGCAAGGCAAAAATTCGCAGGAATCCTGACGGATTTCAAGAATTTTTAACGCGGCACAGCGGAAAAAGATCCGCTGGTTGGGCGTTTTGACATTTTTCAAACATGCCCTAGGCAAACGTGCGCCCGTGTCTGTTTTTCAGTCGATTTGAACCCCGTGCCTGATTTTTGGGCACGGGGATTTTTCCGCCCATTTTCAGGGCGGGCCCGCCCTGCTATACTGGGAACATACCAAGGAGGTGAGAGCGTGAAAATGCGTTCCATGACGCCCATGAGGGTGGCCAAGGCCGGATATATCCTCATGTCCGCCGTATTCTGTGTTCTGGGAGTGCTGTTCATCGTCCGGCCCGACCAGTCCTTAAAGGTGATGGGACAGGTGCTGGGGCTGGCCATGATTGCCTTCGGCATCTTCAAGCTGGTGGGATATTTCTCCCGGGACCTGTACCGGCTGGCTTTCCAGTACGACCTGGAGTTCGGCATCCTGCTCATCGTGCTGGGGATCATTGCACTGCCCCGGTGGTCAGACGCGGTGGGCGTGCTGGCGGCGGCGCTGGGGATCTCCGTGCTGGCGGACGGACTGTTCAAGATCCGCATCGCCATGGACGCCAGGACCTTCGGCATCCGCGACTGGTGGATGATCCTGGTGCTGGCGATCGTCACCTGCGGAGCGGGCGCACTGCTGGTGCTGCGGCCCTGGCAGGGAGCGAAGCTGCTGGCGTGGCTGCTGGGCGCGTCTCTGCTGTGCGAGGGGGTCCTGAACCTCTGCGTGGCGGTGAGTACGGTGAAAATCATTGACCACCAGTGCCCGGACGTGATTGAGGCCGATTACACCGAGATCAAAGAGTACGAATAAATTTTTAGGAAAGGAAGACAGATTACTCATGCGTTTTTCCAAAGCGGTGGTCAGATACCGCATCCCCATCCTCGTTTTGTCCCTTCTCCTGCTGGTTCCCTCCGTTCTGGGGATGGCGAGGACGCGCATCAACTACGATATGCTGGACTACCTTCCGGCCGACATGGACACCGTGGTCGGGCAGAACGAGCTCCTGGATGAATTTGGCAAGGGGGCCTTCTCCTTCCTCATCCTGGAGGACATGCCGGACAGGGACGCTGCCGCCCTCCGGGCGCAGATCGAGCAGGTGGACCATGTGGAGACCGTGCTGTGGTATGATTCCCTGCTGGATCTGTCGGTCCCCATGGAGCTGCTGCCCCGGGAGCTGTATGACGCGTTCAACACCGACAGCGCCACCATGATGGCCGTGTTCTTTGACACCTCCACCTCCTCCGACCTGACCATGGACGCCATCCGGGAGATCCGGAGCATCGCGGGAAAGCAGTGCTTCGTCTCCGGGATGTCGGCCCTGGTGACGGACCTGAAGGACCTGTGCGAGAAGGAGGAGCCCATCTATGTGGGCATCGCGGTGGCCCTGGCCTGCGGTGCCATGCTGCTCCTGCTGGACAGCTGGCTGATCCCCTTTGTGTTCCTGGCCAGCATCGGGATGATGATCCTCATGAACCTGGGCAGCAACTACTTCATGGGAGAGATTTCTTACATTACCAAAGCCCTCTCCGCCGTGCTCCAGCTGGCCGTTACGATGGACTATTCCATCTTCCTGTGGAACAGTTATAACGAGCAGCGGCAGCTCCACGGGGACAAGGGCGAGGCCATGGCCTCCGCCATCCAGGCCACCCTGGCCAGCGTGGTCGGTTCCTCCATCACCACGGTGGCGGGCTTCATCGCCCTGTGCTTCATGAGCTTCACCATGGGCCGCGACCTGGGCATCGTGATGGCCAAGGGGGTCCTGCTGGGGGTGCTGGGCTGCGTAACCGTGCTGCCCGCCCTCATTCTGGTGTTCGACGGGCCCCTGCAAAGGACCCGGCACAAGTCCCTCATCCCGAACATGGCCGGGATGGCGGGGGGCGTCGTCAAAGCGTTCCCCGTGTTCCTGGTGGTCTTCGCCCTGGTGGTTCCCCCGGCCCTGTCCGGCTACCATAAGACCACCCAGGAGGTCTACTACGACATGGGCCGGTGCCTGCCGGAGGACATGGAGTATGTCATCGCCAACAGTAAGCTCTCGGAGGACTTCGACATCGCCTCCACCCACATGCTGCTGGTCAGCACGGACGTCCCCTCCAAGGACATCCGCTCCATGATAAAGGAAATGGAAGCGGTGGACGGCGTGAAGTACGTCCTGGGCCTGGAGTCCGTACTGGGTTCCCGGGTGCCTGTGGAGGTCCTGCCGGAGTCCGTTGCCTCCATCCTCCGCAGCGACAAGTGGGAGCTGATGCTGATCAACTCCGCCTATAAGGTGGCCGGTGAGGAGGTCAACACGCAGATCGACCGTCTAGGGGCCATCCTGAAGCGGTATGACCCCAGTGGAATGCTCATCGGCGAGGCCCCCTGCATGAAGGACATGATCGAGACCACGGATCAGGACTTCAAGGTGGTCAACGCGGTATCCATTATCGCCATTTTCCTCATCATCGCCCTGGTGGAAAAGAGCCTGAGCCTGCCCTTTATTCTCATCGCGGTCATCGAGGCGGCCATCTTCGTCAACCTGGGCCTGCCCCACTACCTGGGCCAGAGCCTGCCCTTCATCGCCCCCATCTGCATCAGCACCATCCAGCTGGGCGCAACCGTCGACTACGCCATTCTGATGACCACCCGTTACAAAGCGGAGCGCATCAACGGAGCGGATAAGAAGGCCGCCGTTCACACGGCGCTGTCCACCTCCATCCCCTCCATTATCGTCTCCGGTATGGGCCTGTTTGCGGCCACCTTCGGGGTGGCTCTCTACTCCGAGATCGACATTATCAGCTCCATGTGTATGCTGATGGCCCGCGGGGCCATCGTCAGCATGGTGTCCGTTATCTTCACCCTGCCCGCCCTGCTGCTTCTCTGTGACGGGCTCATCCGGGCAACGACCTTTGACATGCGCAGCAGGACAAGGCGTCCCATTTCCAAGCAGGAGGTTTATGCAAAATGAAAAAATCAGCTCTGAAAGCGGTTTCCCTGTGCCTGTGCGGCACATTAGTCATCGGATGCGGGGGCGTTCATGCCCTGGCCTCCGGCAATGAGGCGTCCGTCCGGCCGGTTCCGGTCAGCGCCGCCGCGCCGGTCCAGGCCCCTCCGCCCTCCGCCAAGGAGGAGACCGTCTATGTGCTGGCAAGCGCCGACGGCACGGTGGAAAAGGTCATTGTCAGCGACTGGCTCAAAAATGCCGGCGGCAGCGCGTCCCTGGCGGACGATGCCAGGCTGGACGGCGTGGAGAACGTGAAGGGCAGCGAGTCCTTCACCCTCAGCGGCGATACCCGCGTCTGGGATGCGCAGGGGAACGATATATACACCCGGGGCACCACGGAGCAGGATCTGCCGGTGAGCATGACCGTCCGCTACACCCTGGATGGCAAGGCGATCTCTCCGGAGGAGCTGGCCGGGAAGAGCGGCAGGGTCGCCATCCGCTTCGACTACGACAACCATGCGTATCAGCTTATGGACGTGGGCGGCAAGCAGGAAAAGATCTACGTCCCCTTCGCTGTCCTCACCGGCGTGGTCCTGGAGCAGGACGTCTTTCGCAACGTGGAGGTCTCCAGCGGCAGGATCTATCACGACGGGGACCGCACGGCGGTGATCGGCATGGCCTTCCCCGGACTACAGGAGGATCTGAACGTGGACCCCGAGCGACTGGAGATCCCCGATTATGTGGAGATCACCGCCGATGTGACCGGATTTGCGCTGGGGACCACCTTTACGGTGGCCGTGAGCGACCTCTTCGGGCAGCTGGACACGGAAAAGCTGAACGGGACGGACGACCTGAATGAATCCCTGGATCAGCTTACCGACGCCATGGACCAGCTGATGGACGGCGCGGATCAGCTGCACGAGGGACTGAACACCCTGCTGGAGAAATCCGGCGAACTGGTGAGCGGCATCGACAAGCTGTCGGAGGGCGCTGCGGCGCTGACAGCCGGTGCGGACGCTTTGGAAACCGGCGTATCCCAGCTTCGGGAGGGGAGCGAGGCCCTCAGCCTGGGTCTGGAGACCTTGAACGAAAACAGCGAGGCCCTGAATGCAGGGGCGGAGCAGGTCTTCCAGGGGCTGCTGGCCTCCGCCGGGGAGCAGTTGAAAAAGGCCGGTGTGCCCCTGCCCGCAGAGCTGACAGCAGAAAATTATGGCCAGATCCTGGACGGCGTGCTGGCCTCCCTGCCCGAGGCGGCGTCGGGGCCGGTCGTCCAGCTGAAAGCCTCCCTGGACAGCTATAACCAGTTTTATCAGGGCTTGCAGAGCTATACGGCGGGCGTAGCCCAGGCCTCTGCCGGAGCCGGAAGTCTGACGGATGGCGCGTCCCGGCTGTGCGACGGGGCCTCCCAACTCCGCAGCGGTACGGCGGAGCTGCATGGCGGCATTATGACGCTGAAAAACAGCGCCCCCGCCCTGGTGGACGGCGTGGAGCAGCTGCGGGACGGCTCCAGGGAGCTGGCCGACGGCCTCGATGAGCTCAATCGGGAGGGAATTGAGAAGCTGGTGAATGCCGTGGACGGAGACCTGGAAGGCTTCGTGGAGCGTCTGCGGGCTACGGCGGACGTGTCCAGAGGCTACCAGTCCTTCTCGGGCATTGCCCCGGAAACGGAGGGACAGGTGAAGTTCCTCTACCGGACTGCCTCCGTAGAGGCCGAAAAATAGAAAAAGCAGGGAGTTCCCTTCGCAGACCGCCAAGGCCGGACTCCACACCACGCCAAAAACAGGCCCGCCGGGATCAGAAACCCCGGTGGGCCTGTTTTCAGCTGCTTGTCTATCCGTCCCGCCGCCTCATCGGCGGCGATGGCTGCTTTCCCCTCACGCATCTCTTGCCGGGTGCACCACAGTCTGATATTGCTCGGTCTCCGACCAGTCCGTCAGCGCCTTGATGCGGGTAATGGACCAGGGGTGCGACTGCGGGAGCGTCTGCACCGTATAAATGAGCTTTCCGATCACGCTGTCCTTGGAGGTATCAAAATCCTCGTACTGACTCAGCACGTTCTCCAGCGAGAAGTTCACATAGCGGCTGCAAGTACCCTGCCCCATGGTGCGAATGCGGTACTTGATCGCGTTCTCCACGCCTCCGGCCGCAATCGCGCCCGCCCGGTCGGCCGTAAGCTCGGACTTTCTGTCCCAATCGTAAAGGGAGTACATGAGTCCGGCGGAAATTAGCGGGGCAAACCCTCTGAAAATTCCCGTGAGCTCATTGCTCAGGATGCGGGCCAGCCCGTGGTACAGCACGTGTCCACTGTTGATATGTCCCAGCTCGTGTCCCATCAGGTACAGGAGCTCCTCGTCCGTCGCATCCCGGACCGAGGAGGAGTTCAGCACAATATACGGCTCACCGGCGCCCGTTGCGTAAGCGTTGTATTCATAGCTCAGCTCCAGCAGGAGCTTGGGCTCCTTCTGCATATTCAGGCGGCGGAGCGCCGTCTCATACAGGCGGTAGAGCCTGGGGTAGGTCTCCCCGGTGACCCGAAAGCCGTCGCCCTTGGTCTGTATGTACATACTGCTCTTGATATTGAAATCCATATAGGCGGCCAGCAGCTTGTCCACCACGGGAATGCTCTTCAGCGCGGCCAGCGCCGCCCTGTCGCTGGGGTGCTCGTAGTCGGACGCTCTGAGGCCGTCGGGATCATAATAAACCATCGTTTGCCTCCTTCACGGTCTGATACGTTCCAGACTCCACCCAGTTGTAGAGCTCGGTCAATCTGCTGGCATTCCACGGCCGCGCCGTGGACAGCGTTTGCAGGGCCTTCGCGGCGCCGGCAGTGCCGCTGATCTGCAAAAACTCCGCGTTCTGGCGCATACGCTCCTCAAGCGGCGTCTGCTCCATGATGTCCTCCGGCGCTTCCCCGCAGCCAATCAGCCTGGCGGTCAAATCGAAATCGCCGCAGAACAGAAGTCTGGCGCGGTCATAGGTGTAGTAGCTCTGCCGCTTCCACTGGTAGAGCGGATAGGTAAGCAGGCCGGAGGAAATCGGCAAAGTGCCGCCGAAGGAATTGACAACCATCAGGAGCAGCCCGATCATGCCGTGTCCCGCCTTCATGGCGGCCACATCCGAGGCCAGAAACGTCTCCAGCTCCTGCGGAGGGAGCAGCTCCAGCAGCGAGGAGCTGATCATGATCTTGGGGGACTCCATGCCGAACAGGAAGGTGCTGCAATCGTAGGACCGGTGCAGATAGATGTCCGGCATCTTTTCCACGCCGAAGCGCCGGCAGGCCCTCTGGTACATCGCATAGATTTCCGGGGCGGTCTTCTTGGTGAGCTTCAGATAGGTTGAGGTGTAAACGATGTCGTAGTACCGCTCCACACTGTTTTTGGAGATAAAGGCGAGGAGCTTTTCAAACCCGGGAATACTGTTCACCGTTTGAATGGCCGCCTCGTCCCCCGGATAAAGATAGGATTTTACTGGAATCACATGGTTTCCCTCCCTCCGTCATGTATGTGCCTGTATGATCTTCCCATATTCTCCGGAGGCGTACCAGTTGTACATCTCCACAAAGCGCTCATTGGACCAGGCCCGGCGGTGATTGAAGACGGTCCCTCCCACATGGCCCCACGACTCGACGAGGTCCTTCTCCTGTGTGTCGGAAAAATGGATCTGCTCCATGCGGGCGTCCAGGTCCACGGACGCCACGTCCTTCAGGGGGATGCCCGCCAGCAGGGTGAGATACCGCATGGCGGTGTCATAGTCCTGGCAGGCCAGCAGGCCGCCCCGGTCGATGGTCAGCTGCATTTTGCGCAGATAGATCCCCAGCGGAAGCTGGAGCACCTTGCCCGCAAGGGGGACCATCTCCGCGAAGCTGCCAAAGCCGTCCGCGAGATGGATGACCTTCAGGACCCGGCCCTTCACCATGGTGACCGCTTGTCCCAGCAGAAAGAGGAGGTAGGGGTCCGGAAGCTGCCGGATGGCGGCGTCAGGCAGCAGCACCGTTGGGTTGCGGTCCCCCACGACCTCAATGCGGAAAGAGTAGCGCCGCCCCACGAACAGTTCCATATCCCCCTGGTAGTCCAGGGCCTCCTTCGCCTGCTCCAGCAGTCCAATCATGTGGGGTGCGTTCCGCTCGGTCAGCCGGACGTTGTCGCCCAGGAATTTGATCCGGTCCTGGTAGAGGTTCTCGAAGTCCTCCAGCGCCTGTCCCAGCTTGTTCACCAGGACCACCTTTTCCACCGCCTCCTGCGCCGCCCTATCGGCGGGGTGGCGGAACTCCGACACGTCCAGGCCATACAGCGTTTCCGGCATTACTGCCCACCTCCCCAGTAGTGCAGGAGCAGCGTCAGGAGGATCGCCGCCAGGGACAGCGCCAGCTCCAGCTTGATCCACAAATCCTGACGCTTGATTTTCTGCTCCAGCTGCTCCAATCGGTTCAAAAGGTCCCGCCGGACGGTCTCCAGCCGGGTCCGCTCCTGCGCCAACTCCTCTTGCAGCAGCTTCACCATGCGTCTCTCCGTGTCCGCAGAGAGTCCGGCGGGGCCCGGCGGGGGGACGGGCGGCTTTTCCGCCCTGTTCGCCTCCGGCGGCGGGGGGGCAGGAGGCGCAGGGGGGACAGGGGGGACCGCTTCCGCCTTCCCGGGGACGGCGGGCGCCGCAGGCGGCTTAGGGGGGGAAGCCTCCTGCTCCGGCGGAGGGAAACTTTCCCGGCTTTCCGCGAGCATCCGCTGATAGTCCGCCGCCGTCAGCATCGTCTTGGGGCGCGGGAATGCCGGTACGGCGTTCTGCGATGTAAAATAGCTCCAATCGCCCTCCAGGGCAACAAAACTGATCGCCCCCTCCAGGGCGCCGACGCGGGCGGTGCGAATCCCCTTGCCCGCGGAGATGCAGGCGCGGACAAGGCGCTGGAAGCGGTCAAAATCCTGGATCGTGTAGCCGATCTCCGAATCGTCTACCGTCAGCAGATCGCCCAGCTCCAGTACGGCGGCCTTGTAGTGGGAGAGGAAGCCGTCCGCCAGGTATTGCAGCTCTGTGCGGCTGTTCCCGGTAAAGGCGCAGTTCATATAGACCTTCCGGCCCTGCTCATCCTGCTGCTTGTCCCTGTTCTGATACTCCATCCGCTTGACGAGGAAATAGGCGCTCGCGCCCTCGACGCCCGCCGCCGCACTGGCCCCGCCGTGGGTCCAGATCTGCCCGACGAGCTTTGGGACCTCCCCCTCCCGGGGTCTCCTGACGGTTTTCGCCGCCTCATCCACGATCGCCCGCTGGTATCCTACCGCAGAGCCGCTGTAGGAACAATACAAAAGTAGCTTTATCATAAGACTCCTTTCCGCCCGAAGACGCCCGCTGCCTCTAACACTCTATGCCGCGGCGCTTCCTACCATGCCGCGAAGGACCATCGCCCATACGCCGCTCCTGCTTTTTTCTCACTGCTTTTACAATGCACTTGCCGATCTGACACCCGGCATAGACGCCCGCAAGGACAGCCGCGCCGCCCAGCAGGATCCCCGGGATCGGGCTCTCGTCCGTCTCCCGCCCGTCTGCGCTGGATTCCTCGGCGTTGAGGGAGACGTAGTGCCGGAGCCGGGACCGGTCCGTGCAGTCGATGGAGGAGAAGAAATAGTCCGGATTCCCCTCCAGCAGGGCAAATTCGTACAGGCTCGTCATCTTTTGTGCGTGCAGGACCTTGATGGCCGGTTTCATCTGCTGTAGGGTGAGAGCGCCGGGAGCGTCCGAGAAATAAAACGGGACGCTCTCGAGGAAAGACTGATAGAGCACGGACGACTCGCCAAGGACTCGAACACACAAGGGGCCATAGAGGGGGCAGCATACAGCCTGGCTATGACGAGTCAGACAGG
>ERZ778511.2084-NODE-2084-length-11773-cov-3.888889_pt1 | contig 11773 bp, 7 predicted proteins | sample MGYA00510347_ERZ778511 | MGnify/ENA primary metagenome ERZ778511 (study PRJEB29527, sample SAMN07138967) | mouse gut metagenome | material: feces | host: mouse | place: China:Nanjing | collected 2016-01-25 ...
AAAAGGAATTGATCGAGCGGTATCACGGCGTCACGGCGGAGGGCATTGTGGAGAGTGCACTGGACAAAGTGCATATCATTGAAGATTTGGGCTACGACAATCTGGTGATCAGTATCAAGTCCTCAGATGTCATGATGTGCGTGAAGGCGCATGAACTGCTTGCGGACAAGACGCAGTATCCGCTGCATGTAGGCATCACGGAGGCTGGCACGGTGACAAGCGGAAACATCAAGTCGGCAGCAGGGCTTGGCATCATACTTTATCAGGGAATCGGCGATACAATCCGCGTGTCTCTGACGGGTGACCCTGTCGAGGAGATTAAGTCAGCAAAGCTGATTCTGCGCACGTTAGGGCTGCGGACAGGCGGCATTGAGGTGGTATCCTGCCCGACGTGCGGCAGAACCAACATTGATTTGATCGGACTGGCAAATCAGGTAGAGACAATGGTGCAGGACTATGCTCTTGATATCAAGGTGGCTGTGATGGGCTGTGCCGTCAACGGTCCCGGCGAGGCAAAGGAGGCCGATCTTGGCATTGCGGGAGGTATTGGAGAGGGACTGTTAATCAAAAAGGGAGAGATTGTTAAAAAAGTGCCAGAAGGTGCGCTTTTAGATACATTGAAGTATGAACTGGACCATTGGAAATAGGTTGAGGTGAGGGATGGAAAAGAGATTTTTCGAGGCATTTCCAAATCTTGAATTAGGCGGTGTGCAGAAGGATTTATTTGAGCAGACGATGGTGGAGCGAATCACCGCGACAAAAAGAAAAGATTTCCTGCGTGTATTTTTTAGAAGTGAGCGGTTAATACAAAAGGAGCTTGTATATGCGGTGGAGCGAGAAATTAAGAAACAATTTTTTCCGCGGGAGGAGCTTCAAGTAAAACTATATGAGCGGTTTGTCCTTTCCGGGCAGTACAATCCCCAGAAGCTGATGGAGTTGTACCGTGACAGTATATTGATGGAAATCAAGGAATGCGACCATATACTCTACACGATATTCCGTCAGGCAGACATTCAGTTTCCAGAGGAGGCTGTCATGGAGATTATTCTCGAGGACAGCGTGATTGCAAAGTCCAAGGAGGACGAGCTGATTGGCATTCTTGACAAGGTGTTGAATGAGCGGTGTGGATTTCAGGTCAAATTTCAGACAGCTTACAAAGAAGCGAAGGCAAGCAAATATAAGGAGGAGGACGCCCTCCGCATCAGAAGAATTGTGGAGGTAATCAGCAGCCGCTTTGACGGGAACGCGGAGATTTTTTCCGGAGAGCCGCAGGCAGCATCTGCCAAAGAAAAAGAGGCGGCGGGCACAGCGTCTGCAACAGAGAAGCCAAAGACCGCTGCCGCAGCCAAACAGAAGTCCCCGGCAGCTTCCGGTGCAGAGCGGAAATCCTATGGCAGCTTCGAAAAGGGCGCAGACAGGAGTATGCAGCGCCGGGCGTTAAAGCGTTCGGACAATCCCAATATTATTTTTGGCCGTGATTTTGAGGAGGAGAGCATCAACATCGAGGAAATCTGGGGCGAGATGGGCGAGGTGGTGATACGGGGTAAAGTGCGCGCACTGGAAACCCGCGAAATCCGAAATGAGCGAACGATTGTAAGTTTTGAGATCACAGATTTCACCGATACGATCAAGGTTAAAATGTTTATACATAATGACCAGCTTGCAGAACTCACGGCAGACTTAAAGACAGGGGCATTTTTGAAAATAAAGGGTGTCACAGTAAACGACACCTTCGACAGAGAACTGACGATCGGGTCTGTTGTCGGTGTCATGAAAATCCCTGATTTTACGACGGCACGAATGGACAATAGCGCAAGAAAGCGCGTAGAGCTGCACTGCCATACCAAGATGAGTGACATGGACGGTGTCTCAGATGTCAAGGACATTATCAAGCGTGCAAAAAAGTGGGGGCACAGGGCGCTTGCCATCACAGACCACGGCTGTGTACAGGCTTTTCCGGATGCAAACCATGCCCTAGAGCATGGAGATGAATTTAAGGTGATCTATGGCGTGGAGGGCTATCTGGTCGATGACCTCAAAGAGATTGTGACTGGTGACAAAGGGCAGCGGCTTGATGGTACGTTTGTGGTATTTGATATCGAGACAACCGGATTTTCGCCAGTTGCAAACCGCATTATAGAGATTGGCGCCGTGAAGGTGGACAAGGGACAAGTTGTAGACCGCTTTTCTGTCTTTGTCAACCCTGAAGTGCCGATTCCGTTTGAAATCGAGAAATTGACCGGCATCAATGACAGCATGGTGATGGAGGCAGAGACCATCGAGACGATTCTGCCTCAGTTTCTGGACTTTGTGGGAGATGCGGTGCTCGTGGCACACAATGCAAACTTTGATGTGAGCTTTATCAAGGAAAATGCAAAGAGGCAGCAGCTTCCTGTAGATTTCACCTATGTAGATACGGTCGGCATTGCACGAATGCTGCTGACGGGGCAGGCGAAATATACGCTGGATGCGGTTGCAAAAACGTTAAAGATTTCACTGGAAAACCACCACCGGGCAGTTGACGACGCGGAGTGTACCGCGGAGATTTTTATGAAATTCATCGAGATGCTGGCAAAGGAGGAGGTCTACACACTTGCAGAGATGAATGAGATGGGGAAATCCAGCGTTGATGCAGTCCGAAAACTCCATTCATTTCATATTATTATACTGGCAAAAAACCAGACAGGGCGCATTAATTTGTACAAACTGGTATCAGAGTCGCATCTTACGTATTTTTATAAAAGACCCTTGATTCCAAAGAGTCTTATCATGAAGTACCGGGAAGGACTAATCCTAGGAAGCGCCTGCGAGGCGGGAGAGCTGTTTCGCGCGATGCTGGACGGGCAGAGCGACGAGCAGATTGCCGGTATTGTATCATTTTATGACTATCTTGAAATCCAGCCGATCGGCAACAACCGGTTTATGCTAGAGTCGGACAGACACCGTGAGATCAACTCGGAGGAGGATCTGATCGCGCTGAACAAACGGGTGGTCAAGCTGGGAGAGCAGTTTCAAAAACCTGTGGTTGCCACCTGCGATGTGCATTTTCTGGACCCGGAGGACGAAGTGTACAGGCGTATTATTATGACGGGGAAAGGCTTTAAAGATGCAGATGATCAGGCGCCGTTATTCCTTCGCACGACGGAGGAGATGCTGGACGAGTTTTCTTATTATCTGGGCAGCGAGAAAGCGGAGGAGATTGTCATCACCAACACGAACATGATTGCAGATATGTGTGACAGAATCGCGCCAGTTCGACCGGATAAATGCCCGCCGGTCATTGAGAACAGTGACCAGCAGCTCACGGAGATCTGCTACAGGAAAGCGCACGAAATGTATGGTGACGAGCTTCCTGACATTGTGGAGGCAAGGCTCAAACGCGAGCTGAACTCGATTATCAGCAACGGATTTGCCGTGATGTATATCATTGCGCAGAAGCTTGTGTGGAAGTCGGTGGAGGACGGTTATCTGGTGGGCTCGCGCGGGTCTGTCGGTTCGTCCTTTGTGGCGACGATGGCGGGAATCACGGAGGTGAATCCGCTCAGCCCGCACTATTATTGCAAAAACCGCCACTACAGTGATTTTTATTCGGAGGAGGTCAAGAAGTTTGCTGGAATGGCAGGCTGCGATATGCCTGACAAGCTCTGTCCAGTCTGCGGGGAGAAGCTCATTAAGGACGGTTTTGACATTCCGTTCGAGACATTTCTTGGCTTTAAAGGAAACAAAGAGCCCGATATAGACTTGAATTTTTCGGGCGAATACCAGAGTAAGGCGCACAAATATACGGAGGTTATTTTTGGATATGGCCAGACCTTCCGCGCCGGGACGATCGGCACGCTGGCGGACAAGACCGCTTTTGGCTATGTGAAGAACTATTATGAAGAGCGCGGAAAACACAAAAGGACCAGCGAGATCAACCGCATTGTGGAGGGCTGTGTGGGCGTGCGGCGCACCACGGGACAGCATCCGGGCGGTATCGTCGTGCTGCCAGTGGGGGAGGAGATCAACTCATTCACGCCGGTGCAGCACCCCGCAAACGATATGACGACGGACACGATTACCACGCATTTTGATTACCATTCGATTGACCATAATCTGCTCAAGCTTGACATTCTGGGGCACGACGATCCGACCATGATTCGCATGTTGCAGGATTTGACGGGAATTGACCCGACAACGATTCCGCTTGACGATCAGGAGGTGATGACACTTTTTCAGAATACGTCAGCGCTCGGCATCACGCCGGAGGACATCGGAGGCTGTAAGCTGGGCTGCCTTGGCATTCCAGAATTTGGCACGGATTTTGCGATGCAGATGGTCATTGATGCGCAGCCGAAATATTTTTCCGACCTTGTCAGAATCTCCGGACTGTCGCACGGAACAGATGTTTGGCTCGGCAATGCACAGACGCTGATTCAGGAGGGAAAGGCGACAATTTCCACGGCAATCTGCACGCGCGATGACATTATGACGTATCTGATAGGTATGGGACTGGATTCTGAGGAGTCTTTTAAGATTATGGAGGCGGTGCGAAAGGGGACTGTCGCAAAGAAAAAATGCGGGAACTGGGAGGAATGGAAGCAGGATATGCTTGACCATAACGTGCCGGACTGGTATGTCTGGTCGTGCGAGAAGATTCAGTATATGTTCCCGAAAGCACATGCGGCGGCGTATGTTATGATGGGCTGGCGGATTGCTTACTGTAAGATTAATTATCCGCTGGCATACTACTGTGCGTTTTTCAGCATCAGGGCTTCGGCGTTTTCCTATGAGATTATGTGTCTGGGGCGTGAGCACTTGGAGCGCGTCATGGCAGAGTACAGAAAACGCAGCGACAGCCTGTCCAACAAGGAGCAGGATGCTTTAAAGGATATGCGCATTGTGCAGGAGATGTATGCGAGGGGCTTTGAGTTTGAGCCGATTGATATTTTCAAAGCGCACTCAAGAAATTTTCAGATTGTCAATGACAGGGTGATGCCGTCGCTGAGCAGTATCGAAGGACTGGGAGAGAAGGCGGCGGATGCGATTATGGAGGCGGCAAAGGACGGGCCATTTCTGTCAAAAGATGATTTCAGAAGCCGGACGAAGGTTTCAAAGACGGTAATTGATTTGATGGCGGACTTGGGACTTCTGGGGGATATCCCTGAGTCCAACCAAATTAGTCTGTTTGATTTAGTTGGGTAGAAGGAGAAATCGCACATATTTTCTGTGTGATTTCTCCATTTTTTGTGACAATAAAATGAAAGAAATACTTGTTATTTGATTGCTTTTCATGTAGAATGTAATTAAAGTGGCAGAAAGTGGAACGAAGTGGTGCAAAGTGGTGGTGGTTGCATGTTCATGGGTGAATACAATCATACGATTGACGCAAAAGGCAGGCTGACTATTCCCTCTAAGTTCCGCGAAGTTTTGGGAGATGATTTCGTGGTAACGAAGGGACTTGATGGCTGTCTGTTTGTGTATGACAACACAGAGTGGTCCGCTTTTGAAGAGAAGCTGAAGGCTTTGCCGCTTATGGACAAGGGTGCTCGTAAATTTGTCCGTTTTTTTCTGGCGGGTGCAGCCAGCGTGGAGGTAGATAAACAGGGAAGAATACTGATACCGTCTGTGTTAAGGGAATTTGCAGCTCTGGACAAAGAAGTTGCGCTTGTGGGAGTGGGCGGACGGATTGAGATCTGGAGCAAAGAACGTTGGGAGGAAACTTCAGAATATGACGATATGGATGATATCGCAGAACATATGTCTGAGCTGGGACTGATGCTCTAGTCGGGGGAATTAGAGCTTCCAGCAAGACACTGGGGGGACTTCGGAAAGGAAGTCATGAATGGAATTTAAACACACATCAGTATTGCTGAAGGAAACGATTGAAGCATTGAACATTGTGCCGGGGGGAGTGTATCTGGACGGGACACTCGGCGGCGGAGGACATGCTTTCGAAGTGTGTAAGAAACTCAATGATAATGGCCGCTTGTATGGGATAGATCAAGATGCAGACGCCATCAAAGCGGCAGGAAAACGATTGGAGGTATTTGGGGAAAAAGCAGTCATCATTCGGGATAATTACTGTAATGCGAGAGAAGTACTTAGAGAACAGGGTGTGGAAAAGGTAGATGGCATTGTGCTTGATCTGGGCGTGTCATCGTATCAGCTTGACACGGTGGAGAGGGGCTTCACCTACAAATATGACACACCCCTTGATATGCGTATGGACCAGCGCCAGATGCTGACAGCAAGGAATATTGTGAATGAGTATGATGAGAAGATGCTGTATCGGGTGATCAGGGATTACGGCGAAGATCAGTTTGCCAAGAATATTGCAAAGCATATCGTGCAGGCAAGGCGGAACAAGCCGATTGAGACGACATTTGAGTTGAATGAAGTGATCAGGGCAGCGATTCCGGCAAAACTGCGTGCAGCGGGAGGACATCCATCAAAGAGGACTTTCCAAGCAATCCGGATCGAGTGCAATCACGAGCTGGAAGTGCTCAGGAATACGCTTGGCGATTTGATTCATCTGTTACATCCACAGGGACGGCTCTGTATCATCACTTTTCATTCTTTGGAGGACAGGATTGTCAAAAGTTTCTTTAAAGAGATGGAGAATCCATGTACATGTCCGCCGGAATTTCCAGTATGCATCTGTGGCAAACTTCCGTATGGAAGGGTCGTGACGAGAAAACCTGTTTTGCCTTCACAGGAAGAGCTGGAAGTCAATTCAAGGTCAAAAAGTGCGAAACTCAGAGTTTTTGAGCGGATATAATTACAGTATATTATAATAAGGAAGGAACAGTGCGAATGGGACGTGCGGGCAGTCAGGCCAAAAGCCGAAATTCATCAAAGAATTATCATTATATAGATGGAAGTGCAGTCAGAAAATTGCAAACCACTCAGACTGAGCGTGAACACAAACGGTCAGGGATACGAACGCAGTCTGTGCGCAGGACGAAAGTCAAAGCGGTTCCCATGAATAAGGGATATATTGCAGTTGTGGCTGCGGCGTTTCTGATCGTGTGCGGTGTGCTGATGAGCTATGTAAAGATTCAGTCGGATATTACCAATCATATCAATAATATTTCAGAACTGGAAAGCAAGCTCAATGAGCTGCGGCTTGCAAATGATGAGACATACACCAAAATCATGAGCAGTGTCGATCTGGAGGAAATCAAGCGGATTGCAGTCAATGAGCTTGGAATGAAATATGCCAAGGAAGGACAGGTAGTTCAGTATACTGGCGAGGGCAATGATTATGTGCGCCAGTATGGGGAAGTACCGGAATAAGAGTGTGATATTAAGTACAGGGTGATTTGATGGCAGAAAGAAGCAGAGTGAATACAAACAGAACCAATACGAGCAGGAATACGGGAAGCAGAAGTACCAGGAGTAGTACTGCCAGAAACAGTGCTGCTAGAAACAACCGTACTGGGAATAAAAGTGCTGAAAGAAAAAATACTGGAAATAGAAGTGCTGGAAATAGGAATACCCGCACAAGGACCGCAGGCAGCAGAAATTCCCAAAACGGATATCGCAGACAGACAGACAGAAGAAATAAAAGAAGGCAGCGTGCAAGTCTGAACAAGGTGAAATCAATGAAGCTGGCGGTGATGATGTTGATCATACTGCTGGCTTTTGCGGGATTGGGAGGAAGATTGTATGTTCTCGCAAGGGATAATCAAAATGATTATCAGAAAAAGATCTTGTCACAGCAGCGCTATGATTCCAAGACACTGCCTTTTAAGAGAGGCAGTATTCTTGACGCGAATGGAACGATTCTTGCGGCAAGCGAGAAAGTGTACAATGTAATTCTGGACTGTAAAGTCATGCTCGATAAGAAGGAGAATGAAGAACCTACGCTGAAAGCGCTCTCGGAGTGTTTTGGACTCGACCAGTCAGAACTCCGCAAGTTTGTGAAGGAGAATCCGGGTTCCCAGTACCGTGTGTTGAAAAAGCGGATTACCTATGATGAGATGAGTCCGTTTCTCGACCGTAAGAATGAACATAATAAGACGGCCGGCAAAAAGGGAAATGAGAAGATGGGCAAGATTGACGGCGTATGGTTTGAGGAGGAGTATATCAGACGCTATCCAAACAATACTCTTGCCTGTGATGTGATTGGCTTTACAGGCACAGACAACAATGGTACATACGGGTTAGAAGAGTATTATAATGACATACTCAATGGCACAAACGGCAGAGACTACGGATATCTCAATGACGATGTGGCACTAGAGCGTGCGATCGTGCCCGCGGTGGACGGGTACTCGCTGGTCAGTACGATTGATGCCAATATGCAGGCGATCTGCGAGAAATATATCAAACAGTTTAATGATGAACACGCCAACGAAGCGAGAGAGGGACTCGGCGCGTACAATATCGGCGTGATCATTCAAGACTGCAATAACGGCGAGATCAAATCCATGGCGACCTATCCTGATTTTGATCTGAACAATCCAAAAGATCTGACTGCCTACTATACAGCAGAAGAGATCGAACAGATGGACGAGAAAGCGTATTATGCTGCATTAGACGCCCTGTGGAAAAATTTCTGTATCTCGGATACCTATGAGCCGGGCTCCACAGCAAAAGCGATCACATTGGCGACAGGGCTAGAGACAGGCAGGATTCAGGGAAATGAATCGTATGACTGCGGCGGTATGCTGCAAGTGGCAGATCATAAGATTAAGTGTAATGTCACCTCCGGCCACGGAACCCTTGATGTCAGCGGTTCCCTAGAGCAGTCCTGCAATGTGGCATTTATGAAAATGGGCGAGGCGATCGGCGTCAAGAATATGATTCAATTTGAACAGATTTTTAATCTCGGTCTCAAGACGAATATTGATCTTGCCGGGGAGACAAGGACAGATGCAGTGGTGTACAATGAGAGCACGATGAATGCGTCAGAGCTTGCGACCTCCTCTTTCGGACAAGGTTATAATCTCACAATGATACAAATGATTACCGCCTTTTCTTCTATTATAAATGGCGGATATTATTACGAGCCGCATGTGGTCAGCAAGATTACGAACTCAAATGGAGACACTGTAAAAAATATTGAGCCAAGAGTACTCAAGCAGACCATATCGGCGACAACCTCAGAACAGATGCGCCAGTATCTTCATAACGCGGTTGCGCTGGGAACAGGAAAGTCCGCGCGCCCTGCCGGATACGCGATTGGCGGCAAGACAGGGACGGCGGAGATGGTGCCCCGTGACCACACAAACTATGTGGTGTCCTTTATTGGGTTTGCACCGGCAGATGACCCGCAGATTGCAATTTATTGTGTGGTAGACCGCCCGAACGTCGCAAAACAGGCACATGCGACCTATGCGACAGGCATCGTGAAGAATATTCTGACAGAAGTGCTGCCTTATCTCCATATCGCGAAAACAGAGGAGATGACAATTGCAGAGCAGGAGGAGGTTGACAAGCTGCTCGGCAACATCGTGCAGGGAAATTCTGAACCTGAAAATGAAAATGAAGGAGGAGACAGCGAAGCACCGGGAGAAGAAGGACAGGGCGAGGCAGACGGCGACGCGCCAGAGGAGGATAAAAAACCATCGTACATCGTCGATCCAGATACAGGGGAACTGGTTGACCCTGTGACGGGGAAGAAAGCGGAGATGGATTACAGCACAGACGGTGGTGCAGTCAGCGATGCAGATGAGCTGCCGGACGGTGCCAGTGGCAGCGCCGAAGGCGGCGGTGACAATAATAATGGACCACCCCAGCAATAACATATAACCGCCTCTGTTATCATAAAATAATAGTAATAAGTATTTTATGATAGCAGAGGTAAGAATGGCGATCAAAAACAGTACAGGAAGGCGGAATATGACCGTACAGAAACGAAAGACTTTTGTACTGTGTGTCATGTCTGTGGCAGCGCTGCTGCTGCTGGGGGGACGCGTGGGATATCTGATGATCTTTTGCTCGGAGCACTATACTGCCCTTGCCACAGATCTTCATGAGCGTGAGCGTGATATCAAAGCTGCAAGGGGCAGAATCATTGATTCGACGGGGACTGTCCTTGCAGACAATAAGACAGTATGTACCATATCGGTCATACACAGTCAGATCAAAGAGCCTGACAAAGTGATTGAGATGTTGTGCCGTGAGTTGGGACTTTCAGAGGAATATGTGCGCAAGCGCGTGGAAAAATACAGTGCCCGTGAGCGTATCAAGAGCAATGTGGATAAAGAGATCGGTGATCGGATACGAAATTATGATATGGCAGGAGTGAAGGTGGATGAGGATTATAAACGCTATTATCCATATGACGATCTGGCATCGAAGGTGCTAGGCTTTACAGGAGGGGATAATCAGGGGATTATCGGTCTGGAGGTAACATATGAGAAATACCTGACAGGCAAAAAAGGACAGATTCTCACGCTGACAGATGCGAAGGGAATCGAGCTGGACGGCATGGGGGAGCGCAGGAAGGAACCCCAAGCGGGAAAAGATCTGTATGTCAGTCTGGATGTGAATATCCAGCGGTACGCAGCACAGCTTGCAAAGCAGGCATATGAGACCAAGCAGGCAGCAGGCGTGTCGATTATCGTCATGAATGTCAATAACGGCGAGATTCTTGCGATGGTCGATGTGCCAGAGTTTCATTTAAATGAACCCTACACGCTGATTGACGAATTTCAGATTCAGGGTGAGGGTGACAATGAGAGCACGCAGGACTTGCTCAATCAAATGTGGAGAAATGGCTGTATCAACGATACGTATGAGCCGGGGTCCACGTTTAAGATTATTACAGCGGCGGCAGGTTTAGAGAGCGGCGCAGTGCGTCTGGAGGACAATTTTTCCTGTCCGGGTTTTATTATTGTAGATGACAGGAAAATACGCTGCCATAAAGTGGCGGGGCATGGCGCGGAGGATTTTACCCATGCAGTCATGAACTCCTGCAATCCAGTGTTTATCATGGTGGGGCTGAGAATTGGTGTAGAGCGTTATTACGAGTATTTTACGAAGTTTGGGCTGAAGCAAAAGACAGGAATCGACCTTCCGGGAGAGGCGGGGACGATCATGCATCAATTGGATAAAATTGGGGAGGTAGAGCTGGCTACCATCTCCTTTGGACAGTCTTTTCAGATCACGCCCGTCAGACTGATGACAACCGTTGCGGGGCTGATCAACGGCGGGAAGCTGGTGACGCCTCATTTTGGCGTGAAAGCGGCAAATGCGGACGGCACGTCTGTGGATGAGTTTGTATATCCTGTGTCAGAGGGGATTGTGTCATCTGAAACAACGGACAAATTAAAATACGTACTTGAGCAGGTGGTAGAGAATGGAGGCGGCAAAAATGGCTATGTGGAAGGCTTCAGGATAGGCGGCAAGACGGCAACAAGCCAGACACTTCCGCGGGGGAGTGGCAGGTATATCGCTTCGTTCTTAGGCTTTGCGCCTGCGGATGACCCAAAGATTATGGCGCTTGCCATTATCGACACGCCGCAGGGAACATACTATGGCGGGCAGATTGCAGCGCCGGTGGTGCGGCAGCTATTTGAGAATATTCTGCCATATTTGGAGGAAATTGGCTACGAATAGCAGTATATAAAGGGAACTGAAAGGATTGGAAAGGGGGTATAAGGAATGATGAAAGAGTTGAAAGACAGGCGGGTGATCGTCGTCGGAACTGGGAAAAGCGGTATTGGTTCGGCGGTCCTGCTTGAAAAAAATGGCGCATTGCCAGTGCTGTATGACCAGAATGATAAGACAGACAAAGAAGCAGTAAAGGCAGTGCTTCGGGAGAAGCTTGGAAAAGAGACAA
>ERZ778511.2094-NODE-2094-length-11725-cov-9.519280_pt1 | contig 11725 bp, 11 predicted proteins | sample MGYA00510347_ERZ778511 | MGnify/ENA primary metagenome ERZ778511 (study PRJEB29527, sample SAMN07138967) | mouse gut metagenome | material: feces | host: mouse | place: China:Nanjing | collected 2016-01-25 ...
GTTATCCCCCAGTGCAAGGCAGGTTACCCACGCGTTACTCACCCGTCCGCCACTAGAATAGGAATCACTAGGTTTCATCCTATTCCCGTTCGACTTGCATGTGTTAGGCACGCCGCCAGCGTTCATCCTGAGCCAGGATCAAACTCTCATGTTAAAAGTTTTGTCCTGCCAGTTGTTATCTGGCATTACTGTCTTTAGGTTTTGTTCTCTGAAATATACTTTGCAGTTCCCTTTTTCCTTATATTAGGATGTCGGGATTCTGCTTTTAAGAATTTTCAGGGTTGCATTGCTGTTTATTTGTCAAAGATCCTTGGAACTGTCGCTCTGAACTAATGCTTCAGGCATTGTTCTGAACTAACGCTCCGCTCTGTCGCTTTAACTTGTATCTCTCTATCACTGCGACAGCTATATCAGATTACCATACCTTTTTCACAATGTCAACAGGTTTTTTGAAAATTTTTCTATTTTTTTCCCGGCACATTACAGAGCCATAGCAGGAAGCTGGCTCATCAGGTTTTCAACCAGCTTGGCAACCACATTATATTGGTATATTTTTGTCAGCACTACACTTTCCCTGGTATATTCCAGAATCTGCTGTCCTATCATACCGAGGCCAAAATACATGATAAAGACATAGACGATCTGCAGGATCAAAATCACTTCCAGAACGCCAAAGACAGCCCCAAAAACCTTATTGACCCAGTGGATCACCGGCAGTTTGGAGATCATTTTTGCCGAGAAAAAGACCACATTCAAGAGATGGTGTACAACCCCCAGAAGGGCCATCAGCACTACCGCTATGATTACGCCCACCACCTCTTTCTCCATATAACTGTGCAGACCCTTGCTGATCAGCACAATCATGATCCCCATGATGATCAGGGTCACCAGTGAGACAATCTCTTTTACCATTCCTTTCTTGTACCCGTCAGCAATCTTAAACAGTACACATATTACCGCCAAAATCAGCATAATATTCATTGGTTCTCCTCCTGGTCTATTTTAGCTGTATTGTATCTAATGAATCGTTGGTCAATATCAAATATCTGTAACTGTTTCCCTGAGGAATCATCACTTTAACCGCCTTGTCAAACTCGCCCTGGAACTTTTCTATTCCTCCAAAAGTATGGACCAGGCATTCCTGTTCATTGTATACGGTAAAACCGTCCTGGCCAAAAAACAGATGATCAAAATCCTGGTTGAACAGATACTCACCAACCTTCTCCCCGGATCCCCTGTATACCTGCAATTTGTGCTGGGCATCGGTGGAATTGTTGCGGAACAGCACCCCTACATAATTCTCGTTGCTGTATACCCCCTGAACTTCTTCTTCATACAAATGAATATTGGTCACCTGCGGGATCTGTGATCCGCTGTAGAACAGCAGCCGGTCGTCTCCCAGCGCATAGGCCGTCCCATCGGACATAAATCGGATGGTGGGGATCACTGTATCCGGATAGGTATACCCGTTCACATAGAAATCGCTTTTGTTTTCACCCACCTGACCGAAATTGTAGAAAGCCACTCTGGATTTGATCACCCCCGAATCCACATAGATACAGGACAGTCCCAGGAGTTCCCCGTTGGGAGAGAGGGAAAAGGCTACCGGATAACCGCTCTGGTTCATGGTAGTCTGTATCTCATAATAATCGGTTTTACCGGGATCATAAATATATATCCAAGTGATTCTGGTGTCGGCCACTGCCACCGCCACCCGGCCCGTCTGCGCCACGGCAATGCTGCGGATGGGCATGGTAGTAGTAATCTCCCCCAGCTTTTTCTCCTGATCCAATATGTATACCTCACGTCCATTGTAATCACCGATTGCAACCACATCCCCGCAGGTGGCAATTTGAAGGTTTTGCATCTCATAGGTCTGATTCCACAGAACGTTGCCTCTGGCGTCTGTGCAATGGGCGCCGTCATTGCTGTAGGTCAAAATATTATTTCCCAAGGGCATACTTGTCGTCCCGTTTACAGTGAGCATATCCACGGTATTGATCACTTCATAGGATGTATAGATATGATTTTTGTACTGTAATACCACCAGGACTACCAGAGCAATCAGGGCTGCTGCCACCAGCGCGATCCGATATACATGAGACAGTCGGTAGCGCCGGATTTTCTGCTGGTAATCCGCCTGTCCCTTCTCCCTTTTCTCCTTTTCCCGATTGAAATACCTAATATCCGCCATCCTGTTTCCTCTCATGTAAACAAAACGCATTTTGCCCATTATAACATATTTTTTTCTAGGGGAGTAGAATTTTTTGGCCGATTTGGATATTATCAGGATTGGAGATCCCGTTCAATTCGCAGATGGCCTGCACGTAACTGTCATTTCCATACTGTCTGGTGCTTATGCCAATCAGGGTATCCCCCGGCTGGATCACATAGCTCACCGGTTGGGACTGCTGCTGGGACTGCTGCTGGGCCTCGATGTCGGCGATGGATGGCCCCTGGGTCGGAATCTCCTGAGGCTTTGTGTCCGGCTGGGACTCCGTTGGCTGTGTGTCCGGGTTCAGAGACTCCGGGGACTGGCTCTCCTGTCCGGATTCCAGGACTTCCTGCCCTTGTCCGCCTTCCTGTGGCTGTTCGGATTCTTGCCCTTGCCCGGCTTCCTGCCCGTTGTTCTGGGCCTGTCCCGGCCCTGTCTCCCCTATGTTCTGTCCGTCTCCGCCCTCCTGGGACGGCTGTGCCCCGTTCTCTTCATCCTGCTGCGGCTGTCCTGCCACTGCCTGTCCTGCCACAGCTGCAGCTTCCTGATTTTCCTGCAATATGGCATCCGCCAAACTGTTCTCCGCCATAAGTGTGCCAGAGTTATATACCTCCGCTGTGGCCTCCTGCGCTCCGCCCTCCTGCGCCGCACTGCCCGACTCCGGCTGCGCGTCCGTAAACTGCGCCCAGAGCTGCATTGCCCGCTCCCCCACGGTTCCTTCTTCGCCTTCCCTGGTGATGGCCGCCACCCCGATCAGGCCCAACACTGCGAACACCGCCACCGCAGACATACGCATCATTTTCAGAGAAGCTGCCTGGGCGGCGTCCGGGACTTTTTTTTCCGGGCGCTTTTCGGGCTTGTCCGACTGCGGCGCCATATTGGCCGGCTGTGCTTTTTTCTGCCCATACTGGCTGCGCCGCTCCTCCTGCCTGGCTCTGGCCCGGTCATATTTTTCCTGACCGAACTCCTCCGGCTCGTGGTCCTGGGGGTTGTTGTCTACCATATAGGCCAGCATACTGTCATTTTTCTCATAGAAGCAGGCATATCCTTTTATGTACCGGCAAGTGTCCTGTTCCTGAATATGCATTCCCTCCACCATCTCGCCGTCAAAAATATGGTAGCCCAAAAACACATATTCCGGGAAATAATGCTGCCGCAGCCGCTCCACCTCCTGATTCTGGGCCTGGGACAGGTGGCGTACCTCCTTGTTGATGGAAAGGATCCGGCAGGCCCCGTAGATAAAGAAGTATGACAGACTCTGTTCCTTGGTGTATTTGCCATACAGGGCGATGGCAAGTCCCTTTCTCTCTGTCTGGCGGCAAAGTTGCTTCATATAAGAAACTACATAGTCCTCCACATAGACCTTACAGGTGCGGTCTGCCTCCCCGATTTGCGTAATATTTTTTGGTAATTCCATAAAAACACCTCCCACTCCTATGCTTTCCAGCCGATATCAGCTATAAATATAGCACGGGGGTGAGAGGTATTTTAGCATTCCTTGTCGTGCGGATCGGAAAACCCTTCGACATTTTTCTTATGGTAAAAAATTATTCAAAGCGGTACACGGTGGTGGAATCATATTCTCTCTCCCCGCCGAATACGCAGGAGGGAAATTCCGGCCGGTGGATGCTGTCCGGATAGTACTGGGTCTCCAGGCACAGCCCGCTTCTCTTCTCATAAAAGGCTCCGTCCTTGCCCTCTTGTGGGGTAATGCAGTTGCCTGCGTAGAACTGCACACCGGGCAGCGTGGAGTAGGCCGCCATCCGGCGTCCGCTTTCCGGAGCCGTCAGCACGGCAATCTTGCGCAGATTGCCGTCCCAGCCGTCCACCACCCAGTTGTGGTCGTATCCCTGGGTCAACAGCAGCTGTTCAAAGTCCGCGCAGATCTCTTTTCCCACTGTCTTGGGCAGAGTGAAATCCATCACCGTCCCCGCCACGGGGGCAATCTCCCCGGTGGGAATCGCGCCCTCCACCACAGGGGTGTAATGGGAGGCAAAGAGTTGCAGCTGGTGCCCCTCGATGCTGCCCGCCTTATGTCCGTTTAAATTAAAGTATGTGTGATTGGTGGGATTGAGGATCGTCTTCTTGTCGCTGATGCCGTGATAGTGCAGGGTCAGGCCGTTTTCCTCATCCAAAGTATAGGTCAGCCGCAATACCTTGTGGCCGGGAAAGCCCATATTGCCATCGGTATCCTGGATGGTGAAGATAACGCAGTCCTCCCCCACTTGGGCATCCCACAGCAGCTTATGGTATCCCCGATCCATATGGCTGTGCAGATTGTTGGGGCCGTCATTCACATCCACATTGTAGGTGACACCTTCAATCTCGAAGCTTGCCCCGCCGATACGGTTGGCGCTGGGGCCGATGGTCGCGCCGAAAAAGCTGTCGTTTTTCAGGTAGCCCTCCGCACTGTCAAAGCCCAATACCACATCTTCCGGCTTGCCGTCACCATCCGGCACATAGAGGCTTACCAGGATCGCGCCCAAGTCCGTGACCTCCGCTCTCATGCCGTTTTGATTCTCCAGGGTGTAGAGAGTTACCTCCCTGCCCTGGCCGTCTGTTCCAAAATTTCTCTTTGTAATAGAAATAGACATATCTGATCTCCTATTAGAGTTCCGCGCACTCCATCCTTTTCCTTATATTTCCACACGCCCTTCCAGCGCTCTCAGCAGTGTCACTTCATCAATATATTCCAGATCCCCGCCCACCGGTACACCGCTGGCAATCCTGGTCACCTTGACGCCGGTGGGCTTGATCAGTTTACTGATATACATGGCAGTGGTCTCCCCCTCCAGGCTGGAATTGGTGGCGATGATCACTTCCTCCACCTCTTTTTCCAGGCGGGATATCAACTCCTTCAGTTTGATGTCATTGGGGCCGATCCCCAGCATGGGGGAGATGGCTCCGTGCAGCACATGGTAGACCCCTTCGTATTTGCCGGTCTTTTCATAGGCCGCCAGATCCCGCACATTCTCTACCACCATGATGATCCGGTGGTTGCGCTTGGCATTGGCACACACAGGACATATGTCCCGGTCTGTCAAAGTATAGCATTCGCTGCAGTACCGGACATTCTCTTTCGCCTCAACGATGGTCTGGGCCAGACGGTTCACCTTGTCCTTGGGCATGTTTATCAGGTGGAAAGCCAGGCGCTGAGCCGACTTGCCGCCGATACCCGGCAGCGCTGCCAACTCCTCTATTAACTTGTTTATATGGCCGCTGTACAACTCCATCAGAACGGGAAACCTCCCAGACCTCCGGTCATCTTGCCCATCAATGCCTCATTGGCCTCATCCGCCTGTTTCAGGGCTTCATTGGTGGCCGCGATGATCAGGTCCTGCAGCATCTCGATATCCTCGGGGTCCAACACCTCCTCGGTGAGTTTTACCCTCAACACTTCCTTCTTGCCGGATACCGTGACCTCCACTGCGCCGCCGCCGGCAGACGCCGTGAACTCCTTGGTCTCCAACTCCTTCTGCCCCTCCTCCATCTGGCGCTGCATACGCTGCGCCTGCTTCATCAGATTGTTCATATTGCCCGGCATCATGCCGCCGGGATAGCCTCCACGTTTCGCCATTGGTTCGCTCCTCCTATTTAAGTTCAGCCTATTCCCTATCTACTCTTCTTCCTCAATCTCCATATTGACGCCCGGAATTCCCTGGCGCAGGTCGAAATAATTCTCTTCCGCTTCCTGCCGGGTTCCCGTCACCTGGATATTGATCTCTATCTCCTTGTTTGCATAGCCTGCAATCAGGTTCTCCAATTGCTCCTTGTTCTGGGGATGCTGGGTAAAATAGTCCGATGCCACCCCGTCCTGAAGCACCAGCATCAGATGATTATCCCCGCCCAGGCTGGGAATGGCTTCCTTTAAATATATCCTCATGGGATTCTCAGCGCTGCCCACAATAGCCGCCCAGTGGCTGACCACCTCTCTCACATCGTCGGGGATGGCCTGGGGCAGCTGAAGCTTGGGCCTTACTCCTCCTCCGGTCGTGGGTGCCCCCGTTCCTGTCTGATCCGGAGCATACTGTGCCGGAACCACGGTCACGCCGTTCTCCACCTTGTCCTCCACATCCCGAATCCGCTCCAGCAGAGCATCCTGGGTGGTCTCCATGCTGGGCCTGCACAGCTTGATCAGGGCGATCTCCACCAGAATCCTCTTCTGGCTGGCATATCGAATCTGCCCGGACAGTTCCGAGAAAATACGGATATAGCGTATGATGCGGCTTAAGTCCACCATGGCCGCCTCTTTTTTCAGCCGCGCCAGGTTGTCAGAGGACATGTCGATCACATCCTCCAGATTGTCCGAGGACTGCACCAGCATCAGATTACGCAGATACCAGGTAAAGTCCGTCACAAACTGGGACAGTTCCCTGCCCTGCATGACAATCTCCTCCAGCAGCTGCACACACCCCAGCACATTCTGCTCCAGCACACAGCGAAGCAGACGGCTAAACACCTCCGTGTCCACCGCCCCCAGCACGTCCAGCACCTTGTCATAGGTCAGCCCGTCTCCCAAGTTGAACGCAATGCACTGGTCCAGCAGGCTCAAAGCATCACGCATGGAGCCGTCCGCCGCTTTGGCGATATAGCGCAGCGCCTTTTCCTCCACCTGCACCTGCTCGGCCTCCGTCAGCTGCTGCATCCTGGCGGTAATGGTGTCTATGGTAATGCGCTTGAAGTCGTAGCGCTGGCATCTGGACAGTATGGTGATAGGCAGCTTGTGTACCTCCGTGGTGGCCAGTATAAAAATCACATAGGAGGGGGGCTCCTCCAGGGTCTTGAGCAACGCGTTGAACGCGCCTGGGGACAACATATGCACCTCGTCAATGATGTAGACCTTGTACTTGCCCTCCGCCGGGGAGTAGGATACCTCCTCCACAATCTCCCGGATGTTGTCCACGCCGTTGTTGGAGGCGGCATCAATCTCTATCACATTCATGCTGGCACCCGCCGCGATGGCACGGCAGATACGGCACTGTCCGCAGGGCCCCTCCTCCGTAGGATTTTCACAGTTTACGGTCCGGGCAAAAATCTTGGCCACTGAGGTCTTGCCCGTTCCCCGGGTACCGGTGAACAGGTAGGCATGGCCGACGCGGCCCGCCCGGATCTGGTTTTTTAAAGTTGTTACTATATGATCCTGCCCCTTCACATCCGCAAAGGTATCGGGGCGGAATTTACGGTATAAAGCTGTATATGACATCTGTTTAATCTCCGAAGCTGATACCCAGAAGCTTGGCCTCCTGCACGATGGTGGCGTCCGGCGACACCGTCTTCAGCTTGCCTGCCACTTCCTCCAAGGGCACCCGCACAATCTCACGATTTTTGTAACCCACCATAAAGCCGTACTGTCCGTCCAGGATCATCCTGCCCGCCTCTGCACCCAGACGGCTGGCAAATACCCTGTCATAAGGGCAGGGGCTTCCCCCTCTCTGCATATGGCCGGGCACGGTCACCCGGACTTCGCGCCCTGTCTTTTCCTGGATCTTGGCGGCCACCTCATAGGAGACGGAGGGGTAGGGGTTCTTTTCCATCTTTTTCTTATAGTCTTTCTTGGAAAGCTTCGCGTCCTCCTTGGAGATGGCTCCCTCGGCTACCGCAATGATGGTAAAGCGGCTGCCGTTCTTGTCTCTCTCCTCGATCTTGTCGATCACCTTGTCGATATCATAGGGGATCTCCGGCAGCAGAATGATGTCCGCGCCGCCGGCCATGCCTGCGTTCAGCGTCAGCCAGCCCACCTTGTGGCCCATAACCTCCACGATAAATACCCGCCCATGGGACGCGGCCGTGGTGTGGATGCAGTCGATGGCATCCGTGGCAATGTTCACGGCGCTCTGGAAACCGAATGTCATATCTGTGCCCCACAGGTCATTGTCGATGGTCTTGGGCAGAGTCACCACGTTCAGCCCCTCCTCCCGAAGCAGGTTGGCCGTCTTGTGAGTACCGTTGCCCCCCAGGATTACCAGGCAGTCCAACTGCAGCTTATGGTAGGTCTGCTTCATGGATTCCACCTTGTCCACACCGTTGGCATCCGGCTCATGAATAGTCTTAAACGGAGTCCGGGAGGTGCCCAGAATCGTGCCGCCCTTCGTCAGAATGCCGGAAAAATCCTTGCCGCTCAGCATCTGGAAATTGCTGTAAATAAGTCCCTTGTAGCCGTCAAGGAAACCATAGATCTCCACTTTCTCCTTGGAATTTGCCAGGGTTTTCACAACGCCCCTCATGGCGGCATTCAGCGCCTGACAGTCGCCGCCGCTTGTCAGCATACCGATTCTCTTCATATCCCGTTCCTCCATCTGATTTTAGTTCCATGTGCTACCTTTTTTATGAGTCAATAGGGTCATTATACCCCAATTCTTTCTCCCAAACAAGTCTTAATGGAAAAATATCACTTGCCAAAAGGCCGATTATACTATAAAATAGGTAGCGTAGCACAGGGAGCCGTATCGAAGCGGTCATAACGGGGCGCACTCGAAATGCGTTTGCCCTCCGGGGCACGAGGGTTCGAATCCCTCCGGCTCCGCTTAAAAAAGCCTTGAATTTTTCAAGGCTTTTTTACAATGGTCATATATTGCGCAGAAGACCGAAAGTGAGGATATAACTATGGAGTTTCTCTTTCCGCCGTCAAAACATCGGCTTCGCCCGTTCAACTCCCCCGCCCCTCAATCCTGATGGGCGGGGATGCTTGGACCTGCCGAAGGTGTCCGGGACGCCCTCCCCTCCCGCTCATATTCTGTTGGATAGTTGGAATAGGTGACTTAGAGAATATCCATTATACTTTTCATTACTGCCTGATACTGTTTGCTGTTCGTATCAATACCAACCCTTTTCAACATATCCTTACCGCCCTTGCTGTTTATGGGCATTCCCGATATCTGCTGGAGCCTGTTACTGAAATCCCTGATTATAAGCATATCCTTTACCTCCTACGCCTCATTATGCACGATATTCATAAGGCAGGAAACTCCCCACAAACAGCGGGACGGAAAACTTAACCAGCGCCTTAATGGGCTTTCCCTTTGTCATATCCATTTCCATAATTATTTTATCATCTTCGCCATCACGGGGCGCAGGGCGAGGCCAAGGGGAACCGCCACCACACAGGCTACAATGGCATTTACACTGGACACCACCGCTTTCTGCGTGACCGTCAACATGACCGCTTCCAGAGGCAGCCCCAATACAAACCTGTGTTCAATAAAACTCTTTGACAGGTAAAGGACCACATAGGCAAAAGCGCCCGCGATGCCGCCGGCCACATACCGCTGTTTCAGATGTGCCGGGCTGCCGGAGGTTATCTTCCCGCATATCCATGCCATGACAAATTTGAAGATAAAGGTAAAAGGCGCAGAGGCAATATAGGCCGGGTTAGTCAAGTCAAAGAACATGGAGCCGATTCCAGCCGCAAGCCCGCCCTGCAGGGGTCCCAAAAGCATACCGGATAACAGGCACATGACGTTCCCCATATGTAACCTTGTGTTGTCTATCGCCGTGGGGATGGGGACCTGCAGAAAGGCCGATGCCACATACACTGCCGCCGCCATGATTCCAATCCGGGCGATCTCCCTTATCGTGATTTTCTTCATAACTGTTTTCCTCCTCATTTTCAAATGGATTGTTTCTTACGCAACCCATTATAAGCTTGAAATTATATGCATACAATGTTAGAATTGTGTTGCATACAATTTTGTGGAGGTACACCAGCCTATGCCTGTCAATTCTTTTGAAGATTACCCCATGTCATGGAGGCCGATAAAATCCGGACTGGGAAAACCCTATTATATTTCCATAGCCGCCAGCCTTGAGGCTGATATCCTTTCCGGAAAACTACCGGCTGATACAAAACTGCCGCCCCAGCGGGAACTTGCCGACTTCCTCGACCTGAACTTAAGCACCATCACGAGGGCATACAAGCTGTGTGAGCTGAAAGGCCTCCTGTATGCTGTTACGGGCCGTGGGACTTTTGTTTCCCCTGGTACATCCGCCAAAAATACTTTTATGGAAAAAGAGGGCGGCATCATCGAAATGGGCATGATCAAGCCGTTCTATGAAAGCAACCATACCATCCAAAGTACGGCGCGGCTTGTTTTGGCAAGAGATGAATCCATAAGGCTTTTTGAATACAGCAGCCCCCTGGGAACGAAGCGGCAGATAAGCGCCGCCCGGAAATGGCTGCACCGGATTGGGGTAAACGCCGGGGAGGAAAACATCCTGCTCTCCGCCGGGGCACAGAATGCCTTGTCCGTCATACTCATTTCCCTTTTCAGGGCCGGGGATAAAATAGCCGTAGATACCTTTACCTATACGAATTTTAAGGAGCTTGCCAATTTCCTGCACATCCAACTGATCGCTGTACCCTCGGATGGAGATGGGATGTCACCCGACGGGCTTCTTGCAGCCTGCCGGAATACGGATATAAACGGCGTCTACCTCATGCCGACCTGCAGCAACCCTACAGGTATCTTTATGCCGCAGCCACGCAGAATGGAACTGGCAGAAATCATCCGGCAGTTCCATCTGCTTGTGATAGAGGATGACATTTATTCCTTCCTCTCCGCTTATGGTCATACTGCCTCCGATGCAAAGCCGTTCTTTTCCCTTCTGCCGGAGCAGGCTGTCCACATCTGCAGCATCTCAAAATCGTTATGCGCCGGACTGCGGGTAGCCTTTCTTGCTTTTCCTAACCGATACCGGGAGCTGCTGGTCTCCGGGATGCTGGGCATCAACCTGAAAACCGTGTCCCTCAATAGTGAGATCATTGCAGAACTGATTGAAAGCGGGGAGGCGGAAAATATCGTGAGGCAGAAAATCCTTTCTGCCCGGAAACGAAACCAGATATTCAGAACCATTCTTCCTTCATCCGAGACTGATAATATCGAGCGGTTTTTCCACTGGCTGCCGCTCCCTGCCCATCTGACAAGTGAGGAATTAGAGCTGCTGGCATTGCAGAAAGGGATTCATGTACTTGGCTCCCACCGTTTCGCAATGCAGAATGAAAACAGATCATCCTATGTCCGGGTATCTATTGCTTCACCCGATACGGAAGATGATTTGAGAAAAGGGCTACTGCTATTAAAAAATATATTTGAGGAAAAACAGATGTATTTCTTTGTCTGAATTTGAGATGCCCGAATATTGAAAAAGGACTGCCGAAGCAACCCTTTTCTTCTATTGTCATTTTCTCATTCTGTTTTTACCGTTTTTCTCATATACTATCACGGAAACTCATATACAAACACGGAAACTCCATGCAGTTTCCGTGTTTGTATCATATCCCCCGTTTTCCAACAGCATTTTCCGTCAAACTAATACGCCTTTCAGCCAAAACCGCCAATATCCTACTCCTTTTTACCTTTCCGCTTTATACTATCACGGAAACCCCTGACTTTTGCGTGAAAGTATACTTTTGCCTGATAGTACGATTTTTTCCCCAATCGCCATCCTATCAGCGGCATCAAAAAACACAAAAATAGGGGTCCACCACCCACCGTGATGAACCCCACCAAGCCT
>ERZ778511.2098-NODE-2098-length-11704-cov-4.363207_pt1 | contig 11704 bp, 6 predicted proteins | sample MGYA00510347_ERZ778511 | MGnify/ENA primary metagenome ERZ778511 (study PRJEB29527, sample SAMN07138967) | mouse gut metagenome | material: feces | host: mouse | place: China:Nanjing | collected 2016-01-25 ...
AGTGGCCGGATGAGACAGCTAAGAAACAGCCAGGAGAAAGAAGCGCTGTTTCCACAGGGAGATACCGGACTGGAGGAAGTGAAAGAAATCGCGGCTTCTTTTTCCATAGATGACATCAATCTGGTGAAGCCGGGGATTGGAGAAACAACCAGAGTACTGCTGCGCCGTCTGCCATGGAAGATACTGATCGGAACACAGTGGCAGTCAGATCAGGCGCTTGCCCATATACGTCGTCTGGCCTGGGAGAAGGGTGTGGAAATCATTCCGTATCCGCTCAGACATTATAAAGCCTGTGGTCTGATTCAGAAAATGACGGATGTGTAAGGGGATATGGATCATCATATTCCAGAACCAATGCGTGATACATGTGGATTTTCCACAGGTATCATGCATTGATTCTTCCACAGGTATCATTGCATTTGCTGTCTTAGGTTTTTAAAGCAATTAACTTCATTCTTTCATTTCAACTGTCGCGGGTAATGGTACTTTTAGAATATCTCACATGAGCAAATGCCATCCTGTTTGCAGTATTTTATGACTCAGAAACCCCATAAGCGCGGGACAGCATAAGTGTCTGCAGGGCCCAGTTGTAGTGGGTCTTTTTTTCGTTCATCCGCGCACCTGCGGCACTGCCTCTGACAAAAGAAGGATCAGAAATATCCCAGCCCAGAATCGCATGGGCGTCTTCCAGATCGGCGGGACTGACACGGTATGCTTCATTGACAAGGGGGATTTGCCGGGGATGGATTACAGTTTTGCCGATGAAACCGCACAGGCGGTCCTCCTGTAGTTCACGGCGCAGCCCGTCGTCCCAGCCGCTGCCGCCATAGTATTCCCATACGGGGCCGGAAATTACATAGTCCGGGCCATATATGGCAATGATGTCGGAAAAAACCTGTGCCACGGTATGGATCCTGTGGATGGATTGGCTGACGCTTCTGCGGAAGCCGAGTACATTGCACAAATCATTGCCGCCTACCCGTATATTCAGAACCAGATCGGATACTGCGTCCAGTCTGTCTTTCAGGGTACAGAGAATGTCCGTCCGGTGTCCGGGATGGAGGAGGATGGGGCTTTCCAGAATGGGCATGATATATTTATGACAATGGTATGTTTGCTGAATATCCAGCGCAGCCTCTATATAAGTGTCTGCCGAGTCCGGAGAAAATTTGGGCAGGATATAGCCTTTTACCAGATCATGTGCCTCTTCCAGACGCTTTGTCAGGTCAGTGATCTGCTGTGGATTCCTGACACGGATAAAGAAATCGGGGAGAAAGAAAGGGGTTGCGGCATGAAGCCGGCAAAGGGTTTGCAGATTTCGGATCAGCATTTCTTCCGCCTCGGCGACACAATCATCATTGATGGTATCTTCCAGACACAATGCCATGGAAAAATGGGTGCCAAAACGGTTTTCTGGCAGGGAATGTACGATGGCAGGGTTATTGGCGGGGCAGTATAACAGAGGGCCCACATTGTAATATGGCAAGGCATCTTTCATGACAGTGTTTTCTCCTGTTTTGTGTAATATGACCGTCTGCGGCCATGTCTGCAGACGATATGTGAAGGCCGGTTCTGCCTGCAACAGAGTGATTGTCTGCGTAAAGGCATGACTGCTTATCAAAAAGACATTATAGGGCAGTTTGGGAGAAATGTCAAAATTATGATTTGCCTGCCAATCCGGCTTTTATCAGGCTTGATAGAACGGGTATGCTTTTTCGGAAATATACAATGGCGGCCGTACAGGGACACCTCATACGGCGGAGCCCGATTCTCAGGCAGGGCGCGGATGCGAAAACCATAGAAGCCATGCTTCGCGAGTCTTCTATGGTCATGAATCATCAGATTTTTCAATTCCGAAAGGAATTCAAAAACACTCTATTGAAAGACAATTTATGGAAAGTTATAATTAAAAAGCGATGATAAAAATTGTACAGACCAGTGTCTGTAACATGATATACGATGAAACGATTGATTGGACGCTGGAGGAGGAATCTTTATGATGCATTCTGAAAAACTGGAAGAAACAACGCTCTGGAAAATTTATCAGGAAAAAACAGCTTCCGGCAAAGAGCGCAGTGATTGGGTGGAACGTGTGTACAGGGCGGCTGCAAAGTATATGATGGATGTGCGTCTGACATTTCAGAATTATACGTTACATGACGAGACACATATATTGAATGTGATGGATGCAATGAGCGGATTGTTGGGAGATCAAATTTCCCGGCTGACGGTGGGAGAAATGGAACTGCTGATTCTGGCAGCCTGTCTGCATGACCTGGGTATGGTGTATACCAAAAGGGAAAAGCAGCAATGCTATCAGGATAAGACGGCGTGCAGAAAATTTTTAAGGACATATTGTCCGGAATTACTGGGGTATCCGCCGCAGGACTGGACAGAGGATATCCGCAGATGGTATCTCAGGACATTGCATCCTTTTCGTCTTCCACAGGTGTTACATAATGCAGCATGGAAAGATGTATTCGCTATGCGGCCTCTGGATGTGGTGCCGGAACGGTGCGTGATTGCGGTCTGTCAGGCCCATGGAGCTGGTGCGGAAGAACTTTTGCATAACAGAGATTTGGAATATTTGTCCGCAAGTGAGGTGGACCCTCTGTTCTGTGCGCTTTTGCTGCGTCTGAGCGATCTGCTGGATTTTGACGACACCCGCGCGCCCCATATATTGTACGGCTATGCGGCCTGTAATGCAAAGAGCCGGGGTGAGTGGGACAAGCACCAGGCGTCGGCGGGGTTCCGCTATCCGCCCTCTCCTTCCGCGGACGATTTGCCCTATAAAGCGCGGTGCACCAATCCGGGCATAGAGCACGCGGTGAGAGATTTTCTGGACTGGGTGGATGAAGAACTGGCGAGCTGCGCAAAACTGCAGAAACATTGTAGGGCCGGGTGGCAGCGGGAATTCCCTTTTCCCAGAGCGGTTATGCGGAAAGAGATTGAATCGGACGGATATATGAGCGGCGATTTTTGCCTGACCATGGACCAGGAACAGATTTTAAAACTTCTGACCGGGGAAAATCTATATGACAGTACGGATGTCTTTATCAGAGAGCTGTTGCAGAACGCCATTGACGCTACCCTGCTCCGGGGTGAAATGGAACCTGATTTTATTCCCGAACAGTCCCGTATTGATTTATGGGAATGGTATGATCAGGAAGGGAATATATGGTTCCGCATTGATGATCAGGGAACCGGTATGACACTGGGGATGTTGCAGCGGTATTTTCTCAAGGTGGGCAATTCCTACTATAATTCGCGGGAACTTGACCGGGATCTGCGGGACCATGGACAGACAGAAAGATTCAATGGAATCAGCCGTTTCGGGATCGGATTTCTGTCCTGTTTTCTCTGCGCAGATTATGCGGAGGTTTCCACACTGTATTTTGATCCTGATAAAAACCGCAGGGAAGAGGAAACCGCTGAATCTTATCAGACCATACGTTATGGCCTGCGTCTGCAGGTTTCCGGCCTGCGGGGTTATTTTACATTAAAGAATCAGGCGAAGTATCATCAGGCGGAAGAAGAACTGCCGGCTCCGCCCGGTTATGCCGCCGGTGTGCAGAAGGACTATGAGCGGGATGGCTACAGGGAGAAGCCGGGCACTTCCATCGTCATTCGTCTGAATCCGGGAAAACTCGGCACATTAAATCTCCGCGAAGCGGTAAAAAAATATTTATTTGGCGCCAGAATACCGGTATTTTATAATAACAGGCGTATCGGAAAAACCTATGAAGAATTGATGCAGGCGGCACATGAGCTGGAAGGAGAGAAAATCTATGAGTTGACTCCGGAGCTGAAGAAACAGTTTGACGATCATTTTCCGGCAGTGCGCGGGCAGTATCCCAAGATCGTGGTGTCCGTAACTGCGCTGGACGGGGAGAAAAACAGGATTTTACATGACTTTTCGGGTGTGGTTACGAGATTTGAAGTACGCTTTGATAAAAAAATGCGGTGGTCTGTGAAGGATCAGGTGTATGAAGTAGTCGCAGAGACTGATTTATCAGATGGAGGTATGAAGATAACGCTCAGTAGCAGAAATAAGAACCGAAAGGGTGCATATTGGAGGAGTTATGATGACTGGAAGAAGTTTGCAGACAGTTGGGATACAGAAGAAATAGCGGCTTTGCGTACAGAATTTGACAGGTGTTCTGTTTGCCCCAGGGCGGAAGATATTATGAAAGTATGGCAGCCGTTTGCTGACCAGATGGATCTGTATGAAATTTGGAAAATGTATCATGATGCGCAACAGTATGTGGAAATGCGATTTTTGTCAGATGAGGTAATGCCTGTGAGTATAGGTCAGTTTTGCCCGGATAACCAGTTTGTAAAATTTACATATGTATATCAGGGGATTGTAGCCGGGAATTTTTGTGATTATATTACCTTTGGCGGAGTAGCCAGTTTTGTGGTATTTCTGTCAGAGGGCATGTGGAAGCCGACTGTGGAAGTCAGCCGTTCCGGGGTATCGGGCCTGCCATTAAAGGTTTTGGTTGCGATAGGAGGCATTTGCCATAAGTATGGGATAGAAGAGTATGGAAGAATGTATTTATCCGGATTACAGGGGTGGCAAGACAGTTTTCTAAAAGAATGGCGGGAAGTGCGAAATTCTGAGATAGATTCATGGATGCGGGAAAATTTGTATCACTATTTTTTGGAATTAAAACAGATGTTACAAAAACCATGTAAGGATTCGGATTCATCTTTTTTGACATATGATACTTACAATGCAATTTTTTATAAATATCTGAAAGCGTACTTACAGGATACCTATGAGATGACAATCAACTATGAAGAGGGGCAGATACTTTCCTTTTACGAAAAGGAAGAACAGGGAACGGATGATATATTTGACCTGCTTCCGCCAATGCTGTTCTGCAAAGCCGCAACTGCCCAAAGCCGACGGTATCTCTGTAGTGCAAATCCTGTAAACAGAAGGGGCATTACGGTTGACCATCCGTTTATGATCTGGTTTCTGGAACATGCAATCCTGCTCATGCAATATTATCAAAGGCAATTTTGGCAAATTGTGAACTGCATCTGTGATAATACAGTAAACTATATTATAGAACAATGCAATGAAATCCGGGAACAGTTGCTGGCCTTGCCGGGCCACCATGGTGTGGATGTGTCTGCTTTTCCAAAGTTGAGCGATGCCGATTTCTGGGTAATGGAGACAGAAACATAAAATGCTTCAGAGAAACAATAGCATATCCTGCATTTTTGTGGTAATATTAAGTTATTATGCTGCAGCCATGGCATAAACTGTACTTTGGGGTGAGCGCAAAGGAGTTCGGCGGTTTCCTATTGCAGTGGCTGCGGGCCGAGAGGTGACGGCATATGGGGTATCAATATACGGAAAAGAGATATAATGTGATAAAACTCTCTTCCCTGGAGGAATTTGTCAATATCAGAGGCGGTATAAACGGAAACCGGCAGGATGTATATTTTATCCGGGCAGTGGGTGCAGGAGCGGCCTTTGCCGGTGAAGTGACAGCCATGGACCGGGAAATGACCCGCCGGATGGATGCGGGATGGGTGGTCTATAACAGGGTGGGAACGTTTCCCACAAGTATTCCTATGGAAGAGACGAGTGTGTATACGGCCTGCTATGATACATGGGATACAGGGGGAAAACAGAATCTGTATACAAAAACCTTTGGAGAGATGTCGGGGCTGGGAGCGATACTGAGCACGGCCTGTGGGAAGGTGTTGGATATCTGGCGCCGGTATCATCCAGGCGTCAGCGGTTCCATGGAGCGGAATTTTGTCAGCAAGTTATTGTACTGGACAGATAGGATGGCGTCTGTGTATCTGCAGCCGTGGGACAGTGGGAAACCCATGAAGTTTGTAGCCCAGGGGATCGTAAAGGAACAGGGGTATCTTTTCTGCTATTTCCTGACGCTTCTGGGGATTGATGTGTTACTGCTGCAAACGGAAACAGATATTGATGAAAAGCTGGACGGGCTGCATCTTTCAGCGCAGTTTGTGCTGGGGGAGAAGCGGGCGGTCTCACTGGATACATACCGCAGGGAGGCGTATTCCCCTGCCGGAAGCGGACAGTCGGTGGCGACTTTACCTGGGACTGCACATTCCGGAAATGGAATACAGTCAGGAGCTGCAGGGAACAACGAGGCTTCCTTACCGGTTTCCGACGGTGCGGACAGGCCTGTGCGTGTGGTGATACCGCCCAGGCCCGGGAGGCGGACATCTGCTTCGCCACAGACAGGTTCGGCGGTTTCCGGTTCTCATGCCGGTGGCGGCACGGGGGCTTTGTCTGTGGGAGGCAGAGAACGTACCTTTGCAGGAAATAACCGGACACCTGTCAGTGCCCAAAGCGGCAGAGGGGGCGTTGGCAGCAGCCGGAATTTAGCCAGCACAGTCCAGGGCATGCCTGCCAGAGAACTGACATTTGAAGAACTGGCGCAGAAGGCTTCCTCCGTGGTGATGATCACGCTGTATGACGGCGGCGGTGAAATCGTGGGTACCGGTTCGGGGATTATGATCGGACGGGGCGGATACATACTGACCAACCATCATGTGACCTGTCACGGGCGGCGTTATTCGGTCAGAATTGAGAATGATGAAACAGTGTATGATACAGATGAAATGATTAAATACAATCAGGTTCTGGATCTGGCTGTGATCCGCATTCACCGGGAGTTACAGCCGCTGTCGGTTTACCGGGGGAGGGAACCTCTGGTGAGAGGGCAGAAGGTGGTGGCCATAGGCAGTCCTCTGGGGCTGTTTAATTCCGTTTCCGACGGCATCATTGCCGGTTTCCGTAATATAGAGGACGTGGATATGATTCAGTATACGGCGCCTGTGACCGGCGGCAGTTCCGGCGGTGCTGTCCTGAATATGTACGGAGAAGTCATTGGCATTCATCATGGAAGTTTTGGAGAAGGGCTGAATCTGGGCCTTGCCATCGGATATGAATTTATTAATACCTTTGCGGGGGGATTTTATACATGACAACAGAACTTCGCAAGGTTTGTTTTTGGTTGTCAGAGGGAGATAGGATATGAATGGAAAAAAACTGAGGGTAGCTTTCAACTCTCCGGTTATTCTGGGATTTACCGGATTGTGTCTGATTGCATTGATTTTGGATTATGTGACGAAAGGATATGTGAACACCCACTTTTTCAGTGTCTATCGTTCCTCGCTGGTCAATCCGCTCACATATGTGCGCCTGTTTGGTCATGTGGCGGGTCATGCGGGGATGGATCATTTCCTGGGGAACAGCATGTTGATTCTGGTTGTGGGGCCGTTGCTGGAAGAAAAGTATGGTTCTTATAATATCCTGTTTATCATACTGACTACGGCTCTGGGTACTGGAATCGTGCATATGTTATGTTTCCCCCGCAGTGCTCTTCTGGGGGCCAGCGGAGTGGTATTTGCGTTTATCATGTTATCTTCCTTTACCTGTGTACGGGATGGGGAGATACCTTTAACATTTATACTGGTGACGATATTGTATATCGGCGGACAGGTGTATGAGGGATTGTTCGTCAGCAGCAATGTGTCCAACCTGACCCATATACTGGGTGGTCTTGTGGGAGCGATGCTGGGATATGTGATGCATAAATATAAAATGAACCGGTATTGATTGAGGGCAGAGTTTATGTTTGCACATCAGAAACTGGATGATTTGAATGAATATTTTTTAAATGGAAGTGACAGACCGGGTAAAAGTGTATATTTTTACCGGATTTGCGGTTACAATGACAATATCAGGCGTTTTCTGGTACAATATTATGAAGAAGCGGCAAAATCAGGTGTGGTCATAGAAGGCCGGATTCCGAACCCGGATGAAAGGAATCTGGACTATTATGAAGAAGTGATGGGGCTGGACTTTCGGCCGGATGTGGATTTTCTGGATATAAGCCTGAAAAAATGGCTGCCCAGAATGGGAGAGCGCCAGAGAAAGCAGGTGGCTTCAGCGATTTATGATTCTCTGACGGCAATGCGGAGAGCCGGGAAAAACGAAAATATGCTGAAAAATGCATATATCAAGTTTATGTGCTGGCTGTATTATCGGTTTGAGCGGGTGGTCAATCAACTGGGAGGCGCCCGTTTCCCCAAGATATTATATGAAGGGGCCATCAGCCGGTATGAACTGGATATGCTGCATATTCTGTCAGGGGCGGGCTGTGACATCGTACTCCTGCTGTTGCAGGGAGAGGCGTCCTATCGTAAAACGGATCCGGATTCTGCCGTTTCCAGGCAGCTTGCATTGCCGGATATGGCGGACTTTCCGGAGGGCTTTGATATCAGGTGGCTTCGACGGGAACTGGAAGCGGACAGGAATCAGACGCAGGTATGCGGCTCTCCCCCGCAGCTGCGGGGATGTACCAATACATGGATGGAAGGTAAGGGACTTGCGGATATATTAAAGCCGGTGTCCGCTCGTGGAAAAGAGGACGGGGTGTATTATAACTGTTTTCTGCGCATGAGCGGTGTGGAGGACAAACTGACATACCAGAATGATTTGTACCGTTTCTGGATGGAATTATCGGGAAGCGGCAGGAAAATTGTCATTGTAGAGCAGGAAATGACAGCGCCGTCCAATGAAGAAATCGGTACGATCAGGAGAAAACCCTGTGACAGCCTGGACAGCCTGATACCGGAGCTTTCAAAGAATATTGTGTTTGGCGGCAATATGGAACTGCAGAAAATCATGCGGTCTGCTTTTATAGAAACAATGCGGGAAGAGGCCGCAGGGTCAACGGGAAATCTGAGCCGCCTTACGGGCAGAGCCGTTTATCTTCTGTGTTGGTTAAAGCGGTATCAGGATCAGTTGTTTGCCGGCTGGGATGTATCCCGTCCTGGCTGCTTTATTTATCTGGGTGGCTGCAAAAGTGACAATGAGGCGTTTTTCCTCCGGTTTATGGGCAGATTGCCTGTGGATGTGCTGATACTGGTGCCGGATTTGAACAGGCCATGCCGTCTCCGTTCTGACCGGCTGTATGAGCTGCGGTATGAGACTTCTATGGAGTTACAGCGGTTTCCACGGCAGGATGCGGGTGTACATATGCCCACTGTGGCATATCATGCCGAACGGGAATTGGATACATTGTTATATCAGGATACAGGGATGTATCGGGAGCAGCAATTTCAAAAGGCCGCTTCCATGACCCTGCAGCCCATTTATGAGGAGATTTCCATTCTGTGGAATGCGGAAATGAAATACAGGCCCGGTTTTGAAGTGACAGATTCCATTGTCAACATGCCGGTTATATTTGCGAAAGTATCGGGTGTGAAAGACGGCAGGGTAAAGGAGTATTGGGCAGAGGTGGACAAACTCCTGTCACAGGAAACCATACTGGTGCCGGGCGGGCCCTGTCTGCGGCCTCATGAAAATAATCCGATGAAGGCATATGTGACGCAGTTTTTAAAAAAGGGAAAATTGCAGCGGAGCAAAATAAAGGAACATCCGGCCTACACCTATGGCGTTCTGCGGGAAGAGATACAGGAACATATACTGGATAAGCTGCAGCTCCTTCTGGACCAGCGGATTATCCGGGGCACTTATGAAAATGGCACGGAATATACAATCCTTGCAACCGTTTTAAACCTGAGCAAAAATATGGTGCGGATTCTGCAGCGGTTTGACTTTACCAAACGGAATCCCAAACTGGTATACATTCATACATCCGATTTTCTGATTCCGCTGGAGGACAGTATTCTGGCAGCGTTTTTGAATCTGGTAGGATTTGATGTGGTTTTTTTCATTCCTACAGGATATCAGTGTGTGGAAAAGTATTACAACAGACAAATCATGGAAGAGTATCGGATTGGGGAATATATGTATGATATGGGCATTCCCGGTTTTGACAGCAATTCCGTAAATGCCCGCCGTTCGTGGCGGGATAAGGTGTTTAAGAGAGGAGACAGAAGATGGGATTAGATTTCAGCAAAACAAAACAGATGTCCGGAGGCGCAAATTCTTCTGCTGCGGAAGAAAAATATGATGTGGAAGTGGTGGAAAGCTATGACATTGTGTCAGACAGACAAACCATGAATACGCAGCTGACAGGATCGCCGGAAGTGGACGCCATTGTCAGCACCATTGAAATTGATAATCTTGAAACGATTGTTTCCTTCGGCGCAGATGCGGCGGAAGAGATTTCCAAAGCATCGGATGTGGTACTCAGCGGCATGAATATGTCACAACTGGATGATTCCAGTGAAATGCTGAACACACTGGCAAAAATTATGAACCGGTTTGACATTGAAGAGATCAAGGACAACCCGGGACTGTTTGGTAAATTGTTTGGGAATCTGCGGAGACAGCTTGACAAAATACTGGCCAAATATCACAGTATGGGCCAGGAAGTGGATAAAATTTATGTACAGTTGAAACAGTATGAGTCTGAGATCAAGCAGGCCAACCGGAAACTGGATCAGTTGTTTGATGCAAATGTGGAATATTATCATCAGCTTGTAAAATACATTCTGGCCGGGGAACAGGGATGCCAGGAGATTGAGGCATATATTGGACAGAGACAGAAGGATATGGAAGATACGGGGGATAATTCCATCCAGTTTGAAATTCAGAGCCTGCAACAGGCGCTGATGATGCTGGAGCAGCGGACACAGGACCTGCGCACGGCAGAAAATGTAGCCATGCAGTCTATCCCGATGATCAAGACAATGGAATTCAGTAATATGAATCTGGTTCGAAAGATCAATTCGGCCTTTATTGTTACATTGCCCGTGTTCAAGCAGGCGCTGGCGCAGGCGGTTATGTTGAAACGGCAGCGGATCCAGGCTGAAGCCATACAGGCGCTGGATGAAAAGACAAATGAAATGCTGGTGAAAAATGCGCGCAATACCGTGGAACAGTCCAAGATGACAGCAAGGATGGCCTCCGGCAGCTCTATTCAGATTGAAACGCTGGAGTCCACATGGAGAACCATTTGCAACGGTATCGACGAAACCAGACAGATTCAGGAAAATGCAAGAAAGAAACGGGTAGATGACCAGAAGAGACTGGAAGCTATTAAGGCAGAGTTTAACCAGCGGTATCATGTACCTAAGGTAAATTAAGCAATTATAAAAGCAGTAAGCGTCCGGGAGGGCGGTTACGGAACTAAAAAACAGTAAACGCCCGTACGGTGCCGGGATAGATTGCCGGGTGCGGGTCAGCCGGGAAGCTATCCGGTGAAAAGGTGCCGGGAGGGCGGTTACGGAACTTTAAATCAGGAGGGAAAAGTATGCCAATTAATTTGACAAAGGGACAAAAAGTAGATTTGACAAAAGGGAATCCAGGGTTGAAAAAGATTATGGTCGGCCTGGGCTGGGATGTGAATCAGTATGATTCCGGCGCGGACTTTGACCTGGATGCGGCGGCGTTTATGTTGGGAGAAAACGGAAAGTGCCCTACAGAAAAAGAATTTATCTTTTATGGGACGCTTGAGCATACCAGCGGCGCGTTAAAGCATATGGGCGATAACCTGACCGGTGAAGGAGAAGGGGATGATGAACAGATTGAAGTGGATCTGTCAAAGATTCCTGCCAATATAATGAAAGTTGCATTTACAGTCACAATTTATGATGCCGATGTGAGACGCCAGAATTTCGGACAGGTATCCAATGCGTTTATCAGGATTGTAGATGAAACCACCGGACAGGAACTGATCCGCTATGATCTGGGAGAGGATTTTTCCATTGAGACAGCGGTTGTGGTAGG
>ERZ778511.2111-NODE-2111-length-11634-cov-4.780206_pt1 | contig 11634 bp, 6 predicted proteins | sample MGYA00510347_ERZ778511 | MGnify/ENA primary metagenome ERZ778511 (study PRJEB29527, sample SAMN07138967) | mouse gut metagenome | material: feces | host: mouse | place: China:Nanjing | collected 2016-01-25 ...
CGTCGACAACCGTGCCGTGATAGGTGCGCGTCTGTGCCGAAACGGCAAGACCGCTGACTATCAGCGTCATCAAGATTAAAAACAATTTTCTCATACGTAATAATTTAGAGATAAGTTAGTAGGAGAAAATTCTTAATCCTTGGATCAGATAAAATAACGGCTTAATAAAGTGTGTGATATCTGTGCCTGTTGCCACGGAGTGATCGGACGCAGATAACTCATTTCAAGCACCGAACTGCGATGCCCTACCATATTCTGTATTATATGTCGCGGAACATCCATGCTGTCAACAAGATTACAGAAGGCATGGCGTGCGAAGTAGAATGTTATCCTCCTGTTCTCTCCGAGATTATGCTGTCTGTAATATTTGGAAACTGCCTTATTGAGATTTCGGGCCATCATGTTGAAATAATTAGCGAGCCGGTTCTGTCTCTGCGATGCCGAATAACACACAGACGGGTTAAAGCAAGAAAGCAGATAGTCATCGTCTTTTTTACCAGCCATCAACTTTCTTATAAAACCTTCGATTCCGATAGTGGACGCTACTATGACAACCGGTCGTCCTGTCTTTTTGCGAGTAGTAGATAGAGTCACTACTCGTAACCTGTTTTCCGGCAGATCATATTCCCTGCGGTATCTCTCATCTTCCAGATATCGGCGCGGGTTCTTCTCGAAAGCATAGAGTGTCGTAAAATTCAGGGATTTGACTTTCAGATTGGCGAGATCAACTGGCGCAAGTCCCTGAAACGCTATGTCAAGTATGAAAAGTCCAAGTGCCTCGGTTTCCTTTTTTCTGACATCCGGATCATGTTTTATAGCTTCATTGAAAGCGGAAAATACGTTGCATATCTCTTCTCCGGTCAGATTCCTGTTGGCGGGAAGCAGATAATACGGAGGGAGAGCGATCTTTACTCCTTTAGGTATAAGTCCGGAATCTCTGCCAAAATTGACAACGGCATTATACCTTGAAATCATGAATCTTCTCATGGATTCGCTTTTGCCATAATCCTCATCGATAGCCGATACAAATCTATTGGTGAAATCCTGGTTGATGTTTACTATTTCCGGTCCTGTGCCAAAACGTTTTTCCACATACCTTCTGAATCCCTCATATCCTCGGCGCGTATTATGCGACACAGAGGCATCGGCTTTTCTGTCGACAAGATGAACAAAACATAGTTCAGAGTCTTTATGAACCGGAGTATCATGGATTGTTCCGGCAGGTTCGTTATTTGTGCTGCAAATCTCCTCATTGATGAATGGTTCGAGCAATTTGTCAAGTGACTCGTCAAGTTTTCTATCAATAAAAGACTGTATAATTCCGGCGACCCTCCGGTAGATGGATTCAAGGATTTCGTTTTTGACCAGATAATCTCTTTCTCTGTCATTGATTAAGGCATCCGTTCGATTCCATGCAGACTCCTTGACATACAGAGATGTTCCGACTCTTCTTGACTTCCCATTATGGTTTATTGTTATCACCACAGGGCAACAGCCGTCAGCCTGTTCTCCCTCTTTAAACAATTCTTTGCGGATAATCATGTTTCAAAATTAAATTAAAGAAAAGAATTTTTTGACAAATTTGAAATAATTGCGAACGATAGATATATTTATGCTATTCTTGTGCCGCTTTTAGTATATTTTTACAGAAAATGACTTCTAATGTGTTAAAAAGAATAATAAAATTTGGAAATATGGATTGATAATATTAAATTTGTGCAAATTTAAGTTTGTTATAGAAATTTTAACAAATCAAACGAAAGTTGAAAAGCTTTCGAAACTGACAGAATTACAAAGGCGAATCTCAGGGAAAGTTTCTTTGAATCCGCAAGCGCTAACCAGAGAAGACAACTATCATTCAAAACTCAGCAAATCATCGGGAGTCTCCTTTTTCCTGGCAAGGAAGCCGGATGCTCTTAATTGTTAAACCAAATACTTAATATACAATAAGAAACAGATACCGCTATCATCTCTGAAACCAAAACACATTTGTGAATTTTTAACAACAAACAATAATAACTTATCTCTAAATTACTAAGTATGAGAAAATTGTTTTTAATCTTGATGACGCTGATGGCGTGCAGCTGGAGTCTTTCGGCACAGACGCGCACCTATCACGGCACGGTTGTCGACGGTTCGAACAACGAGCCGCTTATCGGCGCCACGATCATGCCTGTCGGCGGCGGGCAGGGAGTCGCCACTGACGCAGACGGCAAGTTTACACTCAAAGTGCCCGCGAACGTGAAGCAGGCAAAAGTAAGCTATGTCGGTTATGCTACGCAGACTGTGGCTATTCGCGACAATATGGTGGTAAAACTTGCAAGTTCCGATTCAGACCTTGATGAACTTGTGGTGCTCGGTTACGGTTCCGCCAAGAAACTCGGTTCTGTAGTAGGTTCCGTTGCCGTAGTCGGCGAGAAGCAACTTGAAAATATACCCACTGCAACGTTCGTTGACGCTCTCCAGGGTCAGGTGCCTGGTTTAAACATCTTTTCTAATTCAGGTGACCCGTCTTCAACAGACAACGCGATCCGTATTCGCGGTGTGAACTCCCTTAATGCAGGTAATACTCCGCTGTTCATTCTTGACGGAGCACCAGTGTCATCAAGCGTGTTTACTACACTCAATCCCAATGACATCAAAAGTGTTACAGTGCTTAAGGATGCCGCTTCTGTAGCAATCTATGGTTCTCGTGCTGCAAACGGTGTTATTGTGATTACCTCAAAAAGGGGTGCTTTCGGTGAAAAAGCGAACGTAACACTTCGTGCGAATGTAGGCTGGAGCCAGATGGTGGAAGACAATGTGACTATGATGAATTCTCAGCAATATATTGAGTTCCGTGACAAGATTGGTTCACCTGTGAGTCAGGAAGTACGCGATATTGTTGATAAATATGGAATCTCAACCGACTGGCGCAAAGAGATGTTTAATGATAACGCCCTAACATATTCTGTTGATGCGGCTGTAAGTGGTGGCGGTGAGAATCTTTCATATTATCTTTCTCTTAATCATTATGATGCAGACGGTATCATTACCATGTCCGGTATGCGCCGTGAAACACTTCGCACTTCGCTCAATAGCCGTGTGAACGACTGGCTACGAGTAGGTTTGCAGGCGAACCTCGGTTATACTAAGTATGGAACCAATAGTCAGGTTACAAATTCAGGCATTTATGTAGCCAATCCTATGATATTCGCACGCATGGCTTTCCCATATGATTCTCCATACTATTACACAATAGACGATGATGGGCAGATTCATTACGGTGATCGTGCTATGACGATGCATTATTTCGGTTACAATTCGCCCGAGTGGATTTATGAGACTAATAAGTCCAACCGCACAAACATTACTGCAAATCTCAATCTATATGAACAAATCACTCCTGTGAAAGGATTAACGATCAGGGCTCAGCAAGCAGTTAATGCATACGATTACAGACTTGACAACAAATGGCTACCATATGAGACAACACTAACCCCTATGGGAGATATACTTGGAGATGATCCGAATATCGGTGCTCTTAATTCCGGACAGAGCACACAGTCGTTCCAACGTTATTATGCATGGACTTTCACAAATACTGCTGAATACAATATCCTGATAAATGATCTTCATGATGTTACTGTTCTTCTTGGAGAGGAATCCATGATAAATAAAGACGATATGTTCGCTGTTACAAGCAAGGGTTTTACAGACAGACGATTGATGCTTCTTCAACAGGGACCTAATGTTGACAATTCCATGCTCAATCAGAGTGTGCAGCGCGAGATTTTTAACTCTATTTTCTTGAAGGGTAGCTATAACTTTGACAATCGTTATTTCTTCGAGGCTACTTATCGTAGAGATGGCAGTTCAAGATTTGCTCCGGGGCATCGTTGGTCAAATTTCTTCTCAGTCGGAGGAATGTGGAATGTGAAACAGGAAAAATTTCTTCAATCAGTTGAATGGCTTAACGAACTGCAGGCTCGCGTGAGTTATGGTTCAACCGGTAACTCTTCAATTCCTAATTATGCATATTTCGGCACTGTCGGTACTTATAATCCAGGATATGGAACGGGATCCAATACAACTTCTACTGGACTCGGTAATCCCAGTAACCCGGATCTAACATGGGAGACAGTCTATGCATTTGATGCCGCATTGCGATTTAAAACGCTTGGAATCATTACAGCTGAGATTGATTTTTACAAGAAAACAACCAAAGATATGCTCATGCAGATTCCATGGAGCTACACGACCGGCTTTGATGCCAGCTATGGCAATATCGGTTCTATGACAAATACCGGTGTAGATGTCAATGTTCAAGCAGACATTATCAAAACACAGGATTGGTATTGGGGTGTGCGCTGCAACTTCAACTACAACAAGAACAAGATTACAGAACTTTTCTCGGGACGTGATTCTTACACCATCCCTAATACCGGATTGCGCTATGAGGTGGGTCATTCAGCAGGTGAATTCTATTCTGTGCGATATGTGGGAGTGGATCCACGTGATGGAAAACAGATGTGGCTTGATAAAAACGACAATATAACAAAAATTTATAACGAAGAGGAAAACTCTGTAATGACAGGTAAAAGTCAGTTTGCTCCATGGACTGGAGGCTTTGGTACAAGTTTAAGCTGGAAAGGCATCAGCCTTAGCGTAGACTTCAATTGGGCAGCCAAGAAATATATGACAAATAATGACGCTTTCTTCCTTCAGAACGCATCCCAAGGTTATCAACAAAACCAGGATGTATGCATGCTCAATGTGTGGACTAAACCTGGTGATGTCACCATGTATCCGAATGCTAATGAGACTCCGCAGTTTGACTCTCGTTATATCGAAGATGCATCGTTCCTTCGTTTAAAGAACCTTACGCTTTCTTATTCATTTCCTAAGAATATCGTAAATGTGATGCGTCTGTCAAATCTTGTGCTCCACTTCACTGGTCGTAACCTTTGGACAGTGACCGACTTTACCGGCTATGATCCTGAGCCTCAGACCAACGTGTACAAATTTGCATATCCCAATACCCGTCAATATGAGTTCGGGGTTGAGGTTTCATTCTAATTATTTTGACCGTATAGAATATGAAAAAGATATTTTTAATTTTTGCACTTCCTGCATTGCTGTTCGCTTCATGTAGCATGAATGAGGAACCCGTAGGGACGCTCGGTGACAAAGACGCGATCCTTAATGTCAGAGACGCGCTTGCTTTCCGCAATGGTCTTTATGTTAACTTACGCGACATTAGCAATGGAGGTTACATAACAGGTCAGGATCTGCAATCTGATAACTTCGTAGGAATGACTACCAACGGAAACCGTGGTGGCTTCTGGAGCAATAAGACAGCTATCCTGTCAAATGATACACAGAACCTTGCCGGGCTTTGGGCAGGACCTTACGGAACTATAGCAAACTGTAATTATTTCCTTGAGAAAATTGCGCCTATGATTGCAGATGAAAAATATTCTGAGCAAGACAAGGTGGAGCTTAAGCGTTATCGAGGAGAAGCATATTTCACCAGAGCATATTGCTATTGGTATATTACTGACCGTTTTTGCAACTCTTATACCGTAATTGATCCCACATCTGCCAATACAGGAGTTCCAATCGTAACGAAATATTCCCCAACCAGCAACTATGATGCATATCCGGGTAGGAACACGCTTTCAGAGACATTCTCTCAGATTGAGAATGACTTGGCAGCAGCCTATGCTGACATTGAGAATTTTGAAAAGTGCGGTATTGAGGGGGCAGGCTCAAATATGAGACCCAATGCGCCTTATCTGAGTACATATGCGATAGTAGCTCTTCAGGCTCGCATTGCATTGTTGAAAGGTGATTGGGAAACAGCTATCGACAAAGCTGAAAAGGTAATAGCAGGACCTTTCGAACTTTGTAGCATAGATCAATACTTTAATATGTGGAGCAGCGATTCAGGGTCAGAGCTTATATTCCTTCCATATGCTAATAATAGTCAACGTGGAGGAGTGGCTTCAATAGGCGAGACTTTCAACCAGAAAGATGGGCAGACTGCCGATTATATTCCGACAGCCAATGCGCTTGATCTATATGGAAGTAATGAAGATGAACGTTATAACGACGTCCGCTTTGAATGTTTCTTCGAACCTCGTAGACTCCGTGTAGATGGTCTTGCAGTCTTAGCCCCGGTTTTTGTGAAATATCCAGGGAATCCAGAATTCAATTCAGGAACTAGTAATGATCTTAAGAATTTAGGTAAGCCTTTCCGTCTTAGTGAAATGTATCTTATATTGGCTGAGGCTGCCGCCAATTCGGGCAATGTGGATAAAGCAAACGCTGCTCTCAATGATATACGGGAAGCTCGTTTATATGACTTCATTCAGGAGAATTATACAGGAGAGACCTTGATTGATCAAATACGCAATGAGCGTAATAAAGAGCTTATAGGCGAAGGATTCCGTATTAGTGACCTTCGTCGTTGGAAACTCGGGTTTTCCCGCAGTGATAACTATGGACTGGAGTATACCGGTGTTACGAGCGCTCTTGTGCCCGCAAGTATTCAGGTCACTTACAGTGCTACTGATTCCAAGTATGTTCTTCCCATCCCCTCCCATGAGATGGAAACAAATCCGCAGATGGTTCAGAACCCCGGATATTAATTAACCCAAGTTTAACTGAAAACAACAGATTTTATGAAATATCTAAAGATATTCGCTTTCTCTTTGGGCGCGCTGTTGGTAACCTCCTGTTCTGAAGAGAACAAGAGTTTCAACACAGAAGCCGGAGTCTCGGTAGATATGGCAGACAGCCAGATAACCGTCAAAGAATCGGAAGGCCAGTTCTTTGTTCCTATAAAGGTTGATGGTAAGGCTAACGGCGACGTGAAGGTTACTGTCAAAGTCGAGGGCACAGGAAATAATCCCGCACAACCATTTGAAGAACACAACGGAGAATGGAGTGGTAACTTTATTCTTGTCTCTTCAACTCTTACAATATCTCCCGATCAGGGCGAGGCTTCGCTTGAATTTAGTACAGTTGATGATTTCAATATAAATTATGATCGTACTTTTACAGTGACAATCGTTTCTGCAGAAGGAGCTAAAGTAGGAACACAAAATTCTACATTGGTTACTCTTGAAGACAATGATAGTGATCCTTATGAACGTATCCAAGGTAACTATAAGGTCAATTGTTTTGATATGAATGGTACTGCACGTATGTTCAATATCAGTGTAAAAGGGGTCGCGAAGAGTTCTCCCTATTATGGAGTTCTACTTAACGTAACGGGACTCACATCCGCTTGTGAACCAATATTTGTAGGAGACGGATCCTCTATGCAAGCTGCCTTTGAAGTTGATCCAGAAACTGGTGCGCCTATGCTATATTTGCTTATGCCACAAGATATAGGCAAATGTACATATGCAGATGATCTCCGCATATGGGCATTAAATGGCTATTCAACTGCTCAAGCTGAGGTTCCCGGTATACTGAGTGACGACGGCAGGACTATTTCTTTCCCCGAAGGCTCAATGATTCTTTTCTATGCTGCTTCTGCCGACTTCTCCACTCAGTTAGGTGGATTTGGAGCAATCAGTGATTTCAGCTTTGCACGTTGATTTATCACGCTCCTATTAGAAACAAAAGTCTATCATAAAAGAGGCGTGTCAAATCCATAAATTTTGACACGCCTCGATTATATACATTAACTAATATGCATATGATTCTACAGAAACTCAAAATGACAGCATTTATAGCTGTCATGGCAATTATTCCGGCTATAGCAATGGCGTCGCCATTGACTCCCGGTGAGGCGTTGTCCAGGCTCTCATCAGCTAACGGACCGAAAAAGGTTTTCGGCAGATTGGACAGGATGGATGTTGTCCACACTCTTAGGACATTGAACGGGGATCCGTCTGCATACATTTTTGCAGACCGTAGTGACGGTGGATACCTCGTTGTGTCTGCCGATGATTGCGCGGCTCCGTTGTTGGGCTATTCCGAGAGCGGCAGCTTTGACAGTAAGTTACTTCCTCCTCAGCTCGAGTATTGGCTTGGCGAATACTCCCGTCAGATTGAGTATGCCTCGTTGGCAGGGTTACCGGCATATGCCGTCTCTTCTGTGTCTGGAAGGGATGATCGCAAGATTGTAGCCCCCTTGATGTCCACGCGTTGGAATCAGGACGCGCCTTACAACCTCTTGGTGCCGTCGAAGGACAGCCGGAACTATCCTACAGGCTGTGTCGCCACGGCGATGGCGCAGGTCATGAAGTATTGGAACTATCCCGAACGGGGCACGGGTAGCGGGTCTATTACCCTCCCCTCTGGTGCTCAGGGGGAATCTTCGATGAACTTCAGGACTGCATTCGATTGGGATAACATGCTTGACATCTATAAGTCGGGAGGCTATGACGACACCCAGGCTAAGGCTGTAGCGGCATTGATGAAAGCGTGTGGCTATTCCACTAAGATGAACTACTCCATGGGTGGATCCGGCACGCTTTCGCGCTTCGCGGCGCAGGCGCTTGTCAACAACTTCTCGTACAACCCCGACATAGAATTTTGTGAACGCGACTATTACAGCGCTGCCGAATGGGAGGGGATGCTTTATGCCGAGATGGCGGCTGGCAGGCCGGTTCTTTATGGAGGTGTTTCCTCCTCTGTGGGTCATGAGTTCGTTTGCGACGGTTATGCCGGTGATGGCTATTTCCATTTTAACTGGGGATGGGGCGGTATGGCTGACGGCTATTTCCTTCTTGCTGCCCTTGATCCCGGCTCTGTCGGCATTGGCGGTGGCACCGGAAGCGACGGCTTCAACTACGCCCAGGACATAGTTATCGGTATTCAGCCCGGGGCATCTTATTCCTATACTCCGAGACTGACGCAGCTGGGCAGCCTGTCAGTATCGCTTGCGGGCAAGGATGTGTCCATGAGTCTTGATTACAACGGAAGAACCGGAATATGGGCAAACACCGACATCAGACCTCTTTCTGTAAATTTCGGAGTAAATATTAAAAACTACGACTCATCTTACGCCAAGTCAATAACTATTGTATCGCAGACTTTCGCCGCGCCTGTGCTTGAGCAAGCTTCAAGCGGCGGTTATATGATCAGTTATAGCGGCATCGGCTCACCGGGAAAATTCTCTCTTCCCGATGACATGCCGGATGGCGAATACGAAGTATCCTTAGTCACTAAGGCATCGGGCAATTCCGATGCAGGCTGGCTGCCGGTATTATGCTCGTCTTCCGAAAAGAATTCATTTTATATTAAAAAGAACGGTACAATTTATTCTGTCATCGAGAGTATCAGCAACCCTATAAAAGTTGATAATGCAGAATTCATAAGCAAACTGTATTATGGGAATGCCGCGAAATTACGGGTGTCGCTTGGCAATTCATCCGCACGTGATTTGTCAAAACGGATCCGACCTGTGCTGTATAATGCCGATGCTGCGGCAATGGAAGGGGAAACAATCACTGTGGTTCTTCCTGCAAACGGCGGCTTGACAGAAGACGTGACAACAATATTCCGTATTCTTCCGGGACAGACCGCCCCGACTCGCGTAATGTCATATAAGCTTGGATTTATTGATGCGGATACCGATGAGAGGCTTGACTGGAGTTCATCAGTAAGAATGCTGGTTGGAGGGGGCAATGCTTTCCAAGTCAGCGATTTCATATTGGAAAACGGCATCCTTACCGGGGAGACTGTCGGAAGCGGCAATACATCAAACGTGTACAGCGTTTCAACAGAGGATAATCTTTCGTTTGCAGCGACAATTGAAAACAAGAGTGTATATTTCGGCTATGGAATTTCCGCTCAGGTGTTTGACCAGAATAATCCTTCCGATATATTGACAACAGTGACATTTGCTCCGCTTCTTATATTGGAGAATATTAATGAGACTGGAAAAATTCGCGGCAGTCTGAATACAGATACATTCGACTCTTACACGTTGTATGGTTTAAAACTGTATGCCATGACACCTAACGGTTTTGCAGAAATCAAGAATGTTGACCCCATTTATTTCCGAAAGTCCTCTTCTTCTGTTGATGAAATTATGTCAAGGAATGAAATGAGTGTCAGATATGATGCCGCAAAAGGTGTAGTAATCGCAGAAGGTGATGTCGAATGCATTGGCATATATGACATCAACGGGAATCTTATTTCATCAGACTCTGTACAGAATGACGGAAAAACAATAGTGAACCTTAACGTTTCCGGGAAAGGTGTTGTACTGGCAGTGGCAAGATTCAAATCCGGTAAAGTCAAGGCTTTTAAAATAATTCTGTAATAGAGTGTCTGGATTTAACGTTCATTCACGTGTAGATGGATTTCCGAGGGAATTTCACGAGTTAAAGAAGGAGCATGGCGGACCATGCTCCTTCTTCAATTCGTAAATACGCCTTATCAGATTCTCTCAATGAACCTCGAAATTGAATTCAAACAGTTTCTAAGGTTTGATTTCGTTGATTTCTGCGACTGAAAGTCCGGACACTTTGGATATTGCATCTTCGTCGAGTCCCAACACTTTCATATTCAGGACCATTCTGACAAGTTCCACACGTTTTCCTTCAGTCATCCCTTCAGCTCTTCCTTCAGCTCTTCCTTCAGCTCTTCCTTCAGCTCTTCCTTCAACCAGACCTTGTGCGCGACCTTCTGTCAAACCCTGTGCGCGACCTTCAGTCAGTCCCTGTGCGCGACCTTCAGTCAGTCCCTTTTCCCAACCCTCTTCGGCGGTTTTTTCAAACGCACTCAACAGGACGCGGTAACTGTTAAGCGAGGATTCATAATCGCGCCTCTCGGCACGGCTCATGGAGCCGACATCGGCGACTACCTCAAAATCAGCCCACATGTCGCTCACTTCCTTGTAAGGTATTTCTTTTAGTCTGTCCATGTTCTTAAGAATATAAATCCAACGTTCAAAATTTGTGTCACATTCCTCCTCAAGCTTGTCCATGGCATTGAGGTCTATAAATATCATACGGAATTTATCAGAGAATAGTTCATTTGTCTTCATGTCCATAAGCCCGACATCCCTGCGTAGAAGCTTCTCGTTTCTGGACACGTTGAATTCCATCAATACTATGATATACACGGGTATTAGCCTGAAATTCCAGTCGCGACCCTGTTCTCCCTGTGTCGCTATCAACGATGATTCATAATAGATACACCTGTCCTTGAAGTTGCCTTCGTCCTTGCGCTGCATCTCTACGATAAATTCCTCTCCGCTGTCAGACCGGCACAAGACATCGTAAAGTATGGTACGGTCGTCATAGGAGCGCGGCACCCGCTCTTTATCCATGAATTCAAGTTCTTTTATCTGACGTTCTCCTTTGAGTATCTCGTTGAGGAGAGAAATCAGAAATCCTTTGGTCTCTTCTCGTCCGAAAAGATACTTGAAACCGAAGTCGGTGTGTGGGTTGATGAATCTCGCTGATATCATAGACAGTTTTTTAATTTGGTTTTCAAAGATAATAATTTATTATGATTATACAAAATTTGTACTTGCATGGTTTTCAAACTTTTATTTTGCCGCCGACCGTTTGACGATTAATAAAATCACGAATAAATCGGCATCCGGGTTAATTACTTATCTCTAAATTCGTAACTATTCAGCGGACGCGCCGATGTAGTCGCCGTTTAGAAAAGGGCGAGGAT
>ERZ778511.2113-NODE-2113-length-11629-cov-3.580180_pt1 | contig 11629 bp, 12 predicted proteins | sample MGYA00510347_ERZ778511 | MGnify/ENA primary metagenome ERZ778511 (study PRJEB29527, sample SAMN07138967) | mouse gut metagenome | material: feces | host: mouse | place: China:Nanjing | collected 2016-01-25 ...
GGTGTCAATATCTGTAAATATAATATACTTTACACCAATTGATTCCATTTGCTTTGCAAACTCCAGATAGTCCAATCCGGCGTTCTCCACCCACCCGGCGGTGCGGACCAGACCGTCCTTGGCGTCGATGCCCACGGCGATGCGCTCGGGGCCATATTTCCGCACGGCCTCCCGGACAAAATCCGGGTCGGAGACGGCGGCAGAGCCGATCACGGCCCGCCAGACGCCCAGGGCGAACACCGCCTCCAGGTCCGCCATGGACCGGATGCCGCCGCCTAATTCGATGTTCAATCCGACGTCCGCCACCGCTTGCACGATGGCGGCGTTTTTTCGCGTTCCGTCCTTAGCGCCGTCCAGGTCCACCATGTGGAGATACCGGGCTCCGGCGGCGCAGAAGGTCCGCGCGGTCTCCACCGGGCTCTCCGCCACCCGGTGGACGGTATCGAAGCTGCCCTTATAGAGCCGGACCACCTGGCCGTCCTTGAGATCAATCGCGGGAAAAATCAACATGTCCCGTCCTCCTCACAATTCACAAAAGGCCCGCAGGATGTTCAGCCCCACGGTCCCGCTCTTCTCCGGGTGGAACTGGACGCCGTAGACGTTGCCCCGGGCCACCGCCGCCGTCAGCTCTGCGCCGTACTCCGCTGAGGCGATGACGCGCTCGCCGCACTCCGCCCCGCAGAAGGAGGGGACAAAGTACACGCAGTCCCCCTCGCGGATGTGCCGGAACAGGGGGCTGACGGGCTTCCCGGCGGGAAAGCGGAGGGCGTTCCACCCGATGTGGGGGATCTTATAGCCCTCCGGGATATACTCTGCAATGGGACGCACGGACCCGGGAATCAGCCCCAGACCCTCGTGGCGTCCGTACTCCAGGCTGTCGTCAAACAGGAGCTGCATCCCCAGGCAGATGCCCAGGAGGGGCTTGCCGCTCGCCGCTTCCTCGCAGACCAATTTATCCAGGCCGTCCCGCCGCAGCAGCGCCGCAGCATCGCCGAAGGCCCCCACGCCGGGGAGGATCAATTTGTCTGCGCTGCGGATGACCGCCGCTTCCCCGGTGACCACCGTCTCCGCCCCGATGGCGGCAAAGGAGCTCTTGAGGGAAAACAGGTTGCCCACGCCGTAGTCAATGATTGCGATCAAGCTACAGCACCCCCTTGGTGGAGGGGATCTCCTGGGAAAACCGGGGGTCGATGGCGACCGCCGCCGCCAGGGAGCGGGCCAGGCTCTTGAAAGCGCCCTCGATGATGTGGTGGCTGTTGCTCCCGGCCATCTGACGGACGTGGACCGTCAGGTCCCCGCGGCGGGCCAGGGCCATCAAGAACTCCTCCACCAGCTCCGTATCGAACGTGCCCACTTTCTGGGTGGGAAGATGCAGGTCATAGCACAGCATCCCACGGCCGGAGAGGTCCACGGCGGTGAGGACCAGCGCCTCGTCCATGGGCAGCAGTGTGGAGCCGTAGCGCACCACGCCCCGCTTGTCCCCCAGCGCCTGGGCGAAGGCGTCCCCCAGACAGATCCCGATGTCCTCCACCGTGTGGTGGTCGTCCACGTAGGTGTCCCCCTTGCACTGGATGGACAGGTCGAACCGCCCGTGGCGGGAGAACAGGGTCAGCATGTGGTCCAGAAATCCGCAGCCGGTGGCGATCTGACTTAGCCCGGTGCCGTCCAGGTCCAGCCGCAGGCGGATGTCGGTCTCCGCCGTGGTGCGGCTCAGTTCCGCTACGCGCATCCGCCCACCTCCTTCAGAATCTCCCGGACCTTCTCCAGGAACACGTCCATCTGCTCCCGGGAACCGATGGTCACCCGGCACCAGTCGGCGATGGCGGGCTTATCCCAGTGCCGCACCAGTACGCCCCGGGCCTTCAGCTTCCGGTAGAGCGTCCCGCCGTCCACGGCCGGGCAGCGGGTGAAGATGAAGTTGGCCTTGCTGGGCAGGGTCTCGAAGCCCAGCTTGTCCAGCGCCGCCACGGTATAGGCGCGATTTTCCTGGATCCGGCGGCTGTTGTTTACATAATACTCGTTGCTCTCGATGGTGGCGATGGCGGCCGCCATGGTGAGACGGTTGATGTTGTAGGAGTTCGTGGAGTATTTGATTTTGTCCAGGTCCTCGATGAGCGCGGGACTGCCGATGGCAAAGCCCAGCCGTCCCCCCGCCAGGGAGCGGAACTTGGAGAAGGTCTGGCAGACCAGCAGGTTCTCGTATCTCTCCACCAGGGGCAGGCAGCTCTCGCCGCCGAAATCGATGTACGCCTCGTCGATCATGACCACGTGGTCCGGGTTGCTCCTCACGATGCGCTCAATGGCATCCACGCCGATGATCCGGCCGGTTGGGGCGTTGGGGTTGGCGATGACGATGTTCTTCCCTATGCCGCAGTAGTCCTCCGGCTCCAGGCGGAAGTCCTCCCGGAGGGGGATCTCCGTGTGGGGGAGCTGGTAGAGGCAGGCGTAAACCGGGTAAAATCCGTAGCTGACGGCAGGGTAGGCCACGGGCCTGCCCCCATCGCAGAAGGTCATGAAGAAGAAGTTCAGCAGCTCGTCGGAGCCGTTGGCGAGAAAGACGTTCTCCGGCTTCACGCCGTAGTGCGCGGCCAGCTTCTCCCGGAGGACCTTTCCCTCCGGGTCGGGATAGAGGTTCAGATGGTCGATCTCGGTATGGTTCACCGCTTCCGCGACGGCCGGGGCAGGGGGGAAGGGGGACTCGTTGGTATTCAGCTTCACATATTTCATGTCCTGGGGCTGCTCCCCGGGGACGTAAGCCTCCAGGTCCGCGAACCGGGCGCTCAAAAATCTGCTCATTGGTTTTCTCCTTCCTGTCCGCCTCTGGACAGCGCACTGCGGGCATGGGCCTCCAGCCCCTCCTGACGGGCAAAGACGGCGATCTTAGGGGCCGCCTCCTCCAAGGCGGCGCCGGAGTAATAGACAAACTGGGATCTCTTCACAAAATCCTCCACCGACAGCGCACTGGAGAAGCGGGCCGTGCCGTAGGTGGGCAGGGTGTGGTTGGTTCCCCCGAAGTAGTCCCCCACCGCCTCCGGGCAGGACCGGCCCAGGAAGATGGACCCGGCGTTCCTGACCTGACCGAGGTAGGCGAAGGGGTCGTCCAGACACAGCTCCAGGTGCTCGGGGGCCAGGGCGTTGGCCATACGGATGGCCTCCGGGATGTCCTTCACGAGGATGATCTTCCCGTTCTTTTCCAGGGACGCCAGTGCAGTCTCCCGGGTGGGCAGGTCTGTCAGCTGCTTTTCAATCGCCCGCTCTACGGCCCGGGCCAGGGCGGGGGAGTCGGTGACCAGGATGGCGCAGCCGCCCGCGTGCTCCGCCTGACTGAGGAGGTCGGCGGCCACCTGGCGGGCGTCGCTCTTCCCGTCGGCCACGACCAGGATGTCGCTGGGACCGGCGATCATGTCGATGCCCACCTGCCCGAACACCTGCCGCTTGGCCTCCGCTACGAAGGCGTTGCCGGGACCCACGATCTTGTCCATCCGGGGGATGCTCTCCGTGCCGCAGGCCAGCGCGGCAATGGCCTGGGCTCCGCCGCAGCGGAACACCCGGTCCACCCCGGCGATCCGCGCCGCCGCCAGGATGATGGGGGCGATGTCCCCGTTGCAGGTGGGCGGGGAGACCACGACGATCTCCGGACATCCGGCAATTTTGGCGGGGATGCAGTCCATGAGCACCGTGGAGGGCAGGGGGGCGGTGCCCCCGGGGATGTAGACGCCCACCTTCTCAATGGGCGTCACCTTCTGCCCCAGCACCACGCCGGGCTTTTCACTGATGAGAAAGCCCTGTTGTACCTGCCGCCGGTGGAAGGCGCGAATGTTCTCCGCCGCCTCCTCCAGCACCGCCCGGAGCGCGGGATCCAAGTCCGCCAGGGCCTGGTCCAGCTGCTCCCGGGGGACCTCCAGCGCATCCAACTCCGCTTGGTCGAACTCCTTCGAGTACCGCCGGAGGGCCGCGTCGCCATTCTGCCGCACGTCGGCGATGATGTTGGCCACCACGCCGGAGATGTCCCGCTGGTCCTCACTCCGGGCCAGGATTTCCGACAGCGGAACCTTTCCCGCATCTAAAATCTTCATCATGCTATCCTTTCTCTGAAAGAGCCTCTACCCGGCGGCAGAGCTCCACAATCTGTTCATGTCTGAATTTATAGCCGACCTTGTTGGCGATGAGCCGGGCGGAGATGGGAACAATGGTGGCCTTGGGCTCCAGATCGTTCTCCAGCAGGGTCTTCCCCGTCTCCACGATGTCCACGATCACGTCGCTGAGTCCCAGGATGGGGGCAATCTCAATGGACCCGTTGAGGTGAATGATGTCGATGTCCCGACTCATGGAGGCGTAGTACCGCCCGGCGATACGGGGAAACTTGGTGGCCACACGGAGCACCCGGTCCGTCCGGTCCCGGAAATCCTTCTTGCCCGCCACGCACATCCGGCACTTGCCCAGTCCCAGGTCCGCCAACTCATAGACATCCGGCGCGTACTCCAGCAAGATGTCCTTCCCGGCCACGCCGAGGTCCGCCGCGCCCCGCTCCACGTAGATGGCCACGTCCGACGGCTTCACCCAGAAGTACCGGACCCCTGCCTCGGGATTTTCAAAAATCAGCTTCCGGTTCTCCTCCTCGATGGCGGGACAGGGATACCCGGCCGCTTTGAACCGGGCGTAGACCTTCTCGCCCAGCCTGCCTTTGGGCAGGGCCACGCTGATCATCTCCATCAGGCCGGCCCTCCTTCCTCAAAACGGACCAGCTCTTTCCAGCGCAGCCCCTGGGGGACCTCCCGCTCCACGCGGACGGATTTCCCGCCGGAGAGCAGGGACGCAGCGCGCCTCGCCACCTCCGCCGGGTCCGCCTCCGGGCCGTAGAGCAGCAGCGTGTCCACGTCGTACTCTCCGCCCGCGCCCAGCCGCTCCAGCTGGTCGAGGTACACCGCGAAGCCAATGGCCTGGCCGGTCTTGCCCATGCGGCGCAGCAGGTTGTCGTATCGACCGCCCGCCAGTACGCCGCTGGCCAGTCCGGGCAGATAGCCCCGGAAAATGATCCCGTTGTAATAGCGCATATCGTTGGCAATGGAGAAGTCCAGCCGCAGGCCCTCCGAAAGTCCCAGGCTCTCCATGATGCGGCACAGACCCTTCAGCTCCTCCAGCGCGGCGCGGGCGCCGCCTGCCAGCGCCTCCAGCTCCGGCAGCACCTGGGCCGGAGGTCCGTACAGACGGGAGAGGCCGCACAGCCGCTCCGCCAGCTCCCGCTCCACGCCCGCCTGGGCGCAGAGCCGGTCGATGGCCGGGGCGTTCTTCCGGCCCAGCTCCGCAAGAAGCTGTTCCCGTACACTGTTATCCCGGACGCCCTCCAGCAGTCCGGAGACCAGTCCCGTGTGTCCCAGGTCCAGCAGGTACGCCCCGCCGCCCAGCAGCCCCAGGCTCTCCGCGGCCAGTTTCAGCACCTCGCCCATGGCCGTCAGGTCCAGCGCGCCGATGCACTCAAGCCCGGTCTGCATGATCTCCCGGAAGCCCAGTCCGGCGGAGGTGGTGCGGTACACGTTCTCGTGGTAGTACACCTTCTCCAGAGCGCCCGCCGGGGGCTGGGCGTTCTTCACGATGGACAGCGTGACATCCGGCTTCAGGGCCATCAGCCGCCCGTCGGTATCGGTAAAGGTCAGGATGTTCTCACTGACCAGAAAGCTCCTGTTCTTCGCGTACAGATCGTAGGGCTCAAATTTGCTCATGCGGTAGGGCAGATAGCCGTGCCGGTGGTACAGCTCCCGCAGCTGCAGCCCGCCGCGCTCATCCGCCCGCCAGATGGGAGATTGTTCCATAGCGCCTCTCCTCCTTATATAAACGCTCTATAAACGGTTCACGCCTCGTCCATTCGCTCCAGTACCGTCTGATACCCGCCCGTCCCGTAGGAGAAGCAGCGGTTGACACGGCTGATGGTGGCCGTGCTGGCTCCGGTACGCTGGGCGATAAGGCTATATACCAGCCGCTCCCGCAGGAGCTTTGCCACCAGAATCCGCTGAGAGCAGTCCTGTATCTCCTTCCCGGTCAGCAAATCCTCCAGAAAAGCCCGGCACTCCTCCTCTGTTTTCAGTGACAGGATGGCCTGCACGAGCAGCGTTGCGCCCTCTCCGTGGAATACGTCCACAACTAATCCCTCCTTTGTACTTTTCTAATTTAGCATGGTAACACGGTAAAACAAAGAAGTCAAGAAGCGGACAGCTAGAAATTATTCTGATATTTCGAGGAAAGAGGGGGGTGATTTGTGGCATATTTCACAAAGACAGAAGAAAATGTTGGGCAAAATAGACGATTTCTCGGGTGATTCGGGAAAAAACACAACTAGCTGTGGACAAATGCAGATGGTTTCATGTATAATGGAGACACGGGAGGCGCCCCTTACGGCCTCCCTCTGCCCGTCAGCCCGGGCAGGCAATCTGAGAGGAGGGGGGATGTCATCATGAAGGAAACCACAAGCAGCATCTATAAACATTCCATGAAGCTGGAACGCCGCACGGCATCGCTCTATGTCCAGAATACGGGCTGTCAACAGTGTGCTCCCGGTTACGGCTGGGGTCCGGGTGTGCGCAACCACTTTCTGCTCCACTATGTGATGGACGGGAAGGGCGTATACGAGTGCCGGGACAAGCGCTATGAGCTGTGCGCGGGTGACGTCTTCCTGGTCTACCCGAACACCAGTATCCACTATGCCGCCGATGAGCGGGAGCCCTGGGAATATGTGTGGGTGGGCTTTGGCGGCATGGATGCGGAGCTCTGCGTGGAGCAGACGGATTTTACGCCGGAGATGCCCGTATTGCGCAGCGCGGGGAGCGGACTGTATGAACGGATCAAGGCGGTGTATGAGAGCTATGGAACCACCGCCTGGGAGGGGCTGGAGATGACGGCGCGGCTGTATAGCCTGCTGTCCCATCTGGTACATACCTCCCAGCGGCAGAAGAGGGAGGGGGGCGGAGCCCCGGACTGCGCCCAGATGGCGGCGGAGTACATTATCAATCACTACGAAGAGCCCATTACGGTGGAGGGCCTTGCGGTCTACGCTTCGGTCAGCCACTCCAGCCTCTACCGCCGGTTTGTCAAGCGCTTCCAGATCTCTCCCAAGCGGTTCCTGCTGGAGTATCGGATTGAACGCGCCTGTGCGCTGCTGGTGGACAGCGGGTGCTCTATCCAGGAGATTTCCAATTCCGTGGGGTTTGAGGACCCCTTCTACTTCTCCCGGGCGTTCAAGGATGTGAAGGGCGTGTCCCCCCGGCAGTATGCGGCTATGCATCGGAACGGGGAGGAGCAACGAACATAGCCCCTGGTGAGCAGGGGGCCCCGATGATAACAGGGAGATGACCGATCCCTCCAAAAAACTGGAAAAGACAGGAGGCCGTGTTCGGCCTCCTGTCTCTGTGTGTTAAAAAACGAATGCGCCGGCACAGCGGAAAACCGACAAGCAAGCTGTGCGGGAATCATTTGGGGACAGGCTCTTAGGAATATGCCTCCCCTGCAACGCCATCCACAATGGGGATGATCCAATCCCCAACGGTGATTTCGGTCAACTGCTCCAAATCCACCGGCTGCTCAAACAGCCACTGGCGGGAGATGAACTCGCCCGTCATTCCGGCGCAGCCCCAGGATTTTCCCTCGATCCGGCTCCCGTCCCGCAGGCAGGCGAAACAGTCTGCCGCAGATCTTTTGAAAGCGTCCTCCTTATCGGCGGACCACTCCGTATGGAGGATCAGACTGAGGGGGGAGAGGATTGCCTCCGTGCCGTCCAGCGGCCCTTGAAGGGGCATCCGGCTCTCCGGGGCGGTCTCCACCGTCAGAGGGACGGTCCACCGGCCGCGGATAGGCTCGGCAAGGGAGACGGCGCCATAGAGGGTCTCCAGCAGAAGGTCATCCAGCGCCTCCGGCCCCGCAGGGAAGGACATGTCGTAGTAGAGCCCTCCATCCCGGGTGAACCAGACCCCAGGCAGCAGGGGATCATTGTAGCGCTCATAATACTCGTTGGACATCTCGGGGGCGACGCTGTCGTCGTCCAGGGATTCCAGATACCGACTGCGAAGAGTGCTCAACAGGGTGGAGCCGGAGGGGACCGCTTCCGCCGGGACCTCCAGAAGAATGTGCAGCCGCCCATCTTCTGCGAAGCCCAGGGAGGACAGGGCCACCAGTTCCGACCCCAGGTCCGCCGGGGTCTGTCCCGGTTCCAGGACCACCGGGTCCGGGATTGCCTCCGTGCTGCCGTCCGGGACGATCTCCTCCTCTGCGGGCCGGAAGCTGCGCAGGGTCTCCCCGGTCAGCAGCTCATTGGGCAGGGGGAGCTCCTCGATGGCGTACTGCTGGGGCTGGAGGTCAAAGACGATCAGCTGGCAGTCCACCGCCTCGGTCCCTGCCTTCGGCTGACTGCTGATGCTGACAAATTTCAGCAGGGCGGCGCCCGTCTCCTCATCGTAGCCCACACACTCCGCGTGGGAGACAACGCCGTATCCGGGCGCGGGGTCCTGGGCCTGAAGGACCCCCGTGATCTGCATCTCCCCCTTGAGTCGGTCCCCGTTCAGGTCCCGTGCCTGGGCGTAGACCACGGTGGCGTGGCTGTCCGCCAGGGCGGAGATGACCTTGAGGGCAATGCCCTGGTCTACGACCTCCTCCGCCTGTACCTCCTGGGCGTACTCTCCAAAGCCGCCCAGCGCATCGGACAGCATCCCCCGGATGCCGGGGGAGAGGGCCCCAGCGGATACGGTCAGCGCCAGCGCAGCCGCGATGACGGCGGCAATCCGCAGCCGACGGCGCGGCTGTGGTGCACGCGTCCGGTCCGTACCGGTAATGGCCTCCGCCAGACGCCGTTTTCCCTCCTTAGTATAATGTAGCTCACTCTGCTGTCTGCGGTAACGTTCCATTCTGTTCTCCTCCCAATTTCATTTTCAGCTTCTCCCGGCCCCGCGCCAGCCAGGTGGACACCAGCGCGGGCTTGACGCCCATGATCTCCCCGATCTCCCCCACGCTGTACTCCTCGTAGTAGCGCAGGTAGATGGCGGTGGACTGCTTGGGAGGGAGGCTCCGCACTGCGTCCAGTATGTCGCTCTCCTCCGGCATGTGTACCTCTGCCGCCAGGGCCTCGTCCCACTCCGCCCGGCGGCGCCGCCAGGGGGATTTGTACAGGTTCTTGCACTGGTTGATGGCCGCGCGGACCAGCCACGCCCGCTCGTGCTCCGGGCTCTCAAAGACCTTCTGGGTGGTCAGCCGTCGGATCAACACGGTCTGGCACACGTCCTGGGCATCCGGTACGCTGCCCGTCCAGGCGTAGGCCACCCGGAGTAGCAGGTCGGCGTATTGCTCCACCAGATGTTCGGCCTGTTCGTTGCTCAGTTCCAATTTGCATCAACTCCTATCTGAAAGCGCCTTCACTGAGGAATACAATCCAGCTGGGCGAAATCTGTCAGGCCGGGAAAATATTTGGAAGGAAATAAAAGGCAGCTGCATGATGGAGCATCATGCAGCTGTGATATGATAAGGGGGAGAGGCGTTATTTCAGCTCCTGCACCGTCATTGCGGCCCGGTGCTCGATGGGCTTCCACTCCACCTTCCCGAACAGGGCGAGGACCGTGATCGGTACATAGGTGGCCATGAAAATGGGGAAGGTCAGCGTGTAGAGCACCTTCTTCCAGGCGGAGGTGTGAATCCGCTTCCACTGGGTGACGGTGGTGATGGCCCCGGCCACGAGGAGCAGGAGATAGGGGACAAGAAAGCTCATGGCCGCCGCGCCCAGCATGGGGAGCACGCGCCCGCCGGAAATCAGCTCCAGCACCGTGGCCAGCACGCCAGCCGCCGTACCCGCAATCGCCAGCACAATGGCCGGCGCCATGGACAGCAACAGATCCAGGCAGCTCAGACCGCCCCGCCGGAAGACGCCCATCGACAGACGCCCGCCCTGGCGCAGCAGCACCAGCATGTTCCCCCGCACCCAGCGCATCCGCTGGCGGAAGGACTGACCCAGCCGGGTGGGCTGCTCATCGTAGAGCACCGCGTTGCCGCAGTAGCCGATCTTCTCCCCCTTGAGAATGCAGTCCACGGTGAACTCCGTGTCCTCGCTGAGGGAGTGGAAGGGCCAGCCGTCGTGCCGGAGCATGATCTCCTTGCCGAAGAGATACCCGGTGCCGGATACCACCGCACTCAGGCCCAGCCGGGCCCGGGGGGCGTTGAGGAAGGCGGCGTCCCGCAAAAACCACAGGCCGTAGCCCGCGGAGATCCAGTTGTCGCCGTAGTTCTTGGAGTTGCGGTAGCTGGTGACAATGGGGTGCTCGGGGGAGAAGACCTCGTTCATCCGGGAGACGTAGTCGGGGGAGAGGAGATTGTCCGCGTCAAAGACGAAGTAGCCGTCAAAGTGGTCGTCTCCATACGTCTGGCGGATGTGGGAGAGGAGGAAGTTCAGGGCGTAGCCCTTGCCCACCTGGTGCAGGTTCTTCCGCGACCAGACCGTGGCCCCGGCCTCGGCGGCCACCTGCGCGGTGCTGTCGGTGCAGTTGTCGGCCACCACGAAGACGGAGAGCATATCGGAGGGGTAATCCTGATGCAGGATGCTGTCGATGAGCTGGCCGATGACCTTCTCCTCGTTCCGGGCGGAAATCAGCACAGCGTAGCGGCGGATGGGGACGGATTTGGTAATCTTGTGCTTCCGCCACAGCGCCACGGGCACATATAGAAGCTGGTAGGCGTAGCACGCCAGGAAGAGGATCCCGATGATTCGGTTCACCGACTGCAAAAAGTCCAATGCGCTCATGATTGACTCCTTTCCCGCGTCTGACAGAGAACGCGATAGACCAGCAGCCCCAGGCCGCTGATGACGAGGGTAACAAAAAATACGATCACAGCGAAGGTGTAATCCCCCACGCCGAGGGCATTGCCGCCGATGGTAGAGGTGACGATGGAGGGAAGGGGGGCCACGGCGGCGATCAACAGCCAGCTTTTCAGAGGCAGGTCTGTCAGCCCCACGAAGTAGCACAGCACGTCCTTGGGCGTCCCCGGCAGGAAGAACAGGAAGAACACCCACCAGGTCATTTTTTGCCGGTTCCGGAGGAACTTCAGGTCGTTGAGCTTCTCCAATGGGAAGAAGACCTCCACGGCCCGCGTACCGAACCGGCGCACCAGCAGGAACACGGCCACCCGCCCGAGGAAGGCGCCTGCGAGACACAGCAGCGTACCCTCCCACGCGCCAAAGGCGTATCCGGCGGCGATCTCCAGCGGCTCGCCGGGGATGATGGCCACGACGATCTGGAGAATCTGCATCCCCAGGTAGGCGATGACGGCCATGGGACCCTGCTCATCCACCCAGGCGCGGAAGCGCTCCGGCTCCTGGACGAACTGAATGAGGGGCTTACCGGCAAAGAAGAAAATCAGGGCGGAGAGCAGGAGAAAGAGGGCGATCCCCGATCCGGCCAGCCATTTTTTCTGTTTTTCAGACATGGGACGGCTCATTGCGTTGTTCCTTTCCTTGGGAGATTTTCTGGTTTGTATTGTACTAGGGATTCGATTAAAAAGAAAGCGGGGAAATCTATAAGATTTCTTTAATTCCGGAGAAGTCCCGGAATTAAAAAGAAAGCGGGGAAATCTATAAGATTTCTTTAATTCCGGAGAAGTCCCG
>ERZ778511.2115-NODE-2115-length-11627-cov-5.842983_pt1 | contig 11627 bp, 10 predicted proteins | sample MGYA00510347_ERZ778511 | MGnify/ENA primary metagenome ERZ778511 (study PRJEB29527, sample SAMN07138967) | mouse gut metagenome | material: feces | host: mouse | place: China:Nanjing | collected 2016-01-25 ...
TAGGGAGCCCGGAAGCCCTGCGTGGGGGGATAGGCCCCGTTGTCCCGCCCCTGCTCAACGGCGGCGGAGGACAGCACCGTGCTCTGATAGGCAAAGTGCACCAGGTCCCGGGACACCCGCACGGGGATCCCGATCTTCTTCCCCAGCCCCGCCTTGGGGGAGTAGCTGTCCGTACTGTAGGAGTAGTAGAGCCCGCTGCGCGGGTCCCACATCATGCCGGGGTCGTGGGAGGCGTAGGCGGGATTCCGCTCCACGTCCGGGTCGTTCAGGCGCAGCACGCCGCTCTCGTCCATTCCTTACCCCTTTACGCCGGAGAGGGCCATGGATTCGATGATGTACCGCTGGAAGAAGAAGAACAGCAGCAGGGTGGGCAGCATGGCGATCACGCTGGCCGCCATGATCAGGGGATAGTTACTGTTCACCGCGTACTGGTCGTTGAAGGAGCGAATGACCACCTGTAGGGTGTACCACTTCTCGCTCTGCACAAAGATGGTGGGGGCCAGGTAGTCGTTCCAGATGCCCATGAACCACAAGATGATCTGGGTCATCAGCGCGCCCTTCATCATGGGCAGAAACACCTTGTAGTAAATCTGGAAGAAGGAGCACCCGTCGATCTTCGCCGCGTCCACCATGTCGTTGGGGATGCTGGACAGATTCTGGCGCAGGAAGAAGATGATGCTCACGTTGCCGAACAGGCCGGGGATGATCAAAGGCAGCAGACTGTTGGTCCAGCCCATCTTGGTGAACATGACATACTGGGGAATCATGACCACCGCGAAGGGGATCATCATGGTGGCCAGCAGCGCCAAGAACATCTGCTCGCGGCCCTTGAAGCGCAGCTTGGCGAAGGAGAAGGCCGCCAGGGAGGACGTGAAGCCGCCCACCACCAGCACCGGCAGCGCCACCGTCAGACTGTTCCGGATACCGGAGAGGAACAGGCCCTTGTGGAGCACCTCGGAGTACATGCCCCAACGCCAGGGGTTGGGGATCACGGAGAAATTGGCGGAGAGGATCTGGTTCTTGGTCATGAAGGAGCACATGATCATGTAGAACAGGGGAAACACCATGATGACGGCCCCCAGGGCCAGCACCACAAAGAGGACCTTATCCAGGGCGCGGCTGCCCTTGGACTGTACGCCGCCGCTTGAAACTTTAGCCATTTTTCTTTCCCCCTCCTTAATCAATGGTCTTAACCCATTTATCCTGACCCTTGAAGTTGATGGCGGTCACGATAAAGATGATGATGGCCAGGATGAAGGCCATGGCGGAGCCGTAGCCCATCTGCTGGTGCTTGAACGCCTTGTCCCACAGGTAGTAGACCACGGTGGCGGCGGAGTAGTTGATTCCGCCGTTGGTGACCATGACGGAGACCTCCACGAACACCTGGAAGCCGCCGATGATGCCGGTGATGAGCAGGTAGAAGGTCACGGGAGAAACCAGAGGGATGGTGATATTCCTGAAGGCCTGCCAGCCGGTGGCGCCGTCGATGGTGGCGGCCTCGTAGTAGTCCCGGGGGATGTTCTGCAGGCCGGAGAGGTACAGGATCACGGAGGTCCCCAGGCCCTTCCACACCATGAAGATGATCATGGAGACCTTGATCCAGAACTCGTCGCCCAGCCAGTTGGGGCCTTTGCCGCCGGTGATGGCCTTGATGATGAGGTTCAGCAGGCCGAAGTCATAGTTAAATACCCAGGCCCACAGGATGGCCACGGCCACCAGGGAGGAAATGACGGGCACATAGTACATGGTCCGCAGAACCTTCACGCCGGGGATCTTCCGGTTCATGGCCGTGGCAATCAGCAGACCCAGGATCATGCCCACGGGGATACCGATCATGTAGATGATGGTGGTGCCCACGGTCATCCAGAAGCGGGAATCGGTGAACAGTTCAATGTAGTTGGCTAATCCGATGAAATTCTCAAAAATACTGTTGGTGCCGGTCCAGTTGGACATACTGGCAACGAAGGCAAACACGATGGGGAACGCACTGAACAGGCAGAAGCCGATGAAGGGCGCCGCCACGAACAGGCGGCCCCAGCGCTGCTCCTGCAGCGCCATCCGGCTCATGTGGGGCGTATTGGTGGTCTTTGCGGGTTTCGTCGCGGTAGTTGCTGCCATAATAAATATCTCCCCCTTGAAAAACGGGCCGGCCGGACCTCTGCGGGTCCGACCGGCCGCAGTTCATATGTTGTGTAGGGACAGTGCTCATTCTGACGGAAGGATTCCGTCAGATGGCGGCCTTAAGGCCGCGCGATTTCCGCACGAAGCGGCGCACGAGTTCCCGATCAGCCTGCATTCGCCCAGGCTTTATCCAAGGAAGCCTGCATCTCGGGCTTGATGGTGGAGATGAACTCGCTCAGGTCCCGCTTACCGGCCTTCACGTCGGTGAGCTGCTCCCAGAACATGTCGATCCACTCGGTGTTGGGGGTGTAGGTGGTCTCCTGCATCCGGGCCTCGGCGTAGTCGCAGCCGTTGAGGTAGTTGAAGATCACGTCCACGTTGGACGGATAGGTCATGGTGCCGTCGGCCACCATCTGCTTGAACTCATCCTGGAGGCTCAGCAGGTTGGGCACCTGGACGCTGGAGGCGCCGTTCATGCCGGACAGGTCCTTCTGGCCCTCGGGGTCGGTGGACAGGTAGCTGATGAGCTGGAGGGCCAGGTCCTTGTGCTCGCTGGTCTCGCTGACGCAGAAGCCCACGGTGCCGGACCAGGTCATGGATTTGCCGGAGGACAGGGTGGGATAGTAGCACAGATCCCAGTTATAGGGGAAGGTCTCGGGGTCCATGAAGGAGGCCACGTCCCAGGTGCCGGCGGCATAGAAGCCGGTCTGACCGGCGATCCAGCGCTGATAGGGCCCGAGGGCGGTGTCCTGCTCCACGGTGGGGGTGACCTGATACTTCAGGGTCAGGTCGATGTACTTCTGGAGGGCGTCCACAAATTCGGGGGTGTCGATGGTGATGGTCTTGCCGTCCTCAGAGGTGAACCGGGCGCCGTTGGACCAGATGAACTGCTGGAGCATGTACAGGTCGGCGAAGCTGGCGCCCCACTGGTCGATCTCGCCGTCGCCGTTGGTATCCTTGGTCAGGGATTGGAGGACCTGGACGAACTCGTCGTATGTATAGGGCTTGTTGGGATCGGGGTAGGCCACGCCGGCGGCGTCAAAGACGTCCTTGTTGTAGGCGTAGGCGAACACGGAGGCATCCTTGGGCAGGGCGTACAGGTCGCCGCCGCCCACGTTGGTCCCGTCATACCGGTAGAAGTTCAGAATGCCCTGGGGCAGGTCGTCGGTGGAAATGCCCGCCTCGCTGAGCAGCGGGGTCAGATTGGCCACATAGCCGTTGGACACGTAGTCCTTGACCCGCTCGGGACCCACGTAGAACACGTCGGGCATGTCGTTGGCGGTCATCATGCCGGTGAGGGTGGTGGCGTACTCGCTCTGGGTGGTGATCTGGAACTCGATGTCGGAGACCTCGTCCTTGTGCGCCTCCTTGAACTTCTCCACCATGCCGGTGTAGACTTCCTTCTCGTGGTCGTTCATGTAGAGGAACACCTTCAGTTTGGTCTTGCCGCCGCCGCTGCCGGAACCGCCTCCGCCGCAGGCGGAGAGGCAGGACAGGGCGAGGATGGCCGCGATGGTGAAGCAGCCCAGCCGCTTCAGAAAACGAGTTGCTGATTTCATGTGCAAATCCTCCATTTCTTCTTTTAGGAAAACATAAATTACTTCGGCTTTTATAAAACCTCCGTTGTCCTTATCCTAGCACATTCCGCCGGAATAAACAACGCCAACTTCCAAAAAATTAAAATTTCATCGGATTGAACATTTTCCCTTTTCCGCTTTTGTGGATATTTCACTATAAACTAAATTATTTTTGTAAAACCAGAAATTTTGTGAGAAAACAAAAAATCCCGCCGTCTCCCTGGGGAAACGGCGGAAAAAGAAGCAAAATGTTACCAATTCTGGGGCAAGTGGCGAAACACGGGGAACCCGGCGGCATCATAGGTCACCGGCATGAGATAGACATGGCGGTTGGGATCGTAGAGGGGGTTGCCCTCCATGCGGTCGTACTGCCGGGCGTGGTAGACGCACAGGTCCGTCCCGTCCTCCGCCCGGGTGAAGGAGTTGTGGCCGGGGCCGTGGACCTCCTTCTCGTCGTCTCTGCGGAACACCGGCTGGCGGAGCTTGGTCCAGTTGGCGGGGTCCAGCAGGTCTGCGTCCTCCTCCGCCCACAGCATCCCCATGCAGTACAGCTCCCCGGTGGTGTTGGCGGAGAAGGTCAGAAACAGCTTCCCGCCGTGGCGCAGCAGGGCCGGGCCCTCGTTGACCCAGAAATCCCCCCGCTCCCAGTCGTAGTCCGGGGTACTCAGCAGCACCTGGGCCGTAGCCAGCCGGGTGGGACTGGCCATGCGGGCAATGTACAGGTTGGAGATCTGCTTGCCCACGCCCACCTTTTCCGCCCAGACCATGTAGCGCTCCCCTCCGCTCTCAAACACGGTGGCATCCAGGGAGAAGGCCCGGAAGGAGAAGGAGTCGCCCTCCGAGGCCCGCATGGGCCCCAGCTCCTCCCAGGGGTCGGTCATGGGGTCGCCGGTGCAGCACAGCACGTAGGGTCGGATCTCCCACACGTCGTCCTTGTCCCCCCCGGCGTAGTAAATATACCACGCGCCGTCCAGGCGGTGGATCTCCGGGGCCCAGATGTGGACGCTCTGGGGGCCGGACTCGTGCTTGACCCAGAGGACCCGCTCCTCCGCGTCCCGCAGACCGGAGAGCGTGTCCGCACTGCGCAGCACGATCCGGTCATACTCCGGCACCGAGGCGGTGAAGTAGTACCCGCCCTCTTCCCGCCGGAGAATATAGGGGTCTGCCCGCTGCCGGATGAAGGGCCGGTTATACGCAGTTTCGCGAACAGATCGTTGATTCATAGCAATACCTCCTGTCGCAGCCACGGGCTGCGTGGCCGCAGTGAGTGCATTATAGTCCTTTGTGCGCAAAGATGCAAGCCCCAATTTTAGATTTTGGTAAATTATTATATTGACGCGGATAAAATTTGTTATTTCTCACTCTCGACAACCTCCGCCAGGTAGGATATAATAAAAATCATTCAGAATTTGTCCCTTTTGTCCCACGGATCATAAGGAGGAAACGACTTTGTTCTCTATGGAAGGCCCGCTGTGGCGGGCGCTGAACCTGATCGCCGACATTGTAATCCTGCATTTTCTCTGGCTGTTCACCAGCCTGCCGCTATTCACCATCGGGGCATCCACCACGGCGCTCTACTACGCGATGATGAAGCGCATCCGCACCAACGAGGGCCAGGTGACCTCCAATTTCTTCAAGTCGTTCAAGGAGAACTTCCGCCAGGCCACCGTCCTGTGGCTGATAGTGGTGTTGGTGGCGGCGGTCCTGTGGGTGGACCTGAACTTCTGCACCACCTGGGGCGGCTTCGCCGGGAACATCATGCTGGCGGGCTGCTATATGCTGCTGGTCCCCTGCTGTATGACGCTGCTGTACCTGTTCCCCGTGCTGGCCAAGTTTACCGGGAGCATCTTCGTCACCTTCAAGAACGCCCTGTTCATGAGCATCCGCCACCTGCCCATGACCCTGCTGCTGGTGTTTCTGTGGGCCACGGTGTGGCTGATGCTGGCCATCTTCCCGCCCTTTACCGGGCTGATGATGGTCAGCGGCGCGGGCCTGATGGCCTGGGTGACCGCCCACGTCTACATCCAGGTCTTCCGCACCTACCTCCCCGACGAGGTGGAGGAGGACCGGCGGCGCACGGACAACGAGTGGCTGCATAAAGACTAGGGCTTGTTTGAAAAATGTCAAAACGCCCAACCAGCGGATCTTTTTCCGCTGTGCCGCGTTAAAAATTCTTGAAATCCGTCAGGATTCCTGCGAATTTTTGCCTTGCCCAGTGAAAAAATCTCTCGCCGTTGGGCATTCCGCCATTTATCAAACAAGCCCTAACGAAAATCTGGTTGACGGTCCCTGCATATTTTGGTATAATACTCTATAATACTTTGGGTTTTCTCAAAAAATTTTTGTCACCGAAGGGGGATACCCCGATGCTGCACATTGAAAAGCTGAGCGACGGACTGCTTCTTTTCAAGGCCCTGGGCTCCGACGTCCGGCTGGAGATCGTGCGGCTGCTGGTGGAACGGCCCATGAACATGAACGAGCTGGCCAGCAGTCTCCACATCACCAACGGCGCTCTGACCACCCACATCCGGAAGCTGGAGGAATGCGGCATGGTCGCCATCTCCAACGACTCCACCGGGCATGGCAACCAGAAGATCTGCCGTGTCGTCCCGGACAAGCTCCTCATCAACGTGAAAAACGCCTCCCAGTCCACGGAAAACACCTGCACCATCGACCTGAAGGTGGGGCGGTACAGCAGCTGTCAGGTCTTCCCCACCTGCGGCCTGGCCACCGGCGAGCAGGTGATCGGCGTGGTGGACGACTACCGGTACTTCTCCCACCCGGACCACTTTGACGCGGACATCCTCTGGTTTACCCAGGGGTATGTGGAATACCAGGTGCCCAACTTCGCTCCCATGTATCAGCACATCACCCAGGTCACCGTCTCCGCCGAGCTCTCCTCCGAGGCCCCCGGCGTCAACAACCAGTGGCCCAGCGACATCGGCTTCTATATCAACGACGTGTTCGTGGGAACCTGGACCTCCCCGGGGGACTTCGGGGACGTGCGGGGAATCTTTACCCCCGACTGGTGGTTCCCCAACTGGAACCAGTACGGCCTGCTCAAGATGCTGACCGTCAACGGGCAGGGAACCTTTATGGACGGACTGAAGATCTCCGACGTGCGCATCGGGGATCTGGACCTGGACCAGAAACCCCTGTTCAACCTCCGCTTCTCCGTGGACTACAAGTCCGCCCACGTGGGGGGGCTGACCATCTTCGGGAAGACCTTCGGCAACTACGCCCAGGACATCCAGGTCTCCCTCAGCTACCTGGAGGGGTCCCCCTCTCCCCAGGAGGGCGGCTGATGAAAGGACGGAGAGGCTGACGTGATGAAACGTGAATTTTTCAGCGCCCCCCTTGATCTGAAGTGCGTAAAGGTGACGGACCGCTTCTGGGGCAGGGAGCAGGAGACCGTCCGCACCCAGGTCATCCCCTACCAGTGGGAGGCCCTCAACGACCGGGTGGAGGGGGCGGAACCCAGCTATTGTATGCACAACTTCCGGGCCGCGGCGCGGCTGCTGGAGAAGAAGCGGGCGCTGGGGAGCGCCTTCCGGGCGCCGACGTACACCGACCGGGGCTTCCAGCAGCTCCCGGACGACCCGGCCCATCCCGACCCCGACCGGTTCTATGGCTTCGTCTTCCAGGACTCGGATTTTTCCAAGTGGATCGAGTCCGTGGCCTATTCCCTCGCCCAGCATCCGGACAGCGCCCTGGAGGCGGCGGCGGACGGGGCCATCGACGTGGTCTGCGCCGCCCAGCACGAGAGCGGATACCTGGACACCTTCTATCTCCTCAACGGCATGGACCGCGCCTTCACCAACCTGCGGGACCACCACGAGCTCTACTGCTTCGGCCATCTGGCGGAGGCGGCGGTGGCTTACTATCAGGCCACCGGCAAGGACAAGCTGCTGCGGGCGGCCTGCCGCTTCGCCGACTGCATCGGGGCGCACTTCGGTCCGGAGGGCGGCGCAAAGGGCTATCCGGGCCACGAGGTGGCGGAGATGGCTCTGGTGCGGCTCTATGAGGCGACGGGGGAGGAGCAGTATTTGCGCCTGAGCCGGTTCTTCCTGGACCAGCGGGGAACCCAGCCCCACTATTTCGACCAGGAGGCCCGGGAGCGGGCCGCATACGAGGGCAAGCCCTTCCGTCAGGACGGGGACCCGCAGCGGTACGCCTATCACCAAGCCCATCTCCCGGTCCGGGAGCAGAGCGAGGCGGTGGGCCACGCCGTCCGGGCGGGGTATCTCTACGCCGGTATGGCGGACGTGGCGAAGCGGACCGGGGACGAGGCCCTATACGCCGCCTGTCGGCGGCTGTGGGACAGCGTGGCGGGGGAGAAGCTGTACATCACCGGCGGCGTGGGCGGCACGGTCCACGGCGAGGCGTTCTCCTACCCCTATGACCTGCCCAACGACAGCGCCTACTCGGAGACCTGTGCCGCCATCGCGCTGGTGTTTTTCGCCCGCAGGATGCTGGAGATCTCCCCCGAGGCCCGGTACGCGGACGTCATGGAGCGGGCGCTCTACAACGCCGTCCCCGCCGGTATGGGGCTGGACGGCAAGAGCTTTTTCTACGTCAACCCCCTGGAGGTCGTGCCTGACAGCTGCCGCCGGGATCAGCGGCTGGCGCACGTGGAGCCTGTCCGGCAGAAGTGGTTCGGCTGCGCCTGCTGCCCGCCGAACATCGCGCGGCTCGTCAGCTCCGTGGCCTCCTACGCCTATACGGAAAACGGGGACACCCTGTGGACCCATTTATATCTGGGCAGCTCCCTCACCAAGCGGGTGGGGAAACGAGCGCTCCGCCTGGAGATGGAGACGGACATGCCCTGGCAGGGCTGCGCCCGGATGTCCATCCGCACAGACGGGCCGGTGGACTGCACCCTGGCCTTCCGGATCCCCGGCTGGTGCCGCCGGGCGGCCGTTACCGCGCCGGAGGGCATAGCCCGCACGGACCGGGAGGGCTATTGCTATCTCTCCGGCACGTGGCGGGACGGTGACGCCGTTGCGCTGGATTTTGACATGGAGGTCCGCTTCGTCGCCGCCAATCCCCGGGTGCGGGAGGACGTGGGGAAGGCCGCCGTGGTCCGCGGGCCCATCACCTACTGCGCAGAGGAGGCCGACAACGGCCGGGATCTGCACCTCTGCCGTCTTGACCCAGCCGGTCGCGGCCAGGTCCGCGTGGACATGGAGGACGTCCTGGGATTCCCCCTGGCGGCACTCCGGGTCCCCGCGTGGCGGGAAGTTCCCTCTCCGCCAGGGGACGAGCTGTACCGCGAGTATGCACCTCCAGCCCTGGAGCGGATGACGCTCCGGCTGATTCCCTACTTCGCCTGGGCCAACCGCGGCGAGGGGGAGATGCGGGTGTGGCTGCGGGTCTGAGCTGCTTTTCAAGAAACGCATGATTCGATTGTCAAGTTCTCCCTACCGGTTCTGTAATTGCGGGCGCACACTGTGCGCCCCTACACAGGCGCGCTTTTCCTACAACAGCTGAATGATTATAGGCTGAGCAAATGGGATGACCACCATTTTTATTTTCGCTCAGTGAGATAAAGAGCCGCAGGCAGTTCATGGACTGCCTGCGGCTCTCGTATGTAGATGTATAGGATTATTTCTTCCGCCGTTTCTTCGGCGCGGCCTCGTCGGGATGGGGGGCGATGGCGTAGCTGCCAAAATGCCGGTGGAGCCACATGGCGCAGTGGCTGACCCACACCGCGCAGATGGGCGCGGCCCGCCAGTCCTCCCCGGGGGCGAAGACGGTATCGTCCGCCAGGGACTGGGCGTGGCCCCCGCTGGGGTAGATATGGAGCTCCGAGGGCACCCCGCGATCCCGCAAAGCCTGGTCCAGCAGCAGGGAGTTTTCCACGGAAACGCAGGTATCATCGGCGCAGTGCCAGAGGAAAAACGGCGGGGCCGACCGGGGGACCTGCTTCTCCAGGGAGACATGATCGCGCAGCTCGCCGCACCGCTCCCCCAGCAGGTTCTCCATGGAACCCTGGTGGGCAAATTCGCCCCCTGTGACCACCGGGTAGCACAGCACAGCTCCGTCGGGCCGGAAGACGCCGGGCCGACGGTGCAGCGGGCGGTAGATCTCCTGCCGGTTCCACATCAGCGCGGCACTCCCCGCCAGATGTCCCCCGGCAGAGAAGCCCATGACGATAATCGCGTGGGGGTCCACGTGGTAGCGCGCACAGTTGTCCCGCACGTAGGCCACCGCCGAGAGGAGCTGCCGCTGGGGGATGGGCCACCGGGCCTGGGGCGCTGTGTGGTAGGTCAGCAGGAAGGCAGCGCAGCCCAGTCCGACGAACCGGAGGGCCACCGGCTCGCCCTCCCGTCCCGCCAGGCAGTGGTAGCCTCCGCCGGGACATATGATCAGCGCCGGACGGACCCGATCCATCCCCACATCCGGACAGTTGTCAGGGGCATAGCAGGTGAGCTCCGCTGCACCGGAGGCGCCAGGGACGCTCAGGGGGATGGTTTCATAAATCATAGCCGCTATCTCCTTCGGGGACTTTTCTCCATTTTATCACAAGCAGCGGCCTGTGACAAGGAAAAATTGGGTTTTTTGCTACTCCCGCTTCACCTTATCCACGGCCTCCAGAACCAGGGCCTTCACTTCCTCCAGGCCGCCCTTCAGCGTTGCGCCCGCCGCCATGGCGTGGCCCCCGCCGCCCAGAAGCTGACAGACCCGGGTGGCGTTCACCCGGCCGTTGGCCCCGGTGCGCAGGCTCAGCTTCCACTCGCCCCCCTCCAGCTCCCGGAGTACCGCGCCGCAGTCCACGCCCTCGATGATCCCCGCCAGGGAGGAGACGTCCTCCAGGTCGTTTTCCGTGGCGCCGATGCGCTCCATCTGGGACAGGGGGATGGTCAGGAACACGCCGCGCCCCTCGTGAAAGAAGTCCGCCTTCCCCATCAGCTCCGCCTCGATGGCGATGCGCCTCCGGCTCTTGGTCCGGAAGTGCCGCTTGTTGACGGCAAAGTAGTCGATGCCCGTCTCCAGCAGCGCCGCCGCCACGCGGTGTGTATTCGCCGTGGTGTTGGCGTAGACGAAGCATCCCGTATCCGTGGCCACGGCGGCATAGAGGGGCAGGGCAATCTCCGGCGTGACCTCCCCCAGCTCCCGGCAGATCTCATAGACGATTTCCCCGCAGGCGGCCCGGGAGGCGTCCACGCACCGGGCCTCTCCGAAGCCCTCGAAGGAGGGGTGGTGATCCACCGCCAGCCCAATCCGGTCAAAGTAAGCCTCCGCCGCCGGAAAGAACAGGCTCTTTGCCGCGATGTCCACCGACACCACAAACTCCGGCGCGAAGTCCTCCGGCACCCAGCAGGGCTCGGCGTAGACGGCGTTGACCGTGGTAACATCAGGATTTTTCAGCAGATAGGCGGTCTTTCCCTGCCGCCGCAGGGCCAGGCAGAGCCCGGCGGCACAGCCGATGGTGTCCCCATCGGGGCGGCGGTGGGTGAGAATCAGGATCCTGTCCTGCCGCCGCAGCAGGGCGGCCGCCTCCGCGGTGGTGACAGCGCTCATGTCTCCTCCTCCAGAACGATGTGTTCATTGGCGGGGTTGGCGGGCTTGACCACGTTGGGGTCCCGAAGCATCTCCAGGATGTGGGCCCCCTGCTGGATGGAGTCATCGGCTATGAACTGGAGCTCGGGGGTGTAGCGCAGGCGCAGGGCTGCGCCCAGCTCCCGGCGCAGGTAGCCGGAGGCGGATTTCAGTCCTTTTATCACGTCTTTTTCACTCTCTTTATCCAGGGTGCTGATATAGATTTTTGCATAGCGGAGGTCGCTGGTGGTGTCCACGTGGGTAACGGTGACCAGCCCGCCTTGGAGGCGGGGGTCCTTGACGGTCCGGAGGAGGTCTGCCATTTCCCGCTGAATCTCCTCGTTGATGCGCCCGATTCGATTGCTTGCCATCTTATACCTTCTTTCT
>ERZ778511.2129-NODE-2129-length-11563-cov-46.072384_pt1 | contig 11563 bp, 8 predicted proteins | sample MGYA00510347_ERZ778511 | MGnify/ENA primary metagenome ERZ778511 (study PRJEB29527, sample SAMN07138967) | mouse gut metagenome | material: feces | host: mouse | place: China:Nanjing | collected 2016-01-25 ...
TGGCGAGCGAAGAATCCGGATAGCAAGAATAAATCTTTGTGTGCCCGGGAGACAGGACTCTCAAGACCAACTGTTACCCGTTGGTGGGATTCTGCCGTGCAGTAACCACTAAAACAATAAAACATTAAATAAATAAAACAATATATATTGTTTTATTGTTTGGCTTGCGAGTCCGTTTCATAGTCCTCTTCAAGAACTATAACCATAGTATGAATGTTATTTGTAAGGAAAATATTTATGCCAGAATGTTCAGGTAAAATAATTTTCAGAAATATGAATTTTCAAAACAAATAACAAATGCTTTATCAATGGATGAAACAGAAGAAGAAAAGGTTGATCTTTTAGCAGTCAGAAAATCTTTCGAGAAAGATCCAAGAAAGGTCATTGAGATAGAGATGAACAAGGATGGCATATTCTCCGAGAGAACCATATATGCTATGGAAAACACGTTGAATTTAAGCCTGCTTTCTCCCCCTGAGGGACCGAAGCTGGCAAATGAGGCAGAGGCTCTATTTGTATTGTCAAAGAACGGACATATTTTGGAAACCGTAGAGTCTGATTTCATAGAGGGTTATATCTCCCCTATGGTATATCGCTCTTCCTCGATGAAGTTTCCGCAGGTTCCAATCGCCCCGAAGTTCGTGAAGATGATCAAGGATATGAACGCCGGAAGTGGTGTCCCGCACGCTACGATCACATCTACAATCAACAACATACTCGACCGCTTTTTCAGTGGGTATTTGCTTGTGAGTAACCGTGTCAAAATGGGATACGGCAAGGTCGAGGAATAGCACAGGTATCCTCCGGAGGTCAGTTGTTTCAGGCGGTTCCATCGCTTGCGCGAGAGCAAATTTTTCAAATTTGCCATAGCTTAATAGGGCAAAATATTGGCTAAGCCACCGCATCCACTCCGTTGGGATGCTATATTTAACCCTATTAAGGCATGTGGCTTCGCCCCCTACAACCCCCACAAGGGGAGTGTCCTCTCCCCTTTGAACCCCACCGCCGGGATGACCCTTCCCGGACCCTCGGACAAGGGCTTCCAGCCCCCGTCACCCCCGGGCAGAGAGTGACCCTCTCTCTGCACTCTCCGGCAAAGGGAACAGCTCTGCGGCCGCCGTTCCCCTTGCATCCCTTCCCGGCCGTTTCCGTCCACCTTCCACTGAAAATATATGAGCCACTATACAGTCTGCCATTATGAGAAATGCTACGGTCCACCGGTGTCCTACTCTACCCATATCGAGAGGAAGAAGGCGGACGGAACGGAGCATGTGCCGTACAACATCAAGCGCAGAGACCTTACCAGACATAACAAGGAGTTTATAAAGGAAGCCCGGGAGATTGGCCGCAGCGCAGCCATCGAGAAAAGGCTTGATGCTGTCCGTCATCAGAAGGATGCCGACGGCAATGAATACGAGCGCAAGATCCGGAAAGGTCAGATATGCTGCATCGAGATTCGCATGAGCGCATCGGTCGAGGGTATGGCTGAGATCATCGAGCAGGGCAGGCTGATGGAATGGTGCCGGGAGTCTATCAAGTGGGCGCAGAAAGAACATGGCAAGGAGAACATCGTGAGTGCGGTTCTGCACATGGACGAGGAGACTCCGCACCTTCATGTGTCTCTTGTTCCTGTTGTGTCCGGAGAGAGCAAGAAGCAGAGGACTACAAAAAAGAGAGCCGCCAAGGATAAGGAGAAAGCGGAGAAGAATGGCGAGGAAGTCCCGAAGAAGAAACGCCGCTATAAGAAAAAGGCGACAGTGGAGACCTTGCGGCTGTGTGCCGATGATGTCATGACCCAATGGGATCTGAAAAGGCGGCAGACAGAGTATGCTGTTGCGATGGCTCCTTTCGGACTGGAGAGAGGTGAGGAAGGAAGTCCTGCCAAGCACAAGGATCTTGCCCAGTATTATAAGGAGCAATACGAGCTGCAACGCGGGCGGCTGGACGAATTGCTCAAGGAACTTGCCGGACAGGAGGATCTGGTGAAGGAGAAGAACAGGGAGATTCTTAAAAAGGACAGTCAGATCCGGGAGCAGGAAAAGGAACTGAACGAGACCAGGAGTGAACTCACTGAAAAGAAAAATGAGATAGCCCGGCAACAGCAGCAGCTCGACAAACTTCTTCCGTTGATAGTGAAGGCGCAGGACAGGCTCGACACTTACACTGAAGCCGGAGAATATGCCGAGGGTCGCATAGAGTCCGCTGACCGTCTTCTTCAGGCGGCGGACAGCAGGGAGAAAGAGGTTGCCAAGGTTGAGAAGGAGGCATTGGATAGGATAAACAACGCCTCGATAAGTTTCCTTGCCAAGAAAGAGGTTGAGAGGCTTGCAAAGGAGAATGCGGAGCTGAAGTTGCTCGTGTCCGGCAACGCCACCGCACTGGAGAGAGAAGCCGCTGCCACACGGCATGAGAAAGCCGGAAGAGAGAAGGCGGAACGGGAACTGCAACATCTGAAGGAAACCGTGTCCGGCACACAGACCGCACTTGAGCGCAGACATCCTCTTGAAGCCCGGTTGATAAGGGAACTTGTGTCGATTGAGATTAAAGATCCGGATTATCAGGATGCCATTCTTTCGGGTCAGACCTTGACATGGAAGAAATATCCGTTTATGGATCCGGCGACAGGAAAGAGGATTCCGGAGGAATATGCCGATAATATCTCCGTGAGGATTGAAGGACATGGAGAAGACTCGTTCATCTCCATATGCGGTAAGCGTATCTCCGATTTCTTCCGGGATATCTGGGCAAAGGTGAAGGCTGCACTTGGAATAAAGCAGCGTCAGGAGGAAGAGAAAAGGAAGCAGCAGACACAAAAGCCGGACACGGGACAGACTCAGGAACCTCCGAAGAAAAGCAGGGGAAGGCGAATGTAGGGATAATGCGTCCTTACAGTCGGCTTGCCGTATAAACCGTAGGTGCGTAGCCTAATACGCACCAGTCAAGGACAGGTGTGCTTCCATGATTGGAGCCGATGCCGGACAGCAAGCTGAATCAAGTTGTTTTCTTGCGTTTGTCGATGGCTCTGTAAAGGGTTGCCCGGCTAATTCCGGTTGCCTTGGTTATCTCATCTATAGAGTGCAGCTTTGAGTCGTACATCTTCAGAGCGGTAGATACTTTGCTTTCATCAGACTTTGGTCTGCCTCCCTTACGACCTCTTGCCCTCGCAGCTTCAAGTCCCTGCCTTGTGCGCTGCCGTGTGAGATCTCTCTCAAACTGTGAGAGTCCGGCAAAGATTGTGAGCAGCAGATTACCCTGTGGTGTGGTGGTGTCGAGCCATGTCTCTCTCAGTGATTTTATCGACGCTCCGGCTTCATGTATTCTCTCGATGATTGAGAGCAGTTCCTTGACGGAACGCCCCAGTCGGGTAAGTTCCGTTATTATCACGGTGTCTCCGGAACGGAGGGAGTCCATCATCCTGTCAAGTTGCTGACGCTCCTTTTTAACTCCGGATATCTTCTCACTGTATATCCGCTCACATCCGTTCTGGGTGAGCAGATCTGTTTGCCCATCGAGGTTCTGCCCGGTGGTCGATACTCTTGCGTAGCCTATGATCATGGTTGGAATAGTTGGTCTCCGGTAACCTGAATGGGGATCTCAAAAGAATTGTTGTTCTGAAGAACGCCGTTTGATGTAATGAGAATGGGTTGTGCCACTTTGTTCCTTGGAATATAAAGGTTGAATATACTTAGTCTGTTGTGAATCTTTTTCAGTTCACTGTCGGTCAGTCTATATCCAGTCGGGGCATATTTAATCTCACAGATGTTGATCACATTGTCTGCTCTGTCGATGATAAGGTCAATCTGGGCTCCGGGATGCTCATTGTTCTTCTTGACATGCCATGAGAACAGACTTGCCGATATGCCGGAAATACCTATGGCATATTTTATTTGTCTTGTATGCAGGAGGCACACTCTCTCAAAGGCAAGACCACACCATGTGTTATACGTTGGAGTATTCATCGATCTAACCCAGTATTCTTCATCAATCCCATGTGCCTTTTTTACGAATTGATAATAGAATAAAGTATAGCAGTCAATAAGTTGGTATAAGGCGTCCTTCAGATGTTTGTCGGTATGGCAGTATTTACGGACGAAGCCACATTCGATAAGATCTTCCAATACTCGGCTGAGTTGACCATTACTTTCAAGTTTCCCTTTCGTTATGATTTCATCACGGGTCAATCCTGATTTTTTACCGGAGAGAGCTTCTACGACAGATATATATTTATCCGGGCTGTTGAACATGGAGGAATAAATGTAGTCGAACTCATTGTGTAGTTCTCCGTCTTCGTTAAGGAAAAGATTGTTTATGTTCTTTCCCATACTCATTTTAGCCTCCAGCTTAGTCCAGTAATACGGAACCCCACCCATGACCATATAACCTTCAACAATCGTGTTGCGGTTGAGTGGCAATTTCAAATAATGAACCAGATCCTCGCATTCATGAAGAGAGAACTGTTGGAGCTTAATCTTGAATGTTACCCGGTTGTATAACCCTCCTTTATTGCGGAATATTTTGTTTATTATCCATGATGTTGCACTGCCACAGATGATAAGGAGTATATCTTTTCTGGCGGAGGCCCATCCATTCCAGAAATGTTCAAAGGCCGGGATAAACCGGGAATTACGGGCATCCATCCAAGGCAGCTCGTCAAGGAATATGATTTTACGTTGTTCCTCCGACTTCTTTATAAGATGTTCCAATAGGAAGAAAGCATCAAACCAGTCTTTAGGTGGTTTTTCTGTCGGATCCAATCCCTGTTCAAGAAGGCTTTTGTAAAATACATCAAGCTGTTCCTTATTGCTGGCCTTGAATATTCCGCTGTACTGGAATGCGAATTTACCCTCAAAGGTTTCCCTTATCAGGTAGGTTTTACCGATTCTGCGCCGCCCATACACAGCCACAAACTCTGAATGGTCAGAGTCATAGGCTCTTTTTAGTTTGGCTGTCTCTTCTTTTCTGCCGATTATCATAGCTTTTATTTTTCTGCAAAGATACAAAATAAAATTGAATTATAGCCAAAAGTGGCTAAAAACACCCATATTTGGCTATAATTCGATTTATGGAAAAGAGGAACAACATGATAATGAGTCGGTATCTTTCAAAGGAATCAATCTCAAAAGTCAGAGTGCTTGCTCTGTTTTGAGTTGATGATTTTGAGATGGCTTATGAAACTGTATCCGGCATGTATATTTCTATCCTAAGATAGTTCGCCGGGCAGTCTCAAAAACGGTCGATTTAGATATGTACCCTTATCCGATGAAATGCCGGAGGATAGATTCTCCGTTGGAATATGGGTATGGCAATAGACATACCGCAGCGATTAGGGCAATGAAAACGATTGCAATAATTGCTATACCCCATCGGACTAATGATGGAGGTATCTCTCCTATGAGTTGTCTGACTTTTTCGGAGCGAAGCTCGATCTTGTCATGTGTAGTTTTATCTGCTTCCATGTCAATTTCCTAATTCAAGTTGGTTTTTAACGAGATTATAGTATGCTCCTTTCTTTTCTATAAGAGAGGTATGATTGCCGGATTCTATAACTTTACCACTATCGAGGACTATGATCTGGTCGGCGTTCCTGACTGTAGACAGACGATGAGCCACAACAACAACAGTCCTTCCCTTGTAGAACTCATCGAGGTTTTCCACAATAGCTCTCTCATTTTTGGCATCGAGGGCATTTGTTGCTTCATCGAGGAAAATGAAGTCTGGGTTCTTATAGACTGCTCGGGCAATGAGTATTCGCTGTTTTTGTCCTTGGCTTAAACCTACGCCATCGCGCCCGATTTGAGTATTATATTTCAGAGGTAGTCCCATAATATAGTCATAGATATTGGCTATTCGGGCTGCTCTTTCAAGACGTTCGGTGTCAATATCTCCGTCATCCACAGCTATGTTCCGGGCTATGGATTCTGAAAATATTACACCGTCTTGCATGACCACACCACAATGTCTGCGCCACCATTTGAGATTATATTCATTGATATTGCTTCCTGCAATAGAGATTGAGCCAGACATTACAGGATAATAGCCAAGTATGAGTTTTATAAGCGTTGTTTTACCACTTCCTGATGCGCCAACAATAGCCGTCACTTTTCCTTCAGGTATGTCAAAAGATACATCGGTTAGAGTATTCTTAAGTGCATGTTGGTCATATTTGAAATTCACATTTGTTAGTGTGATAAATTTCTCATCATTAAATTCTGATATCTGATTTTCTGCGGTTTCTTCATTATTACCCTCATGGATTTCATTAATGCGTTCAAGGGATATTTTCACATCTTGTAAGGAATAGATGAACGACATGAACTGTTCCACAGGAGAGTTTAGTTGACCAATAATATACTGTACAGCAAGCATGGCTCCAAGTGTCATCTGCCCATTAATAACAGCAGTGGCAGCAAGAACTGTAATGACTATATTTTTTACTTCATTAATGAATATACAGCCGGCTTCTTGAGTTTGTTGAAGCTTTAATGATTTCATTTGTACGCAAAATAAATCAGCTTGAGTATCTTCCCATTCCCATCTACGACGTTTTTCACAGTCCTGCAATTTTATTTCTTGCATGGATGTTATGAACTGATATGTTTTATTTTGGTTGTTTGCCTGCTGCTCAAATAATTCATAGTCTAAAATCTTCCGTTTATTTAAGAATATGGTTATCCAAAGTCCATAAATAACACTACCAGCCATGAATATAATGAAAATGAGATTATTGTATATAAGCAAAACTATTCCAAATATAGTAAAACTCATAAATGTAAAAATGACACCAAGAACCTGATTTGTTAGAAAAGTCTGTATTCTCGAATGATCATTAATGCGTTGTAATAAATCACCCATTAACTTTGTATCAAAAAAAGACATGGGGAGTTTTAGCAACTTTATAAAAAAGTCACTAACTAAGGATATATTAATACGCATGGATATATGAAGGAGTAACCATCTGCGAATAAAATCAGTTGCAGTTTTTCCAATGACTATCATTAGTTCTCCTAATAGAATTAACCAAATGAAGTGAATATCATTATGCTTTATTCCGATATCTACAACAGATTGAGTTAAAAAAGGGAGAATAAGTTGTAAAAGACAACCCAATATAAGCCCTAATAAAATTTGGATTAAATGCTTTTTATATAGAGTTAAATACTTAAATAAAAATCTAAAAGAATGGTGTGAGTTGATCTTTTCAAACTTAAGACTAAAGTCTAAAAAATTTTCATTCGGCTTTAGGAATAGAGCGAACCCAGATGCTTCTGTTTCTGCTTCATTTTCTGCCCAATGTTGAATAAAATCAGTTATGGGGCATTTGTATAAGCCTTTACCTGGATCCGCAATATAAAAAGTGTTTCTCTTTATTTTATATAGAACAACAAAATGATTGTGATTCCAATGAAGAATACACGGGCTATCATTATTAAACAAAGAGCCGATTTTTACTTTACAAGGTAATGCGTCAAAGCCAATAGCTTTTGCGCTATTGGCCATTCCTAAAAGAGAAATACCCTCATTCGTTGCAGAACATATAGAAGAAATGGCAGACAGAGAAATTTTAGACCCATAGTATCTACAGATCATACCAATACATGCAGCTCCACACTGCATATTATCATGCTGTCTAATATATGGGAACATCAGAATCTATTTTTCTCAGTTTGTCCTGCACCTGTTCCTTTGTAGCGGCTCTTTGAGGTGTTGAAATTGTAGCGGATTGTCAACTCCACATTTCGACCGTGATTGTTGACATTTGACTGCATCATCACATTGCCGCTGTATATATTTGCCTTGTATATCTGACCGTTGAATATGTCATTCACGCCAAGATAAACGGTAAGGCTTTTGTCAAGGAACATTTTATAGACCCGGAGATTGACGGTTGAAAGAGTATGGGTATAGGCCCAGTTCTTCCAATCACCGTGACTGCGCCACCATAGTGAAGCCTCGATAAACCAATCGTGCGGAAGTGTCAGGGTATTATTCATTTGAATGGTGAATATGGGGCTGTTCATTTTCTTATGCTGCCCGAGATATTCGACATCAAACCACTGCTTCTGCATACCCAAGGAGAGCGACGGGTTGTATATGCCGAATTGAGGTGAGGCGTTTACAAATATTGAAAACAACTTGTGGCTCGGCATATTGGTGACGGTGAACACGTTGATACGGTCGTTGCCCTCATACGGTTCATAGACCTGCACGATAGCATCTTTTGTGTAGGAATACTGGGCTGAAAGGGTTATGTATTTCCAAGATGCCTGTGCGGTAAAGTCCTGTCGTTTGGAGGGCACGAGATATGGGTTGCCACGGGTATATAAAATGGAATTTACATAGAAATAGTTGCCGTTAAGATTTTGATATGTCGGTCGCACGGTTCGGTTGCTGTATGATAACGAAAACCTGAAATCACCGGGCGAATAAGTTATGTTGGCCGACGGAAAGAAATTGTCATAGGTCTTGCTCTGCCCGTCTGCGAGCCGATTGTTGATATAATAGTCGGATTTAACGTGTTCGTATCTAACTCCGGCTGATGCGCTGAAATCACCGAAAGTCTGGCTGACTTCCGCGAACACACCGATATTGTTTTCCCGTACATCGGTTTCCTCGCTGTTCAATATCGCTTCCGGATTTTGAAAATCGTTACGGCTGCGAGAGTTGGTATATTCTTCTCCGATGAGTACGCTCCCTTTCGGCAGTTGATATGACACCGTGGCCTTTTCAGCGAAAAGGCGGTTTCGGGAGGTGTTGAATGTCGTTACATTACGGTTGTCGGAAAATTGGTTTTGCTCGTACTGGTATGTGCGGTCATTATCCTTTGTCTGCATATAGTCACCGTTCACATCAAAAGTAAATTTTCCGACGGTGCCGTTATAATATACATTCGCGCTGTTGCAAGGGAGGGCCTTGAACCAACCTTTAAGATCTGATGCACTTGACTCAGAGAGTGAGCTATTTTCGGTAATATCATTTAGAAAATATCCATAGTGATGACCTCTATTATAATCATTACGATAATAAGCGCCTATACTATGATTTTCGTTAAATTGGTAGTTAAACCCAAATTTGCCGGATATAGTGGTTTGCGTTGTGCTAACGGACTCTTCCGACACCATGGATAATACCGATTTGCCATTCGTTGTACTCAAAATGTATTCATCATCATAGTTCTTGCCATGACTGAAATTGCCTGTGGCAAATATTTCAAGTCCGCCTGTACGATATTTCAAATCAAGTTGTTCTGTTGTGGTGAACCATTTGTTGTAAATATTGTCAGTATATGCGGAAAGACTGAAACCCTCGCCAACTGGCTTTTTGGTAACAATCTTTATCACAGCGTTCACATCAGCTCCATATTGCGCACCGGGATTATTGATAACCTGCACCTCCTTGATGTCCGAGGAAGCAAGCTGTCCCACCTCGCTTGAGTTTCTTACGAGGCGACCGTTGATATAAATTATTGCATTGCCACGGCCAAACACGCTGAAATTACCGTTGCTGCCAGTCAGCATCGGCACATTTTTAAGCACATCATTAGCCGAGCCTGTGGTAGCCAGCACACTGTTCTCCACGTTGGTGACAATCGCATTGCCCTTTATTCGAGTAGAGGGAAGACTTGCCTTGACAACTACCTCTCCCAGCATTACTGACGAGGGTGACAGAGAAAGAGTATTGAAATTACCATCGGCGGGGATAGGCAATATCAGATCTTCATAACCAATCATGGATACTTTGACCTTGTTGGCAGTACTATCAGCATTTTCAAACATAAAACCTCCAGTATCATCAGTAACCTTCCCATCAATGAAAGTTGAGTCAGACATCAGCACAACATTGACAAATGGGGTTGGTTGTCCAATCTCATCTACAATAGTACCTCGAATACCTTTAGCCCAACATCCAATAGAAGTTGCAACTAATAAAATTGTATATATTAATTTCATAGAATTTGGAGTTAAGATTGCTTATAGAATGTATTTCTGCGAATACGATCCTTTATGATAGTCATGACCAGTTGCTCTTTCTTCTCGGGACAATTCTGATATATACAATAATCATTGTCAGAATTATTTAACACACTCCTTGAACATCCTCCCAAGCATAGAGGAAATATAGGACATGAAATACAATTCTGATTAGAGAACCGTTTCTGTTGTCTGATTTGAAATTTTTGCTTTAGATCATCTTCAATAGTGGTGGAAGTTATGTTACTCTCAGATTTCTCAGCTTCAAAATTGATTGCGGTACATTTAAAAATACGGCCATCACTATTAATGACTATGGTATTGGCTTTGTCTGCATAACACATATTTCTTAGATTATCCAGGATTGCTGGATAAGCATATACTCCTAAAGCGCAAATTGAATCCATAAGGATGTCCATTTGACCCGTTATGTCAGCTTCTTCAGATGTTTGCCAAACCTGTTGTATGTTAACTGATAGAAATTTCTTGCAATCATCTGAAAGCCCCTTGATCCAAGAGGTAATATCCTTGCATTCGCTTATATTTGCTGGAGTTACGTTTATTCTTAATGTTACAGAGATACCTTTATTAAGCAAAGATTCTATGTTAGATGTAATGGTGTCAAAAGAGTCTTTCCCTTTTGATATCCGAGTTTTGTTATGGGTTTGTTTACCACCATCCAATGTTATTTGCATGAATTTCACATAATGCTGTGAAAGAAAATCTATCATTGAAGGTGTGAGTAAGAACCCATTTGTTGTAAAAGATATTTGAATATCTTTGTTTACTTTGGAGACGGCATTTTCAGTATATTCAATTAATGGTTTTACTATACGAGAAAATTCAAGAAGAGGTTCTCCTCCAAAGAAAGACAATTTTATAAGATTGGTTCTTTCTATTGTCTGGCCAATAAGAGCCTTTGTCCTTTCTAGTATATCATTATTCATTATTGGTGCATTACGATGGTTCTCGTAGCAATACCAACAATTAAAATTGCACCTAAGTGTTGGATTTATAATGAAAGTGAAACTATCAGAAGATAATGTGTTGGAGTTCCAGATCTCAATAACCTTTTCTCTCTCGTTTAGATTCGAGGGTACAATCATGCCATTCTCTTGAAGAAGAGAAAAAATTGTAGGTGTTATAACAGAAATGTCTCTCAAATCTACTTCATGACGAATTGCGATGAATTTGTCGGAGACAGAGTTGTATAGTAAATCACTCTTCTCAGACATGGGAACTCTGATATTGTATAGGCTTAATTTACTCATAAATATAGTTGATAAGTGTAAAATCGTTAATTTATCAGCAGATGATCAAATCATCTGCTGATAAATTTTTCTTTAGCTGCTCAAGTGTGAGAGATGAGATCATCACTCTTGCAGTTGTTAGTAATGGGACACGGGCAGTTGTCTGTGTTGCATCCGTAGTTCGATTTTGCATCTACGGTGGTCGTAGCAGATGCAAATCCTCCTGTGAGAAGGATGGCTTCGTCCTCTTTGAGGATCTCAGCATCCAGCGTTGAGATGAAGCTGGATAGGGTTGTGTTTTCTTTTTTCATAGCTTTATGAGTAAAACTGTTCAACTAAAAAAAA
>ERZ778511.2131-NODE-2131-length-11560-cov-5.256758_pt1 | contig 11560 bp, 7 predicted proteins | sample MGYA00510347_ERZ778511 | MGnify/ENA primary metagenome ERZ778511 (study PRJEB29527, sample SAMN07138967) | mouse gut metagenome | material: feces | host: mouse | place: China:Nanjing | collected 2016-01-25 ...
GGTGTGTATGACAGAAACTTCAAACAGGCGGCACTCCGTCTTGCACTGAGATATGCGCCGGGTGAAAAATTCGTGCAGGCAGTCACAAGCAGGAAACCCATAAATCTTGATGCGCCGGTCTTTATGCTGACACATGAGTTTGGTCCCAGAGGTTTATTTGGTGCAGACTTCACTCTTAACAAGACAGAATTGTCGATCCAGAAAAGATTCTGGTTTTCAGCATTCGGCTATGCCGATATAATATTGAAAGGGGGCATTATATGGAGCAAAGTACAGTTTCCGGTGTTATTGTGGCAGAATGCCAACATCTCGTATACTATCCAGCCGGAATCGTATACGCTTCTGAATCCGATGGAATTTGCGATGGACAAATTCGCTTCACTTGATTTGACTTATTTTATGAATGGGTTGATATTTAACAGAATCCCTCTGATAAAGAAGCTGAAACTGCGCGAGGTTTTCACATTCAAAGGATTTGCAGGTAGTCTGAGTAAAAAGAACAATCCGGAATACAACGATGACCTGTATCGTTTTCCTCATGCATCCGGCACTGTTGCGATGGGCAGAACTCCCTATATGGAGATAGGTGCGGGTATTGATAACATATTGACAATTCTCCGCGTTGACTATATCTGGAGACTCACGTACAGGGATATGCCTGGAATTGATAAGAGAGGACTCAGGATATCACTTCATTTCTCTTTTTAAGAAACGCGTTGCAAAGAGTTTCTTTGTCAGAAATTTTCATTAACTTTGCATGATGGGCGGTAGAGCGCCCTCTGCAAATTACTGTATTATGAAGATTATATCGAAATTTTTGATGATATGCGCTTTAATGATTTCTTCAGTAAGCGCCAATGCCGCTCCCTCATTGCCCGTTGTGGAGATTCTCGGTAAGAATTATTATGTCTATGAAATCAAAAAGGGTGATTCATTATTCGGGATCTCGCGTGCATATGGCTGGGACTACGATCAGTTGCAGCAATTGAATCCCAAGGCGGTTTCTCCTCTCCAGAAGGGGATGAAGGTATATTACCCAGCCGAGGAGGATGCAGCAAAGACTCAAAAAGTCAGCAATAAAAAAATGCAGGAAGATTGTCATAAACTGACGCATATCGTGAAAAGAGGCGAGACTGTCTATGCCATATCGAGAATGTATGGAATTCCGGTAAATACCATATTCGAACTCAATCCAGGAAGTAAAACCGGAATAAAAGAGGGTGAGACATTGCTGCTTGCTAAAAACAATGTCTCCGATGAAGAAAACAACGCTGATTTTTATACAATAAAGAAGGGTGACACTCTTTATGGCGTGGCAAAGGCTCACTTTACATCTGTTGCGGCAATAATGAAAAGCAATCCAGGTGTTTCGGAAAAGAATTTTAAAGCGGGAGAGATCATACGACTGCCTGAACGAGGCACCGGTGTAAAAAGCAGTGTCAGAGAAGTCAAAGAGGAAAATCTTCTGTCTTTTTCTACTTATAAGGTAGATAAGAAAGATACCTGGGATACTATTGCCGAGAAAACAGGAGTTGATAAAGAGGACCTCCTTGAAGTTAATAAGGGTGCAGGCGAGAAGCCTAAGAAAAAGTCTATTGTCACAGTTCCGGAAATTGAGACTACAACTGTAGAGAAGACATTCATAGAAGAAGACCCCAGGGAATTGTCGGATGAAGGGATATCGGAGATATATGACAGCATTCATGGCATTACAGCTGCTCAGGATGCAAGAGAATTCAAGGTTGCCCTGCTGTTGTCAGAGCCTGCCGCACGCAAGGATCTTGAGTTTACAAGGGGATTCCTTACAGGCGTAGACAGATTGAAACATTCAGGTATTAAGTTGAATATCACTGTGGTTAATGGCAACCGTACCTCAACTGATGTGCTTACCGAACTTTCGGATCTGAATCCCGACATCGTTTTCCTTACCACAGAAAAGGGAATTCCGTCATATCTGTCGGAATATGCTGAGGTGAGTCAGACTCCATTGGTCAATACGTTTGATGTCAAGAATGAGTTATACACAAGAAATCCATATGTGATTCAGCTACTTACTCCTTCCAATTATTTTAATGAGGAGATTGCAGCAAAAGTATGTAGTGATTACAGCGATTATACAATGATTTTTGTCGGTGATGCCGATGATAATGACCTTCTTGCTTCTGCTGTCAAATCGACATTGCCCGCAGGCAATGTCAAACATATGTCGGTTGATGCTGTGTCGCAATATCCGTTTGATGAAGACAAGAAATATATATTATATGCATATCCTACCAAGAAAGATGATGTTGCCGCGTTAGTGGATGCAGTCATAAGTGCCAAAAGCGACAACCCGCTTGCCGAAATCAAGGTGTTGGGGCGTCCCAACTGGATTGTATATGATGAACCGTCCATGGAAGAAAAATTCCATGCGGCGGAGGTGCTTGTCCCTTCACGGTTCTTTTACGACAGATCATCTGATGAGAGCAGAAGGTTTGTGACTTATTACAAGTCGTTGTTTGACCGGACTCCTGCCAAGTCATTTCCTATGTATGCATGCGTAGGATACGATGCATCGTTATATTTTATCGAGGGGCTTGCAAAAGCCGACTATGACCTCAACGCAATCGGACGTTCAGAGGGGGGAGTTCAAAGTGATTTTGAATTGTCAAGACCCGGAAACTGGACGGGATTGTTCAATCCGATTGTATATCTTGTTAGATTCACTCCATATAACACAATAGAAAAGATTATAGTGAAATGAAAAAAACGGGGCGTATAGTATTTTCGATGTTGGTGGCTTCGGGATTATCCGTCTTGTCATCTTCCGCTCAGACTCATTATTCATCCAATGTGTCTGTAGGTGTAAAGGGTGGAGTGGATTTGTCAAGAGTATCTTTTACACCGAGTGTGAAGCAAGGTTTTGCAATGGGGGGGAATGCAGGTGTTACATTCAGATATATCGAAGAGAGCCATTTCGGTCTGATAGCGGAGGTGAATTTTGAGCAGCGTGGATGGAAAGAGGATTTCGAGGAATATCCATTTGAGTATTCACGAACTCTCAACTATGTGCAGATACCGTTTCTCGCTCATATATATTTCGGACGTAGAGGCAGATTCTTCTTTAATGCAGGTCCAGAGATAGGTTTTATGATAGGAGAGTCTACCAAAGCGAATTTTGATTACAGCAACATTTCTTCGGTTCCGGATTTTCCCTCTTCGCTGCGTACGACATACCAATATGAAATGGCAGCTGAAAACAAAGTTGATTTCGGCATTTCCGCCGGACTTGGCGGTGAATTCAGCATAAATAAAAGGAATTCCATCTATATAGAAGGACGGTTCTATTACGGACTCGGCAATGTGTTGCGCTCCGGACGGACTGAAAATTTCCGTGGTTCCAACTCAATGTCGGTCATGGCAAGCATAGGCTACTGGCTGAGGGTGAAATAGGAGGGCGCTAATAACAGTATCCTCCGTCCTTTAAACGGTTTCTTATTTATCAGCCAAATCCTCTAAAACCGCAGAAGCTCCCAAAGTATAAGATATATCAGAACTGCAGGCGCGGCGAGAAGCAGAGAATCAATTCTGTCGAGTATGCCGCCATGTCCCGGGATAATGTTTCCGGAATCCTTGATGTTGAGAGTCCGTTTGATCATGGACTCTACAAGATCTCCCCAGGTGCCGAAGATCACAGTCACAACAGCGAGCCCAATCCAGAGGAGCGCGTCATTGTCGAACCCGAAGAAGCCGGAGCATGTGTAGCAGAATAACAATGCTGCCGCTACAGTGAACGCGGCACCGCCAAAGAAACCTTCCCACGACTTTTTAGGAGATATGCGTTCAAACAGGCGATGTCTGCCTATCGTGCTCCCTACCAGAAATGCGCCTGTGTCGTTAATCCATAAAAACAGAAAGACAGCAAGCAGAGCCTCAGGACGCGAAAACAGATAGGATATTCCAACGGCGCAAGCCAATGGTATGCCGATATAAATCTGGGTCATCATCGAATTTGCGAGATTATGCAAGGGTTTGTTGTCATTGATATACAATTCTTCGACAAATCTTGCAATCATTATTGACACCCACAGAATTATGGGATATACGTAGACTCCGAAGCACAATGCGATGCATCCCGCTATATCAAGAAGCAGGGTAGGAATCCTTCTGGCATTGAGATCCGAATTAATTTTTGAAAACTCGATTGCTGCGATTGTTGCAAGAGCAGAAGCCATTATTGCCACGGCTTCGTGTCCTATAAGTATGCAACCGACAATTATCCCGCAATATATTATGCCCGACAATGTACGGACTGTTAATTTCTTAAGTTCCATTTTTGTCTCTAAATTCAATGACGCGGCAAAGTTAGCTATTCTGACGCAAAATTGCAACATGCAATTGCAGAGAACTGTCATTTTGTGGTATTTGATTTAGGCGTTCCCGGAGAAGTGTGGCAAAAAGAGCCGGATATCCGCATTTTGTGCGAGATACCCGGCTTTGTGATATATAATGGTTGTTCTTATTCCGCTGTCACTTCGGGAGGCAGAGCGGCAAGACGATAGTCGTGCTTCTTTATGAATTTGAGAATCTCGTCTCTTTCAGTGCTTGGGTCTACGTCTGTCTCGATTCTTTTCAAGGCATTGAACGGAGAAGTCTGGCTCTGGTAGATGTGGCGGTAACATTTGGCGATGTCATCGATAGTGGCTTCCGATTTCTTTCCTTTCCGCAGAATGTAGGCGTTTACACCATAATATTCTATCGGATTGTGAGCCATTATCGTGAACGGGGGCACATTGTTGTTCACACGGCAACCGCCTTTTATCAGCACCCATTCCGCAATATCACAATTTTCGTGTACGAGAGCGTTGGATGAGAGTATCGTGTAGTTGCCGATTTTGCATGCTCCCGCGATTTTTGCGGCATTCCCGATTACGACATAGTCACCGACTATCGAATCATGTCCGATATGGCTCTGTGCCATGATGAATGAGTTGTTGCCTATCCTGGTCGATTTCCCGGCATGTATGCTGCGGTTGATAATCACGTGCTCGCGGATACAGTTGTTGTCTCCGATTTCCACAAAAGAATCTTCACCTTTCCAACGGAAGTCCTGAGGGGCGGCGGAAATCACACAACCGTCGTAGAATCTGTTGTTTTTACCGATTCTTGCACCAGAGCGGATGCTTACGTGCGGACCGATCACACATCCCTCTCCGATTTCCACATTGTCATCAATATATGCGAATGCATTGATTGTGACGTTATCTCCAATTTTGGCGTTGGGATGAACAAACGCCAGAGGGCTGATCTGAAACATAGTATAAGTATTAGAGGTTAACGTTATTATCTTCCACCGCCGACTGCCTGATACAGACTTATAAGTGAAGCTACCTGTGTGTGCCAGCATGCGAGACTTGACAATTGTGCGCTCAGCAGACTCGAACGGGCAGTCAGCACCTCAAGATAGGTTGTTTTCTGATCCAAAGTTAATAATTCCTGTGTATATTCCACACTTTTTTCAAGATTATCTATCTGTTGGTCGAGGGCAACCTTCTTGTCTTCGATATTGGCGATTTGTGCGAGAGCGTCACTTACATCCGCACTTGCGCTTAGAACAGTTTTCTCAAAGGCGTTCATTGCCTGTTTCTGCTGGGCTTTTGCTGCCTCAAGAGTAGCAATGTTCTGACCTCTGGAGAAAATCGGTGCCGCCAGTTGTCCGGCAAGCTGAATGAACCATTTGCCGGGATTTGTGATCATGCTGCCGAGCAGATTTGTGAATCCGCCTTGTGCCGATATTGAAAGTGTCGGATAAAACGCGGCACGCGCGCTGTTGGTCACATAATATGCGGCGGCGAGTCCTCTTTCTGCGGCACGCACATCCGGGCGCACGGCAAGATATGACATGGGGATGCCGCTTTTTACATTCACCGGCAGGGAGAAACTCAGGTCAGAGGTTACTTCCCATTCGCGAGGATATGAGCCGAGAAGAGTCGACAGTGTGTTGCTGGTGGCGGTTATGCTTTGTCTGATATCCGGTATCGACGCCATGATGCTCCAGTAATTTGCCGCGCTTTGCACAACTGCCGCTTCATTGACGTATGCCGCCTCTTTCATCGCCTTCATGGATTCTACCTGATCTTTCCAGATAACGGATGTTCTCTCTGTGAGGTCAAGCTGTTGTTTGAGAAGCACAAGTGCATAATATGTGTTGGCGACACCGCAGATTATCTGGGAGCGCACAGCCTGTTCGTAATCCTCCATCTGCTCTACGGTGACTTTCGCACCTCTTTTTCTGTTGAGAATCTTACCGAAGACATCGATTTCCCAGTTTGCGGCAAGTGGAATGGAATAGCTCCAGTTCATGTGACTTCCGCCGTAACTTGCACTGCCGCCGTTGGGATTTAGTGCCAGAGAAGGGAAGTAGCTCAGTTTCGCACCCTTGAGCTGCGCCTGAGCAATCTCTACATTATGACGCGCATCGTCAAGATCATGGTTGTTGGCAAGAGCCTGTCGTATATAGCCTTGCAGAATAGGATCCGTGAATACTTTTTCCCATCCCAGATATTCGAGCGATGTGGAATCAACTGGTTGCTCCGTAGCTTTGCGGTAATCTTCTACAAATGCATTCTCATCTGTCGGAAGCTCGTATTTCTGGTAGATGTGACAGCTGCTCATCGCAACTGTCAGCACTACCGTCAATGTATATTTAATCAATCTGTTCATTATTGTCTTATTCTCTTGTTATACTGTATTGCTCGATTTCGGATGTGATTCCGGTGTTGTCTTTGTCTTTCCATTTCGGAGGTGTGATCTTCTCCTGAATCAGCTGGAATGCCACGAACATAGCCGGCACTACAAGAACCTGAAGAATCATGCCTATGAGCATACCTCCGATGGCACCTGTGCCAAGTGCGTTATATCCGTTTGCACCGGCACCTGTCGCGAACATAAGAGGCAATAGACCTATAATCATCGCGAGTGATGTCATAAGGATAGGACGCAGACGAGCTGTGGCTCCCTGAATAGCCGACTGGACTACGCTGAGTCCGGTTCGTCTTCTTTCGAGCGCGAACTCGACAATAAGAATGGCATTCTTGGCAAGAAGACCGATAAGCATGATCAACGCGATCTGCAGATATATGTTGTTGTCAATGCCCATAAACCGTGCGAAGACAAATGTTCCCATAAGACCGAACGGCACAGAAAGGATAACCGCCCACGGAATGATGTAACTTTCATACTGCGCGGAAAGGAGAAGATATACGAAAAGAAGCACGAGAGCGAATACGTATGCTGTCTGACCGCTGCCTCCTTTTGCCTCTTCGCGAGTCATACCAGAATAGTCGTATCCGAAACCGATCGGAAGCATTTCCTCACCGACCTCCTCGATAGCCTTGATTGCGTCACCGGAAGAGAATCCCGGCGCCGGTTGTCCTGTTACGGCTATTGATGTGAACATATTGAATCGGTTGATGATGTCAGGACCATATACACGCTTGAGCGAGACAAAGTTGTCGATCGGTGCCATGGTCGCTCCATTACGGACTTTGATACGCTTCAGAGTCTCGGGGGAGACACGTGCCTCCGGACTTGCCTGCATCATGACGCGATACAGTTTGCCGAACTTATTGAAGTTGGATACGTACATACCGCCGTAGTAGCCCTGAAGAGCACTCAGAATCTGGTTCTGAGTCAAGCCTGCCTGTTTGATCTTGGCTACATCCAGCTCAACAAGATACTGGGGGAATGTGGGGTTGAAGGTTGAATATGCCATCTGAATCTCCGGGCGGGCGTTGAGCGCGGCGATATACCTCTGGTAAACCTGGAAGAAGTTGTTGAGGTCTCCTCCTGTCTTGTCCTGAAGCTTGATCTCAAAACCGCTTGTCGCCGAATATCCCGGAATCATAGGGGGGGTAAAGAACATGATACGTCCGTCTTTGATCTGAGAGCATTTCTGATACAACTGACCGAGCACGGCATTGGCGCTCTCGGTTTTTTCATCTCGCTCATCCCAAGGGCGAAGCTTGATGATGAAAGAACCGTATGTGTTGCCTTGTCCGCCGATGAAGCTGAAACCAGTGATTGCATTGCGCACCTGTATTGCCGGAATCGTTCCACATATGCTGTCGACCTGATCCATGATGGATTTGGTCTTTTCCAGAGCTGTTGCCGGAGGCATGTCTACAACGCCCATGATTGTGCCGGTGTCTTCCTGAGGAACCATGGAGGTGGCTGTTGTGCTCATCAACCATACAAGCACGACTATTGATATTGCAACAATTGAGAATCCGGTAATTTTGTGTCTGATAAACCAGCCTGATGCCGTATTATAGACTTTGAGAAGTTTATTGAACCCCTTGTTGAAGAAGTCAATGAATTCTCTTGAGAAAAGACCGATGAGCGCTATGATGCCCACTACTACAGCTATCACGCCTTTCATTATGTTCTCAAAGTCAAACCAGCCCATCATAAGGAGAGCGATTGATGCGGTAATGAAGACAAGAGTGATGACGGGAGGAAGTTTCAGGCGGAAACGTTTCTTATATGTTTCTTTCATAACTTCACCGGCTGCCGAATATGCGTCTTTCATTCTCTCCTTAAGCGGTTTTTCATCCTCTTTCTTATGCGGCTTGAGGAAGAGCGCGCAGAGAGCGGGAGAAAGGGTAAGCGCGTTGATTGCCGAGAGACCGATTGACATAGCCATTGTTAGACCGAACTGGCGATAGAACACACCAGAGGTTCCACCCATGAATGATACAGGAATGAACACAAGCATCATGACAAGGGTAATCGAGACAAGTGCCCCTGCAATCTCATTCATAGCATCAATGGCGGCGCGTTTCGAGGAACTATATCCCTCGTCGAGTTTTGCATGCACCGCCTCCACTACGACTATGGCATCATCGACCACGATTGCAATCGCGAGCACGAGTGCGGAAAGGGTAAGCAGGTTGACGGAAAATCCGAATATATACATCAGGAAGAATGTACCGATCAAGGCAACCGGGATCGCGATAATCGGTATAAGAGTCGATCGGAAATCCTGAAGGAATATGAACACAACAAGGAACACGAGAACGAAAGCCTCGATGAGTGTCTTGACAACCTCATGTATTGATGCGAACAAGAAGTCGTTGACGCTCATTGTAGTAATGATCTTCACGCCTTCAGGTGCCTCTTTCTGGAATTTCGCAAGTTCTGTCTGTATGTCTTTCACAACCTGGGTGGCGTTTGATCCGGCAGACTGATATACGATCGCCGAACATCCGATATGACCGTTGGTCGTGGATTTGAATCCATATGAAAGACGACCCAGTTCGACGTCTGCGACATCCTTGAGTCTAAGAATCTCTCCGTTGTTGGTCGCGCGTACGATAATGTCGCCGAACTCCGTCTCGTCCTGCAGACGCCCTTTGTAGCGCATCACGTATTGGAAGCTCTGATTGCCGTTTTCTCCGAATTGTCCCGGAGCAGCCTCGATGTTCTGCTCGGCAAGCGCAGCTGAAATATCCGACGGCATCAGACCGTATTGAGCCATGACATCGGGTTTGAGCCATATGCGCATACTGTAGTCGGCACCCATAACCATGGCGTCTCCCACACCGGAAACACGTTTGATTACAGGAATTATGTTTATTGCCATGTAGTTTTCGATAAACTCCTCAGAGTATTTGCCATCGGCGTCATACACGTTAAACACCATAAGCATGGAACTCTGGCGTTTCTGTGTAATCACACCTACCTGGTTTACCTCTGCCGGCAGGAAGCTTGCGGCTTTTGCCACGCGGTTCTGCACATCAACGGCAGCCATGTCGGGATCCATACCAGGTTTGAAATATACCTGAATTGTTGCAGAACCGTTGTTGGCAGCTGAAGAGAACATATAATCCATGTTCTCCGCTCCGTTTATCTGCTCTTCAAGAGGCGCGATGACAGAGTTGAGCACACTCTGTGCGTTGGCGCCTGTATAGTTGGTGGAAACCTGAATTGTAGGTGGTGCGATATCAGGGTATTGCTCTACCGGCAGGGATGCCAGTCCGAGAAGACCGAAAATCACGATGAATATCGAGATTACGGTCGAAAGCACCGGTCTGTTTATAAATGTTGATAAATTCATCGTCAGATAATTTATTTCTTGGGTTTGATGACCATGTCATCCTTGACTGTGATACCTACTCCCTCTGTCACAATTACATCGCCCGGCTTCAGACCGCCTGTAACGATATAGTTCTTGCCATCGTTCTCAGCTGCAATCTGAATAGGAGTGGAGTGCACTTTGCTTGAATCTCCTACGACATAACAGAATTTCATATCCTGTATTTCGAATGTTGCGTTCTGTGGAATGATAATCGCACTGCTTCGAATAGACGGAATCAACACCTGTCCGCTGTTGCCGCTGCGTAGCATTCCATCCGGGTTGGGGAAGATCGCCGTAGCAGAGGCTGCTCCGGTAGTGGGGTCTATGACACCGGAAATGGAGATGATTTTTCCGGGATGCTTGTAGCGTTCTCCGTTGGCAAGGAGAAGAGTGACTGCCGGCATCTGAGAAATCGCTTCCTGAATGGAGCGGCTCCCGTTGTCTGTCATGTTAAGAATGTCTTTTTCATTAAGAGAGAATGACGCCCTCATGTCGCTACTGTTTGAAAGAACTGTGAGCAGTGTGGTAGGTGATACAAGCGATCCCTCGCGATAGTCAATGGTGCCTACAATGCCGGAGGCAGGAGCTGTCACTACCGAGTAAGACAGGTTCTTGCGTGCGTTGACAAGGTTTGCCTGCGCCTGATGGAGCTGGGCTTTTGCTGCGTTCAAGGCATCTACTGATGTCTGGTATGCCGGAGAACTTATTATGTTTTTATCAAAAAGTATCTTGTTGTTGTTCGCATTGGTCTGGGCGGTGTTGACGTTCGCCTGTGCTACGGCTACAGCTGCGTTGGCTGCGTCAACGGCTGCCTGAAGACTTACCTGGTCAATAGTGAAGAGCACCTGACCTTTGTTCACTCTCTGCCCCTCCTCAACATTCACTTTTGTCAGGAATCCTGATATCTGGGGACGGATTTCGACATCGTTCTCACCTCTCAGAGAGGTCGGATAGCCTGTCTCAAGTCTGGTGTCTTCTTCTCCGATAGTCATTACCGCAAGCTCAGGTGCGCTTCCCTGTTGCTGCTCTGTGTTTCCCTTGCATGAAGGGAGAATCATTGCCACTGCCATCGTCGACAAAGACAATGCATACAATTTTCTAATTCTCATATCAATATGGTTTGTTTAATTATTTACCTGTTATTTAGAAACTGCATTTGTCTCTACTTCTCAGTCAAGACGTGAGTTTTTATCAAAATTTAAGTCTTGTAGAGGGTATAACCATCAAAATCTCTACAAAATTAACAATTAAACTTATGAAAATATATTAAAAAGTTTAAAAATGCGCAAATTTGACCAATATTGAGCCATATTTGAAAACTAAAAATTCAATTTAAGTTTTCTTATCGCATTAAATAGGTATGCTGCAGCTTATGATTTTTTAATAGTGTGTTCAGTTTGATGTTCCGAAAAACGTCATTCAAAACACCTGAAATATTAATAA
>ERZ778511.2140-NODE-2140-length-11520-cov-4.286001_pt1 | contig 11520 bp, 10 predicted proteins | sample MGYA00510347_ERZ778511 | MGnify/ENA primary metagenome ERZ778511 (study PRJEB29527, sample SAMN07138967) | mouse gut metagenome | material: feces | host: mouse | place: China:Nanjing | collected 2016-01-25 ...
AAATAATTGACAGGACATACGCCTTTCCTATATAATTCGATGCATGTGAGAGGCGCCTTTTCGGAAAAATATCGTCAAGTCAGTTCAAGCGGTTCAAATGATACTCAGAGATGCGGGCCCCGAAAATCCAGAGCGTTCGGCAGCTATTACAGCCGGAAGATCGACAAAATACGCGCAGCTTCCCTTTTTATCCCCTTATTATCTAAATTTGCCCCGGGTGCAAATTCGGATAAACCCTGATTTGTTGGAAAACAGATCCCCTTGACGAGCGATTAACCAAACGGCAAAAAGGAGAAACAACCATGAAAAAGAAGATTTTTGCGCTAGGCCTGTCCCTGGTCATGGCGGCCGCACTGCTTGTTGGCTGCGGCGGTCAGGACGCCCCCACGCAGGCCCCGTCCCCATCCCAGCAGCCCGATACCTCTCAGAGCGATGCATCTCAGCCGGAGACCATCACCCTGAAGATTTCCCACAATTACGACTTTACCACCATTCCCGAAGCCGTCATCTCCGCCGCCGAGAGGCTGGAGAAGCGCTATGCGGAGGAAGGCCATCCGATCCACATTGAGTTTGAACGGGATTATCAGCGCATCGACTGGACCGAGTACAGCCAGAATCTGATCTTCGCTTTCAAAAACGGCAACTGCCCTGACATCTTCCCGGCCAGCAACGTCCCCAACATGGTGGCCTCCGGAATGCTTCTGGACCTCTCCGACCTGAAGACGGACGTGTTTGTAAACGGCGTGTTTTCTCCCTTTACGGTGGACGGAGCCGTATACGCCATGCCGTTTGATCTGCCTGTCCGGGTCATTTACTACAACAAGAGCGTGCTGGTCCGGCACGGCTGGACGCCGGAGGAAGCCGCCGCCCTTCCCGACAAGGTGGCCTCCGGCGAGTTCACCTGGGAGGATTTCGTCCAGCTCTGCAAGGATGTGACGGCCGACGGTTCCTGCCAGTGGGGACTTGCCCACCGCCCCGGTAACGGTCCCGATTTTCTGGATGTATTCCAGAGCCTGGGCGGCCAATACTACGATGAGAACGGCACGTTGGTTTTCGACGAGGAGGCCATGCTGCGCTTCTTCCAGTTTACCTATGACGCCGCCAACACCTGGGAGATCACACCCCATGATCTGAGCCAGCAGGGCTGGCCCGCCATCAACGCCATGGCCGGTGATGGTACTGCGTTTGCTTACTACGGACCGATTTTCTCCGCCACCTACGTGGCGACCGCCGTGGAGAAGGACCCCGAGCAGTTCGCGGAGGATGTGGCCTTCATGATGTTCCCGGCTTCCCAGTACAACAATGAGCCGTTTGTCATCGCCGCTCCCCAGGCGACGGCGATCAGCGCCGTCACCAAGTATCCCGAGATCTGCAAGGACCTGCTGGCAGAGCTGGCCAACAACTCCTACGACATTCTGGCCGACCACGCGGATACCATCTTCGCCCTCTCCTCCATCAAGGCCGCCAACGAGCTGGAGTCCATCAAGAACAACCCGATTGTCCGTGACGTGGGGTATATGGCCGACCACGCCATTGCCGTTCCCAGCGTAGCGGGCATGGATACCTTCAACTCCCAGCTCCACACGGAGATTGTTCAGCTGGAGCTCGGCACCATTACCCCCGAAGAGGCCGTGGCCGATATGAAGATCCAACTGGAGCTGAATCTGGACGCGGACGAAATCATTTTCAAGTAAGGTAAGTATTGAATAGCTCGATCCCAAGCGAAGGAGCCGCCGGTCGGCGGCTCCTTCGGCGGTTTTGAAAAGGAGGCTGATGATGTGAGGCGGAAGAACAATATTCAGGCGTATACCTTTTTGTCTCCCTTCCTCGTTCTGGTCACGATACTATACATTTTTCCGGCGGTCCTGACGGTAATCATGGCCTTTACCGATTTGGACAAATCCTTTATCTGGAAGTTTGCCGGTCTCAAGAATTTTGAGCGCGTTTTCCGGGACCCCAATACCATGACCATTCTGCGAAATACCGCGATCTACGTGGGCGTGTGCATTCTGAGCGTCCTGGTGATTGATCTGATGTTCGCCGTTCTGACTACGCACTTTATCAAGACCGAGCGGACTTCGAGCTTTTTCAAGGGCGTGCTGATGATCCCCATGATTACCCCCGCGGTGGTCTACTCGGTGCTGTGGATCTGGCTTTTGGGTTCCACCGCCAACGGCGCGCTGAATCAGCTCTATATGCTTGTCAGCGGCGCCAGCGCCCCTGTGAACTGGATTGCGAGGTATCCCATGCAGGTGGTCATCATTGCCAAGCTGGTAACCAGCATCGCCTATGGGACTACCATCTTTTCCAGCGCCATCAACTCCATTCCGGAGAATCAGTTCAAGGCCGCGCGGGTAGACGGCGCAAAGGAGTGGGAGGTCGTCCGGTCCATCATCCTGCCCAATCTGCGCTTCCACATCATGTTTATTGCCCTGTGGGAGACGCTCGGCCTGCTCACGGACTACACGACGATTCTGCTGATCACGGATGGCGGTCCCGGCGTGTCCAGCGAGGTGTGGGCGCTCTCGGCGTATCACAAGGCGTTTATCAACGGCAAGTACGGCTACGGGGCCGCCATCTCTCTGATCCTGATTGCCATGGTCCTGATCCTGATGATTGCCATCAGCGGCATCAACGCCCGTATGGAAAGGAGGGAGCGAAATGATGCGGCATAAAAACGAGACGCGCCCCTCCTATGAGATGCGGAAAGAGCATATTGCCGTCGCGGTCATGCTGCTGCTCTGCCTGCCCATCTTTCTGATTTACGTGTCCTTTTTCTCCCAGGCATTTTTCGTGGACGGCCACGTCTCCCTGCGAAACTTCCGCTTTCTCTACGAGACCATCGTGCTGGGGCAGTATACCGTGCCCGCCATGGGGCCCTCCTTTGCCAACACGGTGCTATTTACGGCCTGCGTCACCCTGGCGGAGGTGGTCGTCAGCCTCATGGCCGGTTACGCCCTGAGCCGCATTCAGTTTACCGGCCGCTCCGTCCTGCAAAAAATACTCCTTCTGCTGCGGCTTTTCCCCGGCGTACTGCTCCTGATCAGCATCCTCTATATCTTGATGGGTATGCGGCTTCTGAATACGATGGCGGGCGTCGTTCTGGTAGCGATTGCCCTGCGGCTGCCGGGCTCTACTTTTGTGATCCGCAACTTTTTCAACGACATCCCGCAGGACCTGGAAAATTCCGCCCTGGTAGACGGCTGCAACAGGCTTACCGCCTTTTTTCAGGTGATCATTCACCTGGTCAAACCGGGGATTGCCTCCATCGGCATGTTTTCCTTTATGAGCGCCTGGTCCAATTATCTGCTGTTTAATACGCTGATCCTCACCGGCAAGGTGCCTGTCATGGCGACCTATCTCAGAACCTTGAGCCTGAATGACCAGATGATCGCCGACTACGGGATCTTCTCCGCCATGGCGCTGGTATACATGCTCCCGGTACTCCTTTTCTTTATGATTTCTCAGAAATCCCTTATGAAAGGCGGCTTCTCAGGAGGTAAAGGCATATGATTCGTATTGAAAAACTGCGCAAGCAGTACGATCCCAAGACGGTGGCCCTGGACAATATGGACCTGGTATTTGAGGATTCCACGTTTGTGGCCCTGCTGGGCCCCTCCGGCTGCGGAAAGACCACGACGCTCAACTGCATTGCCGGTCTGCTGGAGCCCACCTCGGGAAAGATCTATTTCGGCGATAAGGACGTAACGAACCTCCAGCCCAAGGATCGGAACATCGGCATGGTATTCCAATCCTACGCGCTCTATCCCCATCTGAAGGTGATCGACAACATCGCCTTCCCCCTCAAGCAGAAGGGCATGAGCAGGGCGGAGCGCTATGCCAAGGCCCGGAAGATTGCCGAGATGCTCCAGATCGAATCCCTGCTGGAGCGGAAGCCCTCCCAGCTCTCCGGCGGCCAGCAGCAGCGCGTATCCATGGCCCGCGCACTGGTCAAGGAGCCGGACGTATTGCTCCTGGACGAGCCGATGAGCAACCTGGACGCTCGGCTGAAGATCGAGATCCGGGACGAGATCCGACGGATCCAGCAGGAGACCGGCATCACGTCTATCATCGTCACCCACGACCAGGAGGAGGCCATGGCGATTGCCGACAAAATAGCCATCCTTGACAACGGCCGCATCCAGCAGTACGATACGCCGGAACGGCTCTATCACTATCCGGCCAACCTGTTCGTGGCCAAGTTTATGGGCAACCCGCCGATGAACTTCGTGGACGCCAGGCTGGACGCCGCGGGCGCGCATGTCTGCGGCGACGGCTTTCAGCTGGCCCTGGAGGAGAAAGACCGGGCGGGCGGCAGAAAATTTGCCGGTAGGGATGTAAAAATCGGCGTGCGCAGCCACCTGATGGCCGTCGAGACCGAGGAGCGTCCGCAGTCTATGCGGATGAAGCTCCAGATCGTTGAGAATCTGGGCAAGGAGCTGCTGATCTCCGGCATGGTGGGGAACAGCTTCGTCAGGGTCACCCTTCCCGAGGACCACGATCAGTTCGTGACCTATAAGAGACTGGCCGCCGGCGGAAGTCCCTATGTATGGCTGCAAATCACCGGCATTTACAATATTTTTGAGGCGGAGAGCGGCGTCAATATTGGATTGGAGCAATAGGTGTATGACATTTTGGGGAACCATCACCGCCGGAGCCGGGAAACGGCTCCTGATTGGCGGCCATAGAGGGCATTTATCGGAGGTCCGGGAGAACACCCTGCAAAACTTTGCTCAGATATTGGGGAGCGGCGTGGACTATATCGAAATCGACGTCCAGCTGACCGCGGACGACCAGGCTGTGATCTACCACGATCTGGAGCTTGGAGAGCGCTCCCCGCTGTCCGGGCGGATCCGGGACTACAGCGTGGAGCAGCTGAAGGCCGCCTTTCCGCTGAACACCCTGGACGAGGCGTTGGATTGGTGCAGAGAGCACGGCATGGGCGTCCTGCTGGAAATCAAGAGCCGGGAGCTGGAGATGCACAACACGATGCCCGTCCTGGCCCGGCGAATCGTGGAGGCGCTTCGGAAGGATGACTTTTTTGATATGTGCGTCGTTTTCAGCGCCGACCATGCGGTGCTGAAACGGATCACCGCCCTGGAGCCCCGGGTCAGACTGGCCCTGATCGTCCCCCATGTTCCCCACGACCCGGTGGGACTCATGAGGGACATGGGAGCCGTCATCTACCTGTGCTTTTTGGAGAATCTCAGCGCCGAGCTGGTGGAAGAGCTTCACCGGGCGGGCTATCTGGTCGATGGCAGCGTGGTAAATACCAGGGAGCGTCTGGCCACCGCCCTGGAGCTCAACGTGGATATGATTGAAAGCGATTGTCCGGAAAAGATCCTGGAGCTCTGCCGCGAGTTGAGAGAGGGAGGCGTGGAACATCATGATTGACGTAGTGGACCTCCACACCCACACCATAGCCAGCGGTCACGCCTATAACACCATCTACGAAATGGCCCGCTCAGCCAGTGGGAAGGGCGCGCAGCTTTTTGGCATCACCGATCACGCTCCCACTATGGAGGGAGCGGCCAGCCGACACTATTTCCGCTCCAGCCGACGCATACCGCGGGAGTTGTTTGGGATCCGCCTCCTGTTTGGCTGCGAGCTGAACATTATTGATCTGGATGGCAATGTGGACCTGGAACCGGAGTTTGCCGCACCGCTGGACTTTGCGGTAGCCAGTATGCACGATGTGTGCCTCACTCCGGGCACGCAGGCGGAAAACACACGGGCATATCTGAAGGTCATGAATCATCCCAAAGTAAATATCATCGGACATCCCGACGATGGCCTCTACCCGGTAGACTTTGACGCGCTGGCGCGATCCGCAGCGGAACACGGCGTGCTGCTGGAGCTGAACGAAGCCTCCGTCTGTCCGGGCAGCTACCGAAAAAACGCCCGATGCAACGCCGTCAAGATGCTGGAGTGCTGTGCAAAATACGGCGCCAAAATTATTGTCAGCAGCGATGCGCATATAGAATGTGACGTTCTGCGTCATACGAACGCCATGGCGCTGCTGCAAGAGATCGGTTTTCCTGAGGAATTGGTCGTAAATCGCTCCGCAGAAGTGACCCTGGCCGTCTTGCGGGAAAAGAAATAAGAGAGGACCGGCCATTGGGCTTTGCCCAATGGCCGGTCTAACAGCGTTTGAACACATCCTCTCGTGCTCTGCTCCGCCAGGGACGGGGGAATAATCAGAGCGTCAGCTTTTCACGGCGGGCCTCCAGCTCCGCACGCATCTCGTTGGCGCAGGAGTCCAGCTTCCAGAAAATATTTGTGACTGCCAGCAGGACACACAGAATGACGGGAATCCACATATAGCAGAACTGGATGCTCTGCTGCGCTGCGAGGCCCTGGGTGCCGGCCGCGCCGTCATAGCCGTTCATGCCCAGGTAGAGACCGATGATCCAGCTGGCCAGTCCCATGCTGGCCTTGACGAACAGGCCCTGGAAAGCGGCGATGGTGCCGGAGATGCTGCGGTTTTTCTTCCACTCGGAGTAGTCAATGGCATCGGGCTGCATGGCGAAGACGGTTCCAAATATGCCATAGATTCCCAGGCCCGTGATGACCAGGCCGGAGAGCTGGAAGGCGATGGAGGTCTGGTTGATGAGGATCAGGACATTGCCCGCCAGATAAATGGCGATGGACAGGAACAGGATGTTCCGCTTGCCGAATTTCGCCTCCAGCTTGGGCAGGCACAGCAGCATAGGCAGACCGGACAGGATACCCAGGAAGCCCACCAGTGTGGCCAGGTCCTCCCGCTGGAGATTGTACTTGAAGAAGTAGATGACGGTGGTGGAGCGCACCACATACAGGGCGAAGTAGAGGAAGTTAAAAATCATCACCAGCCATGCCTGTCCGGTCATGGCTCTGATATTATCCTTGAGGGCGCTGGTTTCGTTCTGCACCGACGGGGGAACGACCTCCTCCGTACTGGCAAAGGTGAGGAAGAAAATCAGCATGGCGGCCACGCCGTAGACGCCCATAACGATGATCCATGCCTTGGGGCTCTTGAACGGGTCGGCGATGCCGGGGTCCACGATGCCGCTCACAAACTTCACGAAGGGCGTGGTGATGGACATAACGATGGCGGTGCCCAGCAGGGCGCAGACCATACGGGTGGTCACCAGGATGTTCCGCTCGTTGGGGTCGGAGGACAGCCGGGGAACGATGGTGTTCAGAGGGATGTTGACCACCGTATAGGCGGTACACAGCAGGCAGTAGGTCACATAAGCCCAAATCAGCTTGCCGCTCTCGCTCAGATCTGGTACAATAAAGGTCAGCACGGTGAATACCGCGAAGGGAATTGCGCCGATGGCGAAGTAGGGCCGTCCCTGCCCCCATTTGGTGTGGGTCTTGTCTACAATCACGCCCATGATGGTGTCGGTGATGGCGTCGATCAGCTTGGTCACCAGCATCATGGTTCCAGCCGCCGCCGCGGCGATTCCGAAGACATCGGTGTAGAAAATCAGCAGGTAAGAGGACATGGTGCTGAATACCAGATTACAGCCCAGGTCGCCGATCCCATACCCGATTCGCTTTCCCCATTTACTTTTCATATCGTTTTCCTCTCATCTCACTATAACAAGACGCACAGCGTCCTCATTTAGAAGCAGGTGAACGCGCCGTCCAGCCCGAAGTCGGCGCCGGTGGTGAAACTGCTGGTATCCCCCGCCAGATAGACGCAGATGGACTCCAGCTCCTCCGGCTTGCCCAGGCGGCCCATGGGCGCCATGGCGTTCCACTGGGCAATCAGAGGCTTCAGGGCCTCGGAGGACAGGGTCAGGTCGGTGCCGATATAGCCAGGGCTGATACTGTTGACCCGGACGCCCCGCTTGGCCCACTCCACGGCCAGGGATTTTGTCAGCTGGATGACACCGGCCTTGGAGGCGTTGTAAGCGCACTGGGGCTGGGGGACGTTGACGATGTGGGCGGACATGGAGGCGGTGTTGATGATGGAGCCGCCTCCGTGCGCCAGCATATACTTGCCGGCGATCGTGTCGGTCAAAAAGACGCTGTTCAGGTTCACATCAAGGTTTTTCTTCCACTGGGCGTAGGTCATCTCGTCCGCGGGGGCGTTGATGCAGATGCCCGCGTTGGCGTGGCAGAAGTCCAGCCCGCCCAGCTGCTTAACGACCTCGTCCACCATGGCCTGCACCTGGGCCTCGTCGGTCACGTCGCACTTCAGGGCAATGACCTTGCGGCCGGTGGCCCGGGCGATCTCCTGTGCGGTAGCCTGGGCGGTCTCCAGATCCATGTCCACGATGGCCACGTCCGCGCCCGCCTCAGCGAAAGCGGTGGCGGTGCATTTGCCGATGCCCCGGGCCGCGCCGGTAACAAAGCCCTTCTTGCTGTCCAACCTCATTTTCTCAATGATCCCCATGGTGTGTTCCTCCGAATAATCAAATTCATTATATAAAATGATTTTATATAATGTGCTTATATAATAGCGAGTAAATACCGGTTTTTCAATCCGCAGAACCGCCAAATAAATGGGCGCGTTTTTGTGGAGACCCCACAATTTTTGGCGGACTATTGTTATATTTCACAAGTTGGGGTTGCTTTTTTTAGGCAAATAAGCTAGACTCATTTTGCAAAATGAATTACCAGAAAGGCGGACCCGATATGGAAAAGCTCTCCATGAACGATATACGCAAAAAGAATTACTCCGACGTCTACCGCCTGATCTATCAGGAACAGCGCATCTCGAAATCCAGAATTGCGTCCGCCTTAGAGATGAGCCTGCCTACGGTCACACAGCACCTGTCCTCCATGGAGGCGGAGGGGCTGATAGAAAAACAAGGCCAGCTGGCCTCCGGCATTGGCCGCAAGGCGGCGGCCTACCGTATCAGACCGGCAGCGCGGGCCGCCGTGGGGGTAGAGGTGCTTCCCCAGCGGGCGTCCGCCGTGGTCATTGACCTGTATGGGACCGTGATCGCAAAAAAAGAGCGTCCCCTGGCCTTTTCTCAGGAGGGCGCGTACTTCAAGAGCCTTGCCGGGCTGATTCGGGAGGCGCTGAGTGACGCCGGTGTTCCTGACGGGGCGATACTGGGCGCGGGCATCGGGATGCAGGGCCTTGTGACCGAGAACGGGCGGGAGATGCTCTACGGCAAAATATTGGACTGTACCGGTCTGACCGTAGAGCCGCTGGAGGAACAACTGCCGTTCCCGATCCGCTTTGTCCATGACGCCGAGTGCGCCGCCGAATTGGAGCGGTGGCGCCATCCGGAATTGACAGATGCCGTCTATCTATCCTTGGGAGAGCATCTGGGGGGCGCAATGATTTCCGATGGGAAAATTCAGCGGGGGCGCACCGGCCGTACCGGCACCTTTGAACATATGACCTTAGTGGAGGGGGGACGGCTGTGCTACTGCGGGAAATATGGCTGTGTGGAGCGCTATTGTTCCGCAGACGCGCTTTTGCAGAACGGGGAGACGCTAACGGAATTTTTCTCCTTACTGCGCAAAGGAGATGAGCAGAAGCTTGAGCGGTGGTCGGAGTATTTGTCCTGGCTTGCAATGGCGCTGAACAATATTCACATGGTTATGGACAGTGTGATTGTACTGGGCGGGCACGTTGCGCCCTATTTGATGCAGGACGACCTTGACAGGCTGTTTGGGGTGATCCAGGAGCGGACCGCCTTTCCGGAGAGCAAAAACTTCCTGCGCTTGGGGGTACAGGAGGATGATATTATTGCGACCGGAGCGGCGATTCCCTTTGTCTGCTCGTTCCTCGGGGCGGTCTGATGATTCATTGAAACGGCTGTCAAATGATGAAAAGTTTATAAACCGACAAAACCGCGTCTTGACAAGATGGTGTGCGCCCTTTATTATAAGGTAGAATCTTCAAAACAACCGGAGGCCGCGCTTATGGCAGAACGGATTACCAGCCGTGCCAATCCCCTTATGGTCCATATCCGCAAGCTGGCCTCCTCCCGCGCCTACCGGTATGAGACCGGGGAGTACCTGGGGGACGGCGTGAAGCTGCTGGAGGAGGCCGTCCGATGGGGCGTAGCGCTGACTGCGGTAGTGCATACGCCCGGGACGGCGCTGCCGCCGCTCTCCGAGCGCGTGCGGGTGGTGGAGACGCCGCCGGACGTCATGCGCTCCATCAGCCCCATGGAGGCCCCCCAGGGGGGCCTGTTCCTGGCGCAGATTCCGGCGCTGAAGCCTCCGCAGGCGCTGCCGCAGGGGCGGTATCTGGCCCTGGAGGGGGTACAGGACCCGGGAAACGTGGGGACGATTCTCCGCACGGCCGATGCCTTTGAGGCGGACGGTCTGCTCCTCCTGCCTGGGTGCGCGGATCTCTATAACCACAAGACGGTGCGCAGCTCCATGGGGGCCATATTCCGATTGCCGGTGTGGAGCTGTACGCTGGAGGGACTGCGGACGCTGGCGGAGGCGTCGGGCCTGCCCCTGCTGGGGGCCGCGCTGCGGACGGATACGGTGGATGTCAGAGAGGTCGACCTGTGCCGGGGGATCATCCTCCTGGGCAGCGAGGGGCGAGGACTGAGCAGCGCTGCGCTGGACGCCTGCGGACAGACGGTCCGCATCCCGATGGCGGAGCGGTGCGAGTCGCTCAACGTAGCGGCGGCGGCCGCCGCGCTGCTCTGGGAGGGCTACCGGCGCGAGGCAACTATAGCAACAAAAATGCCGTCTCTCCGGGGCGGCATGGAAGGGGGATCCCATGGCACAGCTTAAATACTGGATCTGGCTGGCCAATCTCCACGGGGTGAGCCGCCAGATCAAGCTGGCTCTCCTGGAGCAATTTGGTGATCCGGATAGGATTTACTACGGCGAAAAGGAGGAATACTTCCTAACGCCGGGGATGACCCGGACGGCGGCGGAGAACCTGGAGAACAAGAACCTGGAGGCGGCGGACCGGATCCTGGGGGACTGCGACCGCCTGGGGATCCGGGTCATCACCATGCAGGACGCGGCGTATCCCGACCGCCTGAAGAACATCTTTGAGCCGCCGCTGCTGCTGTACGCCCAGGGGCGGATGCCGCAGTTCGACGACGAGGTGGCGGTGGCTATGGTGGGAACGCGCCGGGCCTCGCCCTACGCGATAGAGCAGGGCGAGCGGCTGGCCTTCCAGATGGCCGGATTGGGGGCGCTGATCGTCTCCGGTCTGGCCGCAGGGGGCGATGCAGCGGCCCACCGGGGTGCGCTGCGGGCGGGCGGCTTTACCGCCGCGGTCATCGGCGGAGGCCACGACATCATTTACCCCAGAGAGAACCGGGAGCTGTATGCGGACATCGCCGCCCGGGGCGTGATCCTCTCCGAGTACCCGCCGGGAACGGAGCACAGGGGGATGCACTTCCCCGTGCGCAACCGGATCATCAGCGGATTGAGCCTGGGCGTGGTGGTCATCGAGGCCCCGGCGTCCAGCGGCGCGCTCATTACGGCCAGCCGGGCGCTGGACCAGGGGAAGGACGTGTTCGTCATCCCCGGACTGGTGGGGGACTACCACTGCGCGGGCAGCAACGCTCTGCTTCGCGACGGGGCGGGCGCGGC
>ERZ778511.2141-NODE-2141-length-11519-cov-6.161200_pt1 | contig 11519 bp, 9 predicted proteins | sample MGYA00510347_ERZ778511 | MGnify/ENA primary metagenome ERZ778511 (study PRJEB29527, sample SAMN07138967) | mouse gut metagenome | material: feces | host: mouse | place: China:Nanjing | collected 2016-01-25 ...
ACTCCCTGCGGATAGGCCCCACATACTTCATGGCACTGTGATATTTCTGGGCAAACAGGAAACAAATATTTATTTTGTTCAACAGCTTCAGGCTCTGCTCCGGCTCCAGCGCAATATTGACCCCCAAAGCCTCCAGGCAGTCTGCCGCCCCGGACTTGGAACTGGCCGCCCGGTTGCCGTGTTTTGCCACCGGCACACCTGCGGCGGAGATTACCAGGGACGCCGTGGTGGAAATGTTAAAGGAATTGGATCCATCCCCTCCGGTCCCCACAATCTCCAGCACGTCCTGCTCATGAAGCAGCCTGGTGGCATGACGACGCATCTCCTCCGCTGAGCCGGTGATCTCCTCGATGGTCTCCCCTTTCATGGACAGAGCTGTGAGATATGCGCTCTTCTGCACATCCGAAGCTTCCCCGCTCATGATCTCGTTCATAACTGCCTTGGCCATCTCATAGCCGATATCTTCCTTCTTTGCCAGTTGGATAATTGCTTCTCCGATCATCTTTTTCTCCTCTTTTCCTACTTTTTGTCCGCCTCCGCGCTCTCCAGCAGATAGACATGTCTGCTGACCACTTTCAGCTTGCGCAGCACCTCAATCGGCGTTGTACTGTCGGAGTATATCTCTGTGCTGACAGGAATTACACCATACTCTCCCTCCGCCATGATCTGCATTACTTCCTCTAAGGTTGAGCCTGATCTTCATATTTTTGTCCTCCATTTTTCACATCCAAACTTTCCTCTACATGCATATCGCTGGCTTTGCCTGCGATACTGCACCAATCAGTATTTGGAAGTTTTACTTCCAAATTTCCTCTTCCCTGCACATCGCAGGTCGTGCCTGCGATACTGTGTTAATGCGTATTTGGAAGTTTTACTTCCGAACTTTGCAGGACAGCTTCACCGCACAAAAAAACCGCCCTTGACAGATATACTCTCTGTCAAGGGCGGGCAAATATACAATTCCCCGCGGTGCCACCTTGATTCATGTTATGACAACATGCTCTTTCAGGATACCAACATATCCCTTGCAACTGACGTATGCGCACGTCATGAAATACTCGGCCAGCAAAACTGCGCCTTTCCTCATGCCCTCAGTGGTCCATTTAGCAGCCTGCATCTCCAACCTTTCTCAGCACCCGGTCTCTCTGTAAGCGCACTTACTGCTTTTATCTCCACTTCAACGGTTTGTGTTCCGCTATTTAGTTTTTATTATATTACTCCTAGTTTACATATGTGTCAAGTACTTTTTATAGGAATCATATCATTTTAGAAACTGCCATCATTAGTTCAGCACAAAATTGTTTGTACTGAGGAACCGCTGTATGACGTTCTGCACTTCATCCTCCGGCAGTCCGAGCCAAATATCTTTTACATATCTTCCCATACCAGTTCCCCCCTAAAGCATACCCTGCGGTGACGTTTACACCAGCCGCACAGTCTCTCTGGCGATGGCCAGTTCCTCGTTGGTGGGAATCACCATAACCTTGGTGCGGGAATCCGGAGTGCTGATCACGATATCCTCGCCTCGCTTTCCGTTGGCTTCCTGATCCAGGGTCACGCCCAGATAACCCAGATACTCGCAAATCATTGTTCTCACCAGGGCGGCGTTCTCACCCACGCCCGCAGTGAAGCAGATCAGGTCCACGCCGTTCATGGCCGCAGTATATGCGCCAATGTATTTTGCCACACGGTAGGCGAAAGTTTTCATGGCACAGGTGGCATAGGTATCTCCCTTGTGATAGCCATCCTCCAGATCCCGGAAATCGGAGGACAGGTTATTGGACAGGCCCAGCACACCGGATTTCTTGTTCAGGATGCTCATGATCTCGTCGATACTCTTATTCTCTTTGTGTGCCAGAAACTCAATGATAGCAGGATCGATATCGCCGCTGCGTGTGCCCATGATCAAGCCTTCCAGAGGAGTAAGGCCCATGGAGGTATCCACACACTTGCCGTTCTTTACCGCAGATACGCTGGCTCCGTTACCCAGATGGCACACGATGGTCTTCAGGGACTCATAGGGCACACCCAGCACCTGCGCCGCCCTCTTGGAGACATAGGAATGGCTGGTGCCGTGGAAACCATAACGACGAATCTTATATTTCTCATAATACTCCGCAGGCAGGCCATACATATAGGCTTCCTGAGGCATGGTCTGATGGAAAGCAGTGTCAAACACAGCCACCATGGGTGTGCTGGGCATCAGCTTCCAGCAGGCATCTATGCCGATCAGATTGGCGGGATTGTGCAGAGGAGCCAAATCATTGCAAGCCTCTATGGCCGCCAACACCTCGTTGTCAATGATCACAGACTGGGCAAACTTCTCGCCGCCATGTACCACCCTGTGGCCCACGGCACCTATTTCGTCCAGGCTCTTTACCACACCTGTCTTCTCGTTGGTCAGCGCCTCCAGCACCAGGCGGATAGCCTCGGTGTGATCCGGCATGGGGGTCACGTTCAATTCCTTCTCCCCGCCCGCCGGAGTGTAGGTGATCTGGCTGCCGTCAATGCCAATACGCTCACACAGACCCTTTGCAATACACTGCTCCGACTCGGAATTTATCAGCTGAAATTTCAGGGAAGAACTCCCACAGTTAATCACTAAAATATTCATAACATGACTTCCTTTCCATTTACAATTATTAATGCCTTTATTATACAGCGGGCTGACATTATTACCTCTTTGTGTATGTTACATAAGTATACGGAATCTCTCCTGCAATCCCCTGAATCGCTTCTGTTCACCCTTTATTCTCCACGGGATACGACCCTTTACCCCGATTACCTGATTTTTTGCGCAAGCAGCGATCAACGCAACCATGTTTCTTCCTCTCAAATCACATTATACTCACAAACGGTTAGCTTTTCCTTCCCGCACGGCACATGATGCCCGACTACACCATATGCGCCGTGCAGGATTTAGAAAATCTTAGTGTTCGTCAGTAATTTCCCCTATACCAGCTGTGCCTGCACTGCCGTCAGCGCAACCACGCCCACGATATCCTGCCAGGAGCATCCGCGGGACAGATCGTTGACGGGCTTGGCAATACCCTGCAGCATAGGACCATAGGCTTCCGCGCCGCCCAGCCTCTGCACCAGCTTGTAGCCGATGTTGCCCGCATCCAGATTGGGGAAAATGAGTACATTGGCTCTGCCGCCCACGCTGCTGCCGGGAGCCTTGGACTTGGCTACGCCGGGAACCAGCGCCGCATCCACCTGCAGTTCACCGTCCAGAGTCAACTGAGGATACTGTTCATGAGCAATCCGGGTGGCCTCCACCACCTTGTCAACCAGCGCATGCTTGGCGCTGCCCTTGGTGGAATGGCTGAGCATGGCGATTACAGGCTTGGGACCCACAAGACTCTTAAAGCTTCTGGAGGATGTCTCGGCGATGGCCGCCAGTTCCTCCGCCGTGGGATCCTGATTCAAACCGCAGTCGGCAAAGATAAACGTACCGTCCTCTCCCTGATCCTTGAACTGAGTATCCATCACAAAAAAGGCAGACACCAGCTTTACGCCGGGAGCCGTCTTCAGGATCTGCAGCGCCGGACGCAGGGTGTCAGCCGTGGAGTGGCAGGCGCCGGCCACCATGCCGTCCGCATCGTTGGCCTTTACCATAACAATTCCAAAAGTTAAAGGATCGCTCAGCAGAATCTCTCTCGCCTTCTCAGGCGTCATACCCTTGGCTTTCCTGGTTTCATACAGAAGATTCACATAGGCATCCAGCTTGTCCGTGGTCTTGGGATTGATCACTTCCACGCCGGTCAGATCCACCTCCAACCAGCCTGCGCCATCCATGATCTTCTCCTCGTCACCGATCATGATGATGTTTGCAATACCCTCTTCCATAATCTTCGCCGCTGCGATCAGAGTTCTCTTGTCAGTGGTCTCCGGCAGCACAATGGTTTTCTTGTCGAGCCTCGCCCGCGCTTTAATTGTGTCAATATATGACATATTCTCTCCTTCCTGCGGAATTGCCGCAATCTTTTTATAAATTTTTATAAAATTCAAAATTTGGCTTAACAAATGTTCCTTTTTATATTATACTAGAGATAGAAAAATTTAACAAGCACCAATATGCGTTAAATTGTATATTTTGGAGTACAAAAGTTCTTTCCGCATTGCACAAAAACGTGATTTTTATGTGTATGTAAACACTTACACTGCCTGTTATTTTTTTCACATAGTGTCCCTGATTTTGTTAACGTTATTTAGTATATTTCATCAAGTCAAATTAAGAAAGGACAGGATATCATCATGAAAGTATGTGCTGTTATTGCGGAATATAATCCTTTCCATCTTGGACATGCATATCATTTAAAACAGGCCCGCCTGCTCACAAATGCCGACTATGTCATCGTTGTCATGAGCGGCAATTTCGTGCAGCGGGGAGATCCGGCGCTGATAGATAAGTATGCCCGTGCCAGGGCCGCACTCTCCTGCGGCGCCGATCTGGTGTTGGAACTGCCCGCCTGCTTTGCCGCAGGCAGCGCAGAGTATTTTGCCCGAGGAGCCATCTCCATGCTGGATCACCTCGGCATGGTGGATTATCTGTGTTTCGGCAGTGAATGTTCAGACATACAGTTCCTGTCTCAGTTTGCGGATATTTTTTTGGAAGAGCCGGAGCCGTATAAAAAAGTTCTGCTGGAAAAGCTCAAGCTGGGATATTCCTATCCCACCGCCCGTTCCAATGCGCTGGTTATCGCATATCCACAACTGGCCGCTGACATATCAGTGGTTACCAGCCCCAACAATATTCTGGGGATCGAATACATAAAGGCACTGCACCGCCGCCGCAGCCTGATCCGCCCCGTCAATATCCGCCGGGTCGGATCCGACTACCGGGATCGGCGTCTGGGATATTTCATGAGTTCCGCCAGGGCACTGCGCCAGGCGATACAGAGCAACCGCAGCATTGAGGAACTCAGTTCCCAGATGCCGGAGGAGGCATACCGTGTGCTGACAGATTATTTTTCTCAGGAATCTCCCTTATTCCAGGATGATTTTTCGACTCTGCTGCACTATAAACTGTTGTCGGAGCAGGCTAAGGGCTATACCGATTATCTGGATGTCACACCGGATCTGTCAGACAAGATCCGCAAATATGTATATCAGTTTACCACTTTCAGCGAGTTCTGCGACCTTTTGAAGTCCAAGGATATGACCTACACCCGCATCAGCCGCTGTCTGTTGCACATTCTCCTGAATATTACCAAGGACAATATGCAGTTTTACATAGACAACCAGGACTCCGTGTCCTATGCCCGGCTGCTGGGCTTCAGGCAGGATGCCAAGCCCCTGCTGACCGCCATCGACCAAAATACCTCTATCCCGTTGATCACCAAGATGGCCGACGCGGACAAGCTCCTGCCCCAGGGAGGGGTCCCTATGTTCCAGCAGGAGATGCAGATCACCGATATCTATAGCAGCATCCAGGCCGCCAAGTCCGGCCATAAGATGTACCACGAGTATACCAGACCGATGATTGTGGTCTAAACAAAAATGCTTCCCCATGCAAAAATCCGGATGACACGCTGAGACAGTCTGTCATCCGGATTTCAATATTATCGTCTATGCCATATCAATTCTTAAAACTGTGGATCGGCGCGGGTATGCGCCCCCCCCTGTCCACAAAACCATCACAGGAAAAACCGTTTACCGGCATTATCGGCGCGTGGCCCAGCAGGCCGCCAAACTCCACAGTCTCACCCACGCCCTTGCCGATAACCGGGATAATCCGAACGGCTGTGGTCTTCTGATTGACCATGCCGATGGCCATCTCGTCCGCAATGATGCCGGAGATGGTGGTGGCCCTGGTGACCCCGGGAATGGCAATCATGTCCAGCCCCACCGAGCATACACAGGTCATGGCCTCCAACTTCTCCAGGCTCAGCGCCCCGGCCGTCACCGCGTCGATCATGCCCTGGTCCTCGCTGACCGGGATGAATGCGCCGCTTAAGCCCCCCACATAGGAGGAGGCCATGACACCTCCCTTTTTTACCTGGTCATTCAACAGTGCCAAGGCAGCGGTGGTTCCCGGTGCGCCTGCGTACTCCAGGCCCATCTCGCAGAGGATATCCGCCACACTGTCGCCGATGGCCGGGGTGGGCGCCAGGGACAGATCCACGATGCCGAAGGGCACACCCAGCCTCTGGGACGCCTCCCTTGCCACCAGCTGTCCCACACGGGTCACTTTGAATGCCGTCTTTTTGATAGTCTCGCACAGCACCTCAAAATTCTCCCCCCGAACCTTCTCAAGGGCAGTTTTGACCACACCGGGACCGCTGACGCCTACATTGATAATACGATCCGCCTCAGTCACGCCGTGAAAGGCACCCGCCATAAAGGGATTATCATCCGGCGCATTACAGAATACCACCAGCTTTGCGCAGCCCAGAGAATCCTGCTCTTTGGTATATTCCGCCGTCTCCTTGATGACCTCCCCCATCAGCTTCACTGCGTCCATATTGATGCCTGTCTTGGTGGAGCCCACGTTCACCGAACTGCATACCCTCTCCGTGGCAGCCAAAGCCTGGGGAATGGAACGGATTAGCATCTCCTCCGCAGGTGTCATCCCCTTGCTGACCAGGGCGGAATAGCCTCCGATGAAATTCACTCCCACTTCATGGGCCACCTTGTCCAGCGTGTTGGCGATGCCCACAAAGTCCTGGGGTGTCCTGCAGGACGCCGCTCCCACCAATGCGATGGGCGTCACGGAGATCCGCTTATTGACAATAGGAATACCGTACTCCCTGGAAATCTGCTCTCCCGTTTTCACCAGATCCCTGGCAGACTCATAGATCTTCTGGTAAATCTTCTCGTTGAGACGCTTTAAGTCCGCATCAATGCAGTCCAGCAGGCTGATGCCCATGGTGATGGTGCGCACGTCCAGATTCTCTTTTTCAATCATCTCATTGGTTTCTGCCACTTCATATATATTGATCATAATTACCTCTTTCTACATTGCCCAAACTTTCCCTATTCCTGCATATCGCTGGCTTCGCCTGCAATATTGCACCAATCAGTATTTGAATGTGAAACATTCAAACTTTCCTCTGCCGTTCCCTTTAGATTCTGTGCATCTGATCAAATATCTCTTCCTTCTGACACTTTACCGACACGCCGATCTCCTGTCCCAGCTTCTCCAGGTCGTCCACCATATCCCCATACTGTCCGGTCATATTGCTGATATCTACGATCATCATCATATTAAAATAATCCTGCACGATGGTCTGGGAAATATCCAGTATATTCACCTTGTTCTCAGCCAAATATGTACATACCCTGGCGATAATACCCACCGTGTCCTTGCCTACCACTGTAATAATTGCCTTTTTCATATAGTTACCTCTTTCCTGCCGACAGACTCCTGCTCTTTTTATAATTTGTATCATAATACGAATAGCCTGCAAAAGCAAGCTATTTCTTCATTTCAATATCTTATCTGTTATACTACCATCACCGGTGAAAGTTCGCTGCGTCTGGCCACCTGGATCTGAAAATCTTCCGCCTTGTATGGATTGTCTCCCAGAGAAATCTCCATGCGCACCGTCTCATAGGCCAGTTCCGGCAGATTGTTGTCCTGGCTCAGATGCCCCAGAGAGATATATTTCAGACCGTCATGCAGAATCCGGCAGAGCAGCCTGCCGGAATTTTCGTTGGACAGATGTCCGCGACTGCCCAGGATTCTCTGTTTCAGCGGATAGGGATAAGGTCCCACCTGGAGCATGTTCACATCGTGATTGGCCTCCAGCAGAATGGCGTCCAGACCTTTTAAACATTCCACCGTATAGTCGTTGTAGACTCCCAGATCCGTACACACCGCCACCCGCTTGCTGCCATAGCTGATGCGGTAAGCCACCGGCTGGGCCGCGTCATGGCTGATCCGCAGGGGATTCACAGTCAGATCCTTGATGGTAAAACGCTGGTCTTCCTTCACTTCCACCCATAGTTCCTGATCTATGCTGCCCATGGATTTCATCTGCCTGACGGCCTCTATGGTCCCCCTGGTGGCATAGATCGGTATCTCGTATTTGCGGGCCAGAACGCCCAATCCGCTGATATGATCCGCATGTTCGTGGGTAATCAAAATACCGTCCAGATCCCCACCGCTGATCCCCAGTTCCTCCAAGCCGCTCTCCGTCTTTTTCCCGCTGATCCCCACGTCAACCAGCAGGTGCGTGGCATCCGAGCCCACATAGACACAGTTGCCGCTGCTCCCGCTTGCAATACTGCACATCCTCATAATCTTTTATCTTTCGGGGAATGCCCCGTCTCCTCCTGTTCATTCTATATAGTAAGCGACATTAGAAATCTGTTATGTCGTTTACTATAAAATACGCAAACCATAACTGTTATTTTAGGCAACTGCCAAAACGCTCCTGCCCAAAAACCTTATATCAAAATATCTTTCCGCTCCCCGGACCTTACTGCCAATAAATACTAATCGCATCGCCCTGGTGCAGCGTCTCAAAATGCTGAGCCGGGCGGCCGTTGAGCAGTGTCACAATACTTCTGCCCCGGGAATTGCTCAGATCAAATTCATAGAAATCAAATACATCCACAAAGACATATTCTTTCTTGCCTCGAAGCGCCACCGGCTGTCCGTTCACCACCACCTGTAAGTCCCCGTCCGGCTGGGCCTGCTGTCCGCTGACGGCATCCGCAGAGTTCCCTGTCCGGGCAGCGCCGGGCACTGTCCGGGCAGCGCCGGGCACTGTCCCCGCTGTACCGGAATTTCCCACTGTGACTGCACTGTGCACTGTCCCTGCTATATCGGAATTTCCCACTGTGACTGTGCTGTTCACTGTCCCTGCTATATCGGAATTTCCCACTGTGACTGTGCTGTTCACTGTCCCTGCTATATCGGGATTTCCCGCGGCGGCGGTGTCTGTTCCCCCCTCCTGTGCCAGTCCTTGAACCATAGGATCGCCAGGAGCCGTCGAAGCGCCTTCCATGATATGCCCGGGGCCGTCTGCGTCCTCCCCCGGTTCCACATACCTATCCGCCGATAACTCGTCGGTCTCCCCATACTGCCGCCAGTCAATTTCCTCTCCCGCTTCGTCCTCGCCGCCTTCCTCCGCAAATTTCACATCAAAGCCCTCATACACTCTTGTGTCCGCTTTGGCGGGGGTGTCGTTGACCAGGATCCGCCCCTGCAGGGGAATATCCGCATACTGGGCTATCTGTTCCACCGTATACCAGTTTCGGATGACAATCTCATCCCCGTCCCGTATCTCATAGGAACCCAGCCGCTGTTCACCGTTCACATAGGCCAGCCTGGGCAGCGCGATCCGAATGCCGCACATGGTGATATGTATCTGCTGCTCCATCTCCGGCAGTCTGTCCAGCATCGGATGAGCAGCCTCCCCCGCCGTGGAGGGCACCAACACCACCTTGTCACCGTTCTGGATCCGGGTGTGGATATCCGCCTCCTGCCCGTTGACGGTGATCACGGCGGCCTCCCCCTGCTCGCCCCGCACCATACGGCTCCTGCCATCCACGGTGTACTCTATCGCCGCCCCCCTCCTGGGGAACAGGTTCTCGTTGGGGAAGCCCGCCGCTATAGCCGCATCCACCACGGATAGCCTGCCGTTATCATAGAGTTTCACCCTCTGATCGTTAAAGCCCACGAAGATAAAGTTGTTGCTCTGCTCATAGTAACTCAGGCAGATGCCGATGGGAGTCACCATCAAAGAGTCCTTGCGGGCGTTCTCCATGTCAAAACTGATGGCCTGCATGACCTCCTGGCCCCGGATAGCCACACGCTCTCTGGCTATTCCTAGCTGCTCCGCCAGCGCCTGGGTGTAGCCGGGAATCATACCGCCTCCGCCCACCACAAACACGGCGCTGACAGGTTTCTCCCCGTTCAGTTCCCGGATGCAGTCAGCCACCTCCCTGGTCATCCTGTTGATATTTTCCTGCAGCAGTTCCCGGGCCTCCCCGGAAGTGATACTCTGGGACAGTCCCAGGATGTCCGTATACTCTATAATTTCTTCCTCGCCTATTTTCCGCTTAATCTGTTCCGCCGTCTCAAAATCCACCAGGCAGTGCTGCACCAGGATATCTGTCAGGCTGTCCCCTGCAATGGGGATCATACCGTACGCGGTGATGGCGCCCTCCTTGGTGATGGAGATATCGCTGGTTCCGGCCCCCACATCCACCAGCGCCAGATTCAGCATACGGAATTTCTCCGGAATGGCCACCTGGATAGCCGCTATGGGCTCCAACGTCAGATTGGCCACCTGTAGTCCGGCCACTCCCACCGCCTTATATAGGCCGTCCACCACATCATCCGGCAGGAAAGTGGCAATCAAGTCCACCCCCGTGGTCTTGGCTTTATGGCCTTCCAGATTGCCCATGGGATAACCGTTCAGGTAATAACGCATGGCGGTGTAACCCACACAATAAAACTGCATATCCGTATCGTTGGTTTTAGTAAATTCCTCATACGCCTGCTCCACGCCCATGGTGTCCAGCGCATAGATATCCTCGCTGCTGATCTCCCTTTCCGTGCCATAGGCATACTCCACAGATGTGGTAACCGTCCGCAGCACACGGCCTGCGGCGGCGATACACACCTGGGTCAGTTTGCGGCCCAGATCCTGTTCCAGCAGACTTTTCACCTCCGCAATGGTGGCGCCCACTTTACCGATGTCATGAATCTGCCCGTCCAGCATGGCACGGGTCTCATGCTCTTTTTCCCGCTGGGCTATGATATGAAACCGGGTGCCGTCCTTATACCCCACTGTGCCCACGATACTTCTGGTGCCGATATCCAGTCCGAATACCAGTTCTCTACCCTCTACTGCCGCCATGTGTAACCCTCCAGCCTCCTGCGGATCTGCCGAAAACTTTCCTCCGGCGCCCCACTGTTATCTATGACAAAATCACTGCCTGCCCGGAACGCTTCTTCCGTCAGCTGGCTGCCCATAATCTGCTCAATCTTCTCCGGACTGTACCCCCGGCTCTCCCGGAGCCGCTGTCTGCGCATACCTTCTTCGGCGTAGATATACCACATCTCATCCACAATGTCCCCATAGCCGCATTCGATCAGCAAAGCCGCCTCGATGAAAAACAGTTCTGTCCGTCCCTCCTGCCTGGCCTCCCGGATTTTCTCCAGCAAGAACTCCTGTACGGCGGGGTGGACAATGGCGTTTACCTGTTCCAGCAGGTTTTCATCCCGGAATATTTTCTCCGCCATTCTTCCCTTGTGGATCTGCCCGTCTTTCCCCAGAATCTCCTGCCCCAGCAGTTCCACCAGCGCCTTATAACAAGGCTGGCCCGGCTCCTTGACCACATGGGCCACCTCGTCCGCCAGATAGATCCGGCAGAGGTAGTGATCCTTGATATACTCCAATATAGTTGACTTTCCGGCCCCCACACCGCCGGTTATCCCGATCAAACGCATCTGTCTGCCCCCTGATACAAATTCTCTATAACTCTCCGACATTCTGGAATTTATAGTTTTATTTTTCCTTTACGGTATCTGCCAAAGAAAATGCCGTCATCAACATACT
>ERZ778511.2144-NODE-2144-length-11507-cov-3.692892_pt1 | contig 11507 bp, 9 predicted proteins | sample MGYA00510347_ERZ778511 | MGnify/ENA primary metagenome ERZ778511 (study PRJEB29527, sample SAMN07138967) | mouse gut metagenome | material: feces | host: mouse | place: China:Nanjing | collected 2016-01-25 ...
TGGTTTCTTTGATGGAAAATAATAAAAAGACAGAAGAAATCTACATATATGTGTTGGGCGAAAATTTAACGGAGCACAGCAAAAAACAGCTTACGATGCAGGTGGAGCAGTACGGGCACCAAATTCATTTTATGCATACGGATGCATTGATTGAAAAGATGCGTATGCTTGGAATTCCGGAATACAGAGGGGCTTACGCTACAAATATGAAAATGTTTGTAACAGACTACCTGAATGATGATATTGACAGATTATTATATATAGACAGTGATACTATCATTTGCGGTGATATTAGTTCACTTATTTTTTTGGATATGGAAAATAAGCCCATAGGGATGGTTCTGGATTCCCTGGGGGCCAGACATAAACTGGAAATCGGATTGAATAAACAAGACGATTATTTTAACGGGGGAGTTATTTTATATGATGTCAGAAAATGGCGTCAGGATAAATGGACTGAAAAAATTCAGGAGCATGTAAAGAATGTCAGAACCTGTTACATGGCGCCGGATCAGGACATACTCAATATAGTGTTGAAAAACCAGATCAAGAAAATAGATATTTCATTCAATTTACAGCCGATGCATACAGTCTATTCCTACCGTCAATATAGCAGAGCATTTGGCCCCCTGCAATATTACTCGGAAGATGAGATTCAGTCTGCCGTTGATAATCCCAGAATACTGCATTTCTTCAGGTATTTGGGAGAGTTTCCATGGCATAAGAGTTCATTGCATCCTTATGTACCGCATTTTGACCGGTATATGGCGTTGTCGCTGTGGAAGGACTACCAGAAGCAGCCTACGGAACAAAATGAACTCGTTTTCAGAATTGAGAGATGGCTGTATAAGTATCTGCCCAGAATCATCTTTTTGAAAGTATTTAAAATAAGCTATGAAATTTACATTTGGAAGTCAAACAGAGACTCTTTCAGGCAGAGCATAATAAAATGAGCAGAGATTTCCGGAAATCGAAGGTTTGTATTTATGCAGTAGGTCATAAGCAGTTTGCCATGCCGGTAAAAGATTCCGTGTACATCCCCCTTATGGTTGGTAAGCAACAGGGAGAATTTTCAAACGGTTGGATATCGGAGCATACAGGTGATCATATTTCGGATAAAAATGTCAGGTACAATGAACTGACAGGGCTTTACTGGATTTGGAAAAATGCAAATGCAGAGATCACAGGGCTTTGTCATTATCGCAGATTTTTCGTCAGGCCCTGCCAAAAGGCATGGAATGTATTGACTGGAAAGCCGGTTCAAGTGATTGATGAACCCTATATCAAAAAGATATTGAGTTCGTATCATGTGATTCTGCATAATAAAACGTTTACACCTGGTGGTAATCAGAATCAGTTGTGTATGAAACAGAAATGTTCTGAAACAGGTAACAGTGCCGGATTGAGCAGAGAGATATTGACGATTCTGGATGATACATTCAAAAGGAGCTATCCGAAAGAATTTTCTATATATGAACATGTTATGAACAGAAAATATGCACATTTACTCAATATGATGATCTGCCGTAAAGAAATATTGGGCAGATATTGCGAATGGCTGTTTCCACTGTTATATCAGATTGAGGATGAGATAGACAGACAGTTTCCGGGACAGGCACATGCACGATGCATGGGGCTGATTGGGGAACGTCTTCTGGACGTATGGGTATTAAAGGAAAAATTGCGGGTAAAGGAATGCTTTACTATGAATACCGAAAGAAGAGACTGGAAGCCATGGTAAGGGTGTGCATATGATTGTGGATGGTATCGGAGCGACAGACATGGAGGAGCAAAATCGTGCGTTTTATAAACGATTTAAAAAAATATAAAAGGTATCTCACTTACGCGGCCAGGGCACAACTCAAATCGGAGGTGTCCAATTCTTATCTGGACTGGGTGTGGTGGATACTGGAGCCGTTCTTTCATATGCTTATTTATACGGTCATCTTTGGATATGTTTTTAATGCGGCTGAGAAAAATTTCCCGGTATTTATTTTTATTGGGGTAAGTATTTGGGGATTTTTCAGTAAAACGGTCAATCAAAGTGTCAAACTGATTAAGAATCATAAATCGATTGTTACAAAAGTATATGTTCCGAAACAGATTCTGTTGTTGTGTACCATGTGTGTAAACGGCTTTAAAATGTTCGTTTCTCTGCTTGTTGTAGTTGCCATGATGGTGATTTTCAAAATCAAGGTTGACTGGCATTTGATTTATATTGTACCGGGGCTGTTATTGCTGGTAATCCTTACCTATGGAATTTGCTGTTTTCTGTTGCATTATGGGGTATATGTGGAAGATTTACAGTATATAGTGGAGATATTGCTCAAAATGTTTATGTATTTTACGGGAATATTTTATTCGGTTCCAAACAGGATTCCGGCGCCTTATGGAGATATATTAAATTCCGTCAATCCAATTGCGTACATTATCTCCACACTGCGGAATGGAATGCTCTATCAGTCTGGCGCATCCCTGACGGTTATGGGAGTCTGGTATGTGGCAGCCGCCATATTGGTATTTCGCGGAACCAGATTGATTTATCAATGTGAGAACAGCTATGTGAAGGTAATCTGATGAGTGAAACAGCGATCGAGGTAAGGGATCTGTGTATTGATTATATACCATATAAGAAAAAATCCATTCAAAAGAGTTTCTTAAAAAAGAATACGGACAAGACAGACATTGTGCATGCGGTCAAGTCACTTTCCTTTTCTGTAGAAAAAGGAAAGATCGTTGGGATTGTAGGAAAAAATGGCAGTGGGAAGTCAACACTGCTGAAAGCCATAGGCGGAATTTTCACACCAGACAGAGGTTCCATTGACTTATATGGGAATACAATCTCTCTTTTGTCCATTGGAGTGGGCTTTAAGCCGGATCTTTCCGGACGGGAAAATATTATACTGTCCGGAATGCTTTTGGGATTTACAGAAGAGACAATTCTGGAAAAGATGGGAGTAATTATAGAATTTTCTGAATTAAAGAAGTTTATTGATTACCCTGTACGGACATATTCCAGTGGGATGCATTCAAAACTTGCGTTTGCTATATCTGCAACGCTGGAAACAGATATTCTTCTGATAGACGAAGTGCTCAGTGTGGGCGATCAGCATTTTAAGGAGAAAAGCTATCATCGGATGAAAGAACTGATCATGGATGCGCAGAGAACCGTGCTGATTGTTTCCCACAGTGCCAATACCATCCGGGATCTGTGCGATAAAGTGCTCTGGATGAATGATGGGGAGTTAGTAACATATGGACATACAGGTGAAGTCATGGACGCATACACCAGGTATATGAAAAGATTGAAATAGGGATATTGATGTGCATGTAGATAAATTACCAATAAAAATCAAACTTCCGGATCAGTTTTTCCATGAAGAGATCAGATGTGGATATACAGTTTCAAAACAGATGAAAGAAGTGTGGGCTGTGGAATTGGATCTTCTGTCAGAAGTATTGCGGGTATGCAAGAAACATGGTATTGGCATTTCTGCAGTGCAGGGGACTTTGCTGGGTGCTGTACGGCATAAAGGGTTTATTCCCTGGGACGATGATATTGATATGGGAATGTTGCGTGAAGACTATGAAAAATTATGTGAGGTGGCACCGTCGGAGTTTAAAACGCCTTACTTTTTTCAGACAGAATATACGGATCATGGAAGTCTGAGAGGGCATGCGCAACTGAGAAATTCCGAGACAACAGCGATTCTGATGACAGAAAAACAGCGATTCCTGCAATTTAATCAGGGAATCTTCATTGATATATTTCCCTTTGATTATGTTGTGGAGGATAAAGCAAAGAGGCTGAAAGAACAAAAGCATATTATACGATTAAAAAAGATGATCTATATAATTGCATATTTTACAGATCAGTATCACCCTGTTCACAAGGGGATAAAAGGAATGGCGTTTGGGGTATTGCATATGATATTCTCGATTTTCCTGGGGAGGTTCAATTATGACAAATTATATCAGAAAATGGAGGATTGCTGTAAAAAACACCGGCATGAACAACTGGAGTATGTATCATTTCTGGAACAACTGCAGAAATGGGACTGTGTGGGAAAAAGGCCCAGGAGCTTTTTTACAGATTTGAAAAAAATTCGATTTGAATCCATACGAATACCAGTGGCAAGACAATCTGTAAAACTGGTCAAACGGATATATGGGGAAAACTATATGGAACCACTTCAGGACAAAAGAACCACGCATGGGGAAGTATACTTTGATACAAGGAATTCCTATGTGAATTATATACGGTGATATAGAGATAAAATGGGAGATTGGCAATGAATTATGCAGTTGTTCTCGCAGGCGGTAAAGGGAAAAGATTCGGAAGTGGTAATATATCAAAACAGTTTGTTGAACTGACAGGTATACCCATGATTGTGTATTCTCTCTTAACAGCAGAAAAAAATACAAATATTCATGAAATATGTGTAGTGGTGGCCGAAAAGGAAGAAAAAAATATAAGGCGCTGGGCAGAAAAGTATAACATAACGAAGCTGAAATATTTTGCGCATCCGGGAAAGGAAAGACAGCAGTCTGTGTATTCCGGACTGAAAGCAATCGCGGCAAATGCCAGAGATACCGTTATGATTATGACTTCGGTCTGCCCGTTTGTGTCTCAGGAAACAATGAATAAACACTATGAAATGATCGTATCTTATGATGCTTCGATAACTGTTGTCAAGGCAACGGATGCAATTACATTCAGCAATGATGGTGAGCGGGTAAACCGGACATTACAGAAGAAAAAATTATATCTTCAACAAGGCCCTCAACTGTATCGATATGGGATTCTTATGATGGGGCACAAAGTGTATATGGAGGATGAGGAGTACAGAAAAATGGATGTAACAGAAGACAGCGAACTGGTGTTGAACATCGGGGTTGAATGCTGCATGGTGAAAGGAGATCGCTTTTGTATTAAGATAACGTATCCGGAGGATCTGGCCATAGCAGAGTCTCTGCATCCATTATTTGAAGAAAAGGAGAGAAAATATTATGATGCACAACATCATTCACGATGATATTCAAAAAATACTGTCATCACCGCTCCCCTTTGAAAAATTGTATGGAAAAACTGTCATTATATCCGGCGCAAACGGTTATGTTCCGGCATATTTTGTATATACATTTCTTGCATTAAACGATTTAAGAGGGGCAGGAATAAAAGTCTTTGCACTATGCAGAGATGAAAAAAGAGCCGGAGAACGTTTTGCAGATTTTACAGGCAGGCAGGACTTTCAACTGGTAATCCAGGATATTTGTAAACCTGTTGATTTGGATGAAGAGATACATGTATATATTCATGCGGCCAGCCCGGCAGGAATTCTAAAAAGGCATGAGGATCCGGTAAATACCTTTCTTGCCAATGTAAAAGGCGCGGAAAATATGCTGAATCTGGCAATGCATCATCCCTGCCAGTATTTTCTGTTTCTGAGTAGTGTTGATGTTTACGGTAAACGGGAAAACAGTGAACGATTAAAGGAAGATATGTCGGGATATTTAGATCCGTTAAATATCAGAAATGTGTATTCCTGTGGGAAAAGAGCGGCTGAAACGCTGTGCAAAGCATATCAGATGAAGTACCATGTACCGGTGTTCCTTGTCAGGCCCTTTCAGATTATAGGGCCCGGACCCGATCTGAATGATGGCAGACTTCACATTGACTTTATTTCACAAATGCTGAAAGGCAATCGGATTGTGTTAAAAAGTGATGGTACTGCAATCAGGACATTTATGTACATAGCGGATGCAATCATTGCCATGCTTACCGTCATGCTCAAGGGCTCTCCGGGAGAGGCATATAATATTGTGGATGAAAACGGAGAGGCTTCTGTTAAGGAACTGGCAGAGATTATGGCATCCCTAATAGCGGACAGAATGGTTGAAGTTACTTTTGACTATGAAAAAAGAAATACCATAGAAGTGACCGGGGCGTTATCAAAGGTGACAGGCAATTCTGAAAAACTGGCGGCGCTGGGCTGGGTTCCTTTTTACTCATTGACAGAAGGGGCTTTGCGCATGATGGAGTACTATGGATTGAATGTGATCAAAAGGAGAAGAGAATGAGAAAACCAAGATTCAGACAAAGTATGGAAGTATTCGAGAACATGCTGCGGGAGAAGGAACTGATTCTGTATGGAAAGAGTAAGGAAACTGCTGTGGTATGTAAAACATATAAAGTCAAATATATTGTAGACCAGAATGATGAACTCTGCGATATAACAGTTGGAAACGTTAAAATATATTCTCCGGATAAATTATACTGTGAGAACCCGGAAAATGTGATCATTCTGGTATGTGCGGCTGACCGGCACGCTTATGAAATAACCAATGCTATTTATGAGATTGAAGATTTTACTGTTTTTTACTGGAATGTATTAAAAAATACATATTTAAACGAAATATCAAACGGACTGTATGACAACTATGAGAAAATACATACAATTGAAAAAATGCTCTGTGATGATTATTCCAGAAAAGTATTGCGGGAAGTGGTTATCAGAAGAATCATAGGGATGAAAAGCGGCTATGATGATTTGAAAGTCAGAGATGAAATTCAGTATCTGTTTCCGCCGGCATTGTTCAGCAAAACCAGGGGAGCTATATTAGATTGCGGAGGTTATATTGGGGATACGATAGACAGATTTGTTAATAAGCTGGGGCATACTCTGGACAGGATTTATTCATTTGAAGTGTTACCAGAAAACATTGCTGCCCTTGAAAAGAAGAAAAACGAAGTGTCCAAAATATGGAGTGGAGAAATTACTATCGTGCCCTTTGCCCTGGCAGATAAAAGAAGAATTATTTCATTTAATGAAACTGAAAAAAGAGGCGGATGTTTTTCGGCGGACTTTCGAAATACAACCAGGTACAGATATAAAAATCCCATCAGGATATTTGAGGCAGAAGCGGTACGGATTGATGATGTGGTAGGAGACGATGAATCTGTAAGATATATTAAAATGGATATTGAAGGGGCGGAATATGAAGCGTTAATCGGTGCAGAAAAGACAATCAGGAGAGAACGGCCTGGTCTGGCAATTTCCATATATCATAATGTAAACGATTATTACAGGCTGGCAGAATTAATTTTAAGTTATATACCGGAATATAAACTGGCAGTCAGGCATCATAAGGATAAACACGTGGACACGGTTTTATATGCATGGATCTAAAGTGAAGTGTGTAAGGCGGAACTGTTTCTAAAGGTTTTATGATGGGCAAAAGACAAATTTTGGTTTGCAAATGAGGTGTGGATAGAGTGAACAAGGCGCATGAGGAAAGCATTGAACTTTTACGTATCGTACATGAGATATGCAAAAATAAGAATTTAAAATATACCATTTCAGCCGATACACTGATTGCATATGAAAGAGGTATGGAGTTTGAACTGTGTATTCCAATCATCTATATCGCAACAATGTATCATAATTTTAAGGCGTTACGAGCAGAACTGTATAATTTCTGCAGCCGCCGCAATGGATACTCCGTACATGATTATACAAATACAGAGCAGTTTGATACATTTGATCTGTGGTTTGTTAAAGAGTCTAAAATAAAGTTTCATGAGGACAGAAAGAAGGAGTCATTTTATTATGGTACAAGGCTGATTGTAACACCTCTTTTTTATGTGGGAGATGAGGAGGCGGACTGGGAAAATGCGTATGGGCAGTTTCGGGATACGACTTGTACATTGAATGTCCGTTCTGTTTTGAAGGGTAAGCCATTACGCAGTTTTATCAGGTTGTCCCATAAAAGAAAAATCTCCAATTATTATATAAAGCAGAGGGGGAAGTTCTCTGTTGAAAACATGCTTGCCAGGTATGGCTCCCATGAACGGAGCAGATATGTGGTCTATCCTTATGTGACAGGACGTGACGGGGGAAATCCAAACTCTCTTCCATGGATTGTAAATCATGCATCAAAACATATTACGGAGGATATATGGAACACGGTTGAGGAAAAGGAATTTTGTGACACTGTTTGCTATGTTGCCGTTCATCCGGAACCGATTATAAAATGTTTTCCGAATTATATTGTCAGGACTGTGCTTAAAAGTAATAAAAGCCAGCTGGCCCTGAACGGAAATACATATCTCTGGAGGGTACAGCAAATCCAGGTTGAACTGCTGGAAGAATTTGACCGTATCTGCAGAAAATATGGTTTACGTTATAATATCAGCTTTGGAACGCTTTTGGGGGCTGCAAGGCACAAGGGCTTTATCCCCTGGGATGACGATATTGATGTAACCATTCCATGGGAAGATTATGATCAGTTGGATGAGATTATGAAACTCGAACTTGATCATGAAAAATATTATTTCCGCTGTCCGGCAAATGAGGAGAACAATCATCTGACATTTAAACACCTGGAACGAAAAGGTACGATCTACACCAAGCCCGGCAGGGACAAATTAGATCACCAGATAGGTGTGTTTATTGATATTTTCCCAATGTATCCTTCGTCCTCTTTTGCGGTATTGGATTGGGTGCATGCAAAAGTCTGCCGGTATTGGAGAACGGCTCTGTGGGCGACAGTGGGGGCTGATGCGGAACCAAATCAGAAAAAAAGAAAGTATTATCAGAAGATCGCCAGACCCGGTAATAAAAAGTGCTATGAAAAATTTATTCGTGCAGCTACTTTTTTTAAGAGCAGGAAATACCTGAAATTCTGGATCGCCATGGATCGCAACCCTTACAAGGTGCCACTGGTCAGAATGTCAAATTATACCGATACCATTGATATGGATTTTAACGGAAAAAAGTTTATGGCGCCACGGGACTATGAAGCAGTGCTGGATTACTGCTTTGGTCATGACTGGAAAAAGTATCCGACGACCGGTGGGAGAAAGCCTTCTCACAAGGCAATCATGGAAATTGGCGACTTATATAAAAAGGAAAGTGAGGGACAGCTATGAAATATGGTTATATGTTTTATCAAAAACCGTTAAAACCGCAGATGAAGACGCGGCCGGTCAATCTGGGAGATCCAATACAATCCTATGCGGTTAAAAATCTGTATCGGGAGATGGGCATTTCGGAAGAAGACATGGTTCCCGTGCCGCGATATGATGTAGCGGAGTATGATGGCGAAGAGTGTGTTTGTATTGTAAACAGTGCGAGCAATTATGAGGAGTTGGCTTACGACTCTCATTTTATGCCCCCATCTCCCAAAGTGCATGCAATTCCAATGTCTTTGCATCTTCATCGGGAATTGCCAAAGGATGAGCTGGAGTTTTACAGAACATGCGGAGGCGTGGGGTGCAGAGATCTGTTTACGGTAAATTACCTCAGGGGACTGGGGGTGGATGCTTATCTGACCGGATGCCTGACCCTGACTCTGCCTAAAAGAACAGAAGAACAGGCCAGAACAGCGGATAAAATTTACCTGCTGGATGTACCCACAGATGTGATGAAGATTATGCCGCAGGAGATAAAAGAGGAAGCGGTAACATTAACCAATATTCTGCGGTTTGAAAATCCCGGACATTCTAACAGAATATCTGTTGAGGATGCTTATGAGGAGCATAGAAAGGGAGAAGCGCGGATCGCATTACTCAGAGATACGGCAAAACTTGTAATTACCTCCAAGCTGCATGTGGCTTCCCCGTGCCTGGCTATGGGAATCCCGGTTATTTTGGCCAAAAATCATTTTGGAGACAGATTTGGATTTATAGATCGGTTCATCCCCACATATACCTCTGCCCATTATTCTGAAATAGACTGGAATCCGGCGCCTGTTGATTTTGAAGAAGAGAAGGCAAAAATAAAACAGGTATTTTTCGAACGTGTGAAGGCGGCGGTCAGCCGGATTGAACTGGAGAAAATGTGGGAATCCAAGAGCCCCCTGTACGAGATTGATTACAATACGGCAACCTCCATCGCAGTACGGAAAATCCCCTTCCCTGAGAGCCCTTTCCGATATGCGGTATGGGGAATTGTTTTATCAGCGGCATATTACCTTGATGAAGCCATGAAAGAGTACATACCGAATGGCAAATTGATTGCCGGAATTGATATTGCAGCGGAAGGGACTTATTGCGGCGAAAAGATTATAAAACCTGAGGATATTCACAAAATTCCGGAAGATGTGGTGATCATTGTGGCGGCGCCGTCTGCAAAGGAAGCTGCAAAAGAAATGCTGCTTGCATCAAACAGACCATTTGTTCTGCTGAAAGGAACCAATGTGGAATGTTATCATCTGTCATAAGCCGGTTTGACAGGCTTTGGGGGAGTAAGAGAAGCCGCTTTTCTTTATGATATTTTTCGGCGTCAATCTCAATATCGGATACCAAATGAAAGAAATAGGCATTACGCTGCTTTGCCAGAGCGGGGATGCTTATTTCTTTTTACGTTGTCTGTGGAATACAGTGCTGCAAACTGTCATGGAGTGGTTCGGGCAAATCTGACGCAAAAAAACACACAATCATAAATGGTAAAAACTTAATATTTTTTCATGATTATGTATAACCAGACAAATTTATACAAAAACTCCTTATATTTGACGATATAATACTGTGGCATTTGTAAATAAATAATGTTATAATAAGTGATAATTGTTTGACTGGAATTTTAAATTAAATAGAAATGGAACGGACGTATGTCCTGAGGTAAGAACATGAAAAAGAGGATTAAGATAAAAGGGAGGCTGAGATCGTATCTTCAGAGTTCCATAGCAATGGGCATTATGCTGGCCCTTGTGAATCTGATTATTTATCTGATGGATTACAGGTCGGGGCTTTTGCTGACCGGGGCGCTGCTGGTTTATTTTGTTGTTGTTTTTATCATGATGTTTTACAACAAGCCTGTGATTATGAATGAACTGATCAGCTTTGCAACACAGTATGGGCAGATTCAGAAGCGGCTGTTACGGGAAATGGAGATTCCCTATGCGCTTCTGGATGAGACGGGCAAAGTGGTCTGGAGCAATAAGGCTTTTGAGGCAGTAATACATAAGGAAAAAGGCTATTGTAAGTCGATTTCTTCCATATTTCCGGCGCTGACAAAGGACAGGCTGCCGGTGGAAGAGGAAGAAGAGACGGAAATGGAGCTGGAATTTGAGGCCTGTGAGTTTTCCGTGAAGATGAAGCGGATTTCACTGAAAGATATGGCGGTTAACAGCGAGATATTTCAGGAGCCTGACTATAAAGGGTATTTGATAGCCCTGTATCTCTATGATGAGACGGCATTGAAGATCGCTCTGCGGGAAAATGACAACCAGTCTCTTGCAGTGGGTATGATTTACCTGGATAATTATGAGGAAGCGCTGGAAAGTGTGGAAGAGGTGCGGCGGTCCCTCCTGATTGCGTTAATTGACAGAAAAGTCAATAAATACATTGCTTCTATGGACGGCATTGCCAAGAAAATGGAAAAAGATAAATATCTGATCATTCTTCGCAAGGAATCGGTGCTGCAACTGGAAGAAAGCAAATTTGACTTGTTGGACGATGTGAAAACGGTAAATATCGGCAATGAGATGGCGGTCACTCTAAG
>ERZ778511.2159-NODE-2159-length-11406-cov-4.808299_pt1 | contig 11406 bp, 8 predicted proteins | sample MGYA00510347_ERZ778511 | MGnify/ENA primary metagenome ERZ778511 (study PRJEB29527, sample SAMN07138967) | mouse gut metagenome | material: feces | host: mouse | place: China:Nanjing | collected 2016-01-25 ...
GAGTTCTACAAGTACCAGACCACTAGATCAGATGCCCGTAGGACCTGATATTCGGTGGCTTCGCCTAACCCAATACGCACCGCACTCCGTAAATCCTCCGCATAGGGAGCGGCGCGGCGCGCCGCTCCCGCCAAGGGATTCTTAAACCGTAGGTTTAAGCGCGTTTTTGCCTACTTTTGCCGCGCGGCAAAAGTAGGCGCGGAGTCCGGGGCCGCGTAGGTCCCGGGCCAATTCGAGAAGAAAATCCCGTTCGCCGCTGGAAGCGGCGAAGATTCATCGCTCTAACCAGATCATAAGCGCAGCAATATCCGCCGGGGATACGCCCGAGATCCGAGCTGCCTGCCCCAGATTCAACGGCCGCACAGCATTCAACTTCTCCCGGGCCTCCAGCCGTAACCCCTGGATGGCGGAGTAATCCGCCTCCGAGGGTAAAGACCGGCTCTCCATACGTCGCAGCTCCTCTACCTCCTGAAGCTGCCGCTGAATATATCCCTCATATTTCACAGAAATCTCCACCTGCTCCGCGACCTCGTCAGGGAGACCCGGCATCAGGCGGTCGAAGCGCCGCAGGTCCTCGTAGTGGATCTGGGGCCGCCGCAGCAGGGCGATCAGCGGCGCCCCTCCGGTCAGCGGGGCCGTGCCCCGCTCCACCAGGAAGGCGTTCAGCTCCTCTGAGGGGGGCACACCGTGGGCCGATAACCGCTTGACCTCCCGGCGGACAGCCTCGTACTTGGCCTCCACCCTCGCCAACCGATCGTCGGACACCAGGCCGATCCGGTTGCCAATGGCGCACAGCCGTTGGTCAGCGTTGTCCTGCCGCAAGAGAAGACGATACTCGCTGCGGCTGGTCATTATCCGATAGGGCTCATCCGTGCCCTTGGTCACCAGGTCGTCGATCAGGGTCCCAATGTAGGACTGCCCCCGGGAGAGAATCAGCGGAGATTCCCCCTTCTGGTTCAGCGCCGCGTTGACCCCCGCTGCAAAGCCCTGAACCGCCGCCTCCTCGTACCCCGAGGAGCCGCAGAACTGCCCCGCCCCGTACAGGCCGGGAATTTTTTTGCTCTCCAGGGTGGGCCGCAGCTCCAGGGGGTCCACGCAGTCGTACTCAATGGCGTAGGCGGGGCGCATCATCTCCGCGTGCTCCAGTCCGGCGATGGTGTGGAGCATTTGCAGCTGAACCTCCTCCGGCAGGGCGGAGGAGAACCCCTGGACATACAGCTCCTCCGTGTCCAGCCCCATGGGCTCAATAAACAGCTGATGCCGGGGCTTGTCCGCAAAGCGGGTCACCTTCGTCTCAATCGACGGGCAATATCGGGGACCCACCCCCTCGATGACGCCGCTGTGCATGGGGGAGCGGTCCAGGTTCTCCCGGATGATCCGGTGGGTCTCCTCGTTGGTGTAGGTGAGATAGCACACCGCCCGGTTCACCGGACGGCCCTCCGTCTCGAAGGAGAAGGGCATGGTCTCCGCGTCCCCGTCCTGGCGCTCCATTTGGGAGAAATCCACGCTGCGGGCGTTGATCCGCGGCGGCGTGCCCGTCTTGAAGCGGCGCAGGCGCAGACCCATTCCGACCAGGCAGTCCGTGAGCGCCGTGGCGGCAAACATCCCGTCCGGCCCGCCCTCCCGGACGCACTCGCCCACGATGGTCCGCCCGTTGAGATAGGTGCCCGAGCAGACGATGGCCGCCTGGACGGCAAACACCGCGCCGGTGTGGAGCATCACGTGGCTGACCCGGCCCGCCGTCAGCCGGATCTCCGTGACCTCCCCCTGGCGGAGGGTCAGGTTCTCCTGGCGCTCCAGGGCGTGCTTCATGACCTCCTGGTAGCGCCGCCGGTCCGCCTGGGCCCGGAGGCTGTGGACGGCGGGGCCCTTCCCGCGGTTGAGCAGGCGGTATTGGATGCAGGCGGCGTCGGCGGCCCGGGCCATCTCGCCCCCCAGGGCGTCCAGCTCCCGCACCAGGTGGCCCTTCCCCGTGCCCCCGATGGCGGGGTTGCAGGGCATGTTGCCCACGGCGTCCAGGTTGATGGTGAAGCAGATGGTCCTCCGCCCCAGCCGCGCCGCAGCCAGGGCGGCCTCGATCCCGGCGTGCCCCGCGCCGATGACGGCGACATCGTAGGTCCCGGCGGAAAATTCTCTCATGATCTCTCCCTCTCCAGCGTCAGCACCACAAGCTCAGGCCGGTTGAACAGCCGGAAGGTCCGCCCGGAGTTCCCCAGCCCTCTGGAGACAAACAGGTCCGCTCCGCCCACCCGGTAGAAGCCCGCCGTGTAGGAGGGGAACAGGCTCCGCTCCACGCTGACCAGCCCGTCGGTAAAGGGCAGGCGGATCAATCCCCCGTGCCCGTGGCCGGAGATCACCAGGTCGGCCCCCAGACGGCTGTATTCCTTCTCAAAATAGTTGTTCCGGTGGGCCAGCAGCATCCAGAAGGCGTCCGGCTCCGCCGCGCGGACCTCCGCCGCCAGCTCCTCCGGCGTCTTCTGGTCCGCAAAGCCGTTGGGATCGTCGATCCCCGCCAGGAGGATGCGGTCCCCGTTCCGGGTCAGGGGGACGTACTCGTTGGTCAGCACCGTGACCCCGGCGTCCCTCAGCTCCCGCTTCAGCTCCCGGACGTCCCGGAAGGCCCACTCGTGGTTGCCAGTGACGAAGTACGTGGGGGCGATCTCCGCCAGCGCCCGGCCCAGGGACACCGCGTAGCTTCGGGGCGTCCGGCGATACCGGTCCTGAAGGTCCCCCGTCAGGAAAATATAGTCCGGTCGATGGGAGCGGACCTGGGCAATCAGGTCCTCGTTCTCCTCGCCGAACAGAGCGCCGTGGAGGTCCGAGAGCTGCACGATGACGCAGCCGTCGAAGCCCTCCGGCAGCCGGGGGGAGGCGAAGGTGAAGCGCTCCGTCTCCAGGGAGTGGTTGCTCCACCAGAAGAATCCGGCACATAGGGCGCAGAATATCAAAAATTTCAGCAGCCGGTGAGAGCGGCGGCGGGGTTTGGACATGGCGTTCTCCTGTTCTCCAAAGTATGACAATTTAGTATAGCACGTTTTTCCTATAAAACCAAGGGGGGCAGAAGAAAATTTAATCGAAGACGGTTTCCCCTGCATAAAACTTCCACGGTTGGCGCACAATGTCACTGGAGGCTTTCCTCCACTACAAGCCGCCTGAACGGCGGCAGGATGATGAAAGGAAGAATTTCTATGGACAACCGAGGCAAACGGCAGTCTGCCTCCATCTTCGGCGGCATGGGCTTTTACATAGCCCTGCTCGTCTGCGTGATCGCAGCCGGAGTGGTAGGCTATTTCGCCCTGCTGAAAAATGACGTTGAACCCCAGCCGGATTCCACCGCCCCCAGCGCCGTCACGGATCCCGCGCCCTCCCAGAGCGTTGCCGCGCCGGACCCCGAGCCCGCAAAGCCCGTGATTCACGATACGCCCATTACAGTGGACAGGCCCACCGTGCGCCCCATCGTGGAGCCGGGGACCTCCACACCGGACCAGAGCGTCACCGCGCCGGACCCCGCGCCCGACGAGCCCTACAATGAGGACGACGCGCCCGTCATGGAGCCCGCGCCCATCGAAGCGGTGGAGCCCATGGTGATCGTCTCCCCCCTGGCCGGGGAGACCGTGGCGGCCTTCTCCGTGGAAGAGCTGGCCTACGATGCCACCATGGGGGACTGGCGGACCCATGACGGCATCGACATCCAGGCCGAGGCCGGTACGGTGGTGGTCTCCGCCTCCGCCGGGATCGTGCTCTCCGTGGAGGAGGACGGCCGCATGGGCACCACCATCCAGGTGGACCACCGCAACGGCTATGTGACCACCTATGCCAGCCTACAGCCGGAGGTCAGTGTCCGGGCCGGGGATGAAATTCCCGCCGGGGCAGTGCTGGGCGCCGTGGGCAACACCGCCCTCATTGAGGCCGGTCTGGGCGCACACCTCCATTTCAGCGTCTCCAGAGACGGCGAGCTGATGGACCCCGCCGCATTCCTGTCCGAGTAAGCGCGTTCCATCCGCATAAAACGCCCCCGGCCATTCAGGCCGGGGGCGTCGCTCAGCTTTTCCCTATGATCTTCCCGCCGCACTTGGGACAGGTAATCTCGATCTTTCCCTTCCCAGTGGGGACGCGGCAAATCGTCTTACAGTTCTTGCAGGTAAAATACTTGTGGTCCTTGTCCCGTCGGCGCTGCCGCGCGCCGGTAATCCGCTGCTTCACCGGACGCCACCAGGCCAGAAATCGATCGTTCTCCACCCGGCGCTTGGACAGATTCCGGGAGAATGTTCTAAACAGCACCAGCACCGCCAGGGCCACCGTGACGGCCTCCAGGAGCACGCGAACCGGAGAGATCCGGCCCAGGAGCGCCGCCAGGACCAGCGCCGCCAGATACGCGCATAGCAGCGCCATGTTTAGTTGATCGGTGCCGTTGCGCCCATACATAAACCGGGCCAGAGCGCTGGAGACACGATACAAGAATTGCCGCATGAACAGGACCTCGTTTCTCTCCGCAGAGCACGTCCGCGCCGGGAGGCAGGCGGATGAAAGCGCTTTTTTTCAGTATATCGGTCAAATGTGAACAAATAAAGAACAATCCTAATTTATTTTTTCACAAGCTATGGCAAAATTTTCCTCCCCTGATTTAATACTTTTGTAACAACATACGCTGGTTTTCTTAATAAGAATCCGGTATCGTATGAGTTGCAAGAGACGAGACTTCTTTTCATCCAATCTTCCAATCATATAGCGGCAGCGAAGGGCACAGCGCTCTTCGCTGCCGTTATTTTTTCCGATTCACAAAATGTATCCGAAATGTTAATATTCTTTCCGCAGTTTCTTCATATTTCTGTCACAAATCCCATGTATCCTAGCACCATCAAAAGCGAACGCCGACAGCGGACGCCGACAGAGACATCTCATAAGGAGGAACCCTCTTATGTATAACGACTATAACAACGAACAAAACAGAAGCGACTACGAGTATCACTACAGCTACCGCTCCGATGCCGACGGCTTCCAGCCCACGACTCCCGTGCCCGCCGCGCCCCGGAAAAAGAAGCGTGCCATGAAGATCGTGGCCGGTGTGCTGTGCGGTACACTGCTGATTGGCGGAGGCTTCGGCGCAGGCTGGTATCTGCAAAACCGCGACAGCAGGGGCGAGAGCCAGGTCATGCTCAGCGACCGGGCCCTCACGCAGGTGGAGGCGGTCAGTGTCACCGGCAGCGAGAAGCTGACCCTCCCCCAGATCTACCAGGCCAACAAGGACAGCTGCGTGAGCATCAACACCACCTCCCTGGCGGGCTACAACTTCTTCGGCCAGCCGGTTGAGACCCCCAGCGCCGGAAGCGGCTTCGTTCTCACCGCCGATGGCTACATTGTCACCAACCACCACGTCATCAGCAACGCCACCAACGTGGAGGTCACGCTGGACAACGGAAAAACCTACACCGCCGAAATCGTAGGCAGCGATAAGGACTACGACGTGGCCGTTCTGAAGGTGGACCCCGGCGAGGACAAGCTGACTCCCGTGGTCCTGGGCTCGGCGGAGACCCTGGTGGTGGGCGAGGACGTATGTACCATCGGCAACCCCCTGGGTGAGCTGACCTTCTCCCTGGCCGAGGGCGTGGTCTCCTGTCTGGACCGGGAGATCAACCTCAACGGCACGCCCTTTAATATGATCCAGACCACCGCCGCCGTCAATCCCGGCAACTCCGGCGGACCCCTCTTCAACAGCTACGGCGAGGTGGTGGGCATTGTCACCGCCAAAACCTCCTCCACCGGCAACGGCACCGCCGCCGAGGGCCTGGGCTTCGCCATTCCCATTGACGACGTACTCAGCCTGATTAAGGACATCATGGAGAACGGCCAGGTCACCAGCCACGCCTATGTGGGCGTGTCGGTAGCCAACGCCTCCCAGTATCCCAATACCGGCGTCCGCAGCGGCGCGTATGTGGGCGAGGTCGTCGAGGGCGGTCCCGCGGACCAGGCGGGCCTCCAGGTAGGCGACGTCATCACCATGCTGGGCACCACCACCATCACCTCCCAGGCCGATCTGACCGCCGCCGTGGGCAGCAGCAAGACCTTCAAGGCTGGGGACACCGTCACGGTCACCTATGTCCGCGAGGGCAAGGTCTACACGACGGATCTGACCTTCGGCAGCACCCTGGATAAGCCCCAGGAGGAGACCAAGGCGGTCCAGCCCTCCCAGCAGTCCGACAGCGGATACGGTGACTCCTATGACAACTACGGCAACATGGAGGACTTCTTCAACCAGTTCTTCGGCGGCACCTATGGCCGCCAGTCCGCTTGAACCTTTTTCTTGAAAGAAAAAGGTTCCCCAAAAGAACCTTAGCACGCTCCCCAGTCCCCTGCGCTGCCCACATTTCCGCCCGGTAACGACTGTTAAAAGTTTCGCCCGCCTTTTCAAAGGCGGCGGAGTCCAGGGGCAGAGCCCCTGGCCGCACTCCGCAGAGTGCGGAACTCCCCCCCAAAGCCACGCTCAAAAAAATCCTCCCCCCCAGCACAATCCCAAACTGCGCGCGGCTTTCAGCGCATTTGCCGCTGCGCGGCAAACAGCGCCCGGGAGTTCCCGTCGACCTGTGATCGTCACTCCAGGCCCAATAAATCCGTTTACGAGTTTCCCTCTTCTTTCTTCCTTTCGTCCGCAAGGACGGGTAAGCCCCGGAACCAGATCGGTTCCGGGGCTTGCTCTCTATTCGCTTCCCTCTGCCGCGCCGCCACCGGCGTCGGCCGCCTCACCGGCGATGCAGTCATCCCCGCAGGAAGCCGCATCCTCCCCCGCGCCCTCCTGGGACTGGGCGGACTTGTCTTCCTCCTTCAGGACGCTCTCCCACTCCTTCGGGTTCCTCTTGTGGGCGCGCATCGCCATGACCAGCTTGTAGCCCTCGGGGTCGTTTTGCCGCAGGTATTGCTCGTCCTCCGGCGGCACCTTGTCCCCCCGCATGATGCGGGCCGCGATCTTCTGGCACCGCCGCATGGCCTTCAAGGACTCCCGCAGGGCCTTTGCCTCGGAATTTTCACCGCCCGCCTCGTCCAGCTCCCACAGGGCGGGCCGTTTCTTCTCCCTGCGGCTCAGGTCCAGGAGCTGGCGGCTCTGGGTCTCCATCTGCTCCACCGCCTGGCGGTACAGCACCAACCGGTCCGCCTGGAGCCGCGGACCGGAGACGGAGGAGGCGTCGGACCTCTTCCCCTCCAGGCGGACAGTCTGACCAGCGCTTTTCAGCCGGTTTGTAATACGCAGTTCCATCGCAGGACCCCCTTTTCCGTTCTCTATACCTATTTCTCGGCAAAAGACCCGGAAGAGTTAAGAGCTCATGCCAGCGGATTCTCGTCGATCCACCTGGAGATGACCTCGCCGATCTCCTTGACGCAGCCGGGGTCGTAGGGGACCTTCATCCCCGCGCCGTGGGCCAGATCCTCAAAGGTCCTGGTGCCGCCCTGGTCCACGAAGGCCAGGTACTTCCGCCACGCCTCCTCCCGGTTTTCCAGGGAGGCCATCCAGAACTGGAAGGCCATGGTCTGGGCCATGCAGTAGTCGATATAGTAGAAGGGGTTCATATAGATGTGCATCTGCTGCTGCCACCGGGCGCCCCGGCTGTAGGAGGGCAGGTCCTCATAGTCCATCCAGGGGCGGTACTTCTTCTCCAGCTCCAGCCAGACCTTGTTGCGTTCCTCCGGGGTCAGCTCCGGCCGCTCATACATGAGGTGCTGGAACTCGTCCACCATGCAGCCGTAGGGGATGAAAATCAGACTGTCCTCGCAGTGGAAGAGCTCGTACTTCCGGGTCTGGGGCCCGAAGAATTTTTCGTGCCAGGGGGCGGTCAAAAACTCCATGGACATGGAGTGGGTCTCGCAGCCCTCCATGGTGGGGCTCATGAGGGAGGAGAGATACCCCTTCCGGGCGGCCCGGTAGAAGGCGAAGGCGTGGCCCGCCTCATGGGTCAGCACGTCCACGTCGCCGCTGGTCCCGTTGAAGTTGGAGAAGATGAAGGGGGCCTTGTAGGCGGCAAAGTCCGTGCAGTAGCCGCCGGGGGCCTTGCCCTCCTTGCTGAGCACGTCCAGCAGCTCGTTGCCAAAGAGGAACTCCGCGAACTCCCTGGTTTCCGGACTCAGCTCCTGGTACATCTGCAAACCGGCGGCCAGGATCTCATCCGGCGTCCCCTGGGGCTTGGCGTTGCCGTCGGGGAACAGGAGGGCGTCGTCGTAGATCTTCAGCTTATCCACGCCGATGCGCCGGGCCTGGTCCTCCTTCACCCGGGCCACGATGGGCACCAGGTCCCTGGCGATCTGCTCCCGGAAGGCCGCGCACTCCTTGGGCCCCCAGCAGTTGCGGCCCAGGCGGTCGTATCCCAGGGGGATGAAGTTGGCATAGCCCATGGCCTTGCCCTGCTTGTCGCGGTTCTTCACCAGCTTGTCGTAGAGCTCGTCCAGCTGCTCCCGGTGGTCCTCGAACCACTGGCCCCGGACCTCATAGGCGGTCTTGCGGACGGCCCGGTCGGGGTCCTGGAGGAAAGGCCCCAGCTTGGGCAGGGGCAGGGTCTCGCCCCGCCACTCCACCACGGCGGAGGCGTAGAGCTTCTGATACTCGCTGGTGAGCTTGTTCTCCTCCTGCATCAGCTCCATAATCTCCGGCTTCATGCACCGTACCGAAATCTCCAGGTTTTTGAACAGCAGACTCCCGAAGCGCTCCTCCAGCTGGGCGCGGAAGGGGGAGTTCAGCAGGGCCAGGTTGATCCTCTGGTCCAGCTCCTGGAGGGCGGGGGAAATTTCATCAATATAGTCGCTCTCCTTCTCGTAGAAAGCGTCCCGCGTGTCGATGGTGTGGCGGACGTAGGCGATGGAGCAGTTGGTCCCGATCTGCTTGCTCAGTTCCTCGTAGGCCAGGTAGGCGTCGATCTGCTCCTGGGCCGACGGCGCGTTGGTGATGCGCTCCAGAATCGCGGCGGATTCCCTCTGAATCTCCTCCAGATCGGGGCGGGTATAGGGCATTTCATAAAATTTCATATGGTTTCTCCTATCAAAAAATTTGCATTATCCTTGTGCCAGCACTGCCAGCAGGTAGTCCCAGGTCCGGCGTACCGAAGAGACGGACAGCCGTTCCCGGGGGCTGTGGATGTCCCGCATATCGGGCCCGATGGACACAGCGTCCAGCCCCGGCAGCTTCTCCGCCAGCAGGCCGCACTCCAGCCCCGCGTGGATGGTCTCCACCACCGGCTCTTTCCCGGACTGCTCCCGGTAAACCCGGACCATCACATCCCGCAGGCGGGACTCCGGGCGGTACTCCCAGGCGGGGTAGTCCCCCCGGCGGCTGAAGGTCCCGCCGCAGCTCTCCGCCAGGGCCTTGAGCTGTCCGATCAGCGCCTCCTTCTCCGCCGCGGCGGAGCTGCGCACGCTCCAGGTCAGCCGCAGCTTTCCCTCCTCCAGCCGGAGGATGCCCAGATTCAGGGAGGTCCTCACCTGCCCGGGCAGGTCCGGCTCCATGGCCTGGACGCCGTTGGGCGCGGAGAGGATGAGGTCCAGCGCTCTATGTGTGTCCTCTGCGGACAGGGCGTCAACGGGTTCGTGGGTGGCCCAGGTGAAGGAGCAGACAGCGTCCTCCTTCCGCTCATGGAATTTCTCCGCCGCGCTGTCCACCTGGTCCTCCGGCAGCACAAACACAGCCTGGGCCCGGTCGGGGATGGCGTTGTCCTGCTCTCCGCCGTGGAGGGACACCAGCCGGGCCTCCGGCAATGCTTGCAGGCATTGGGCCAGCACCCGGTTGGCGTTGGGGATGTTCTTGTGGATTTCCGCGCCGGAGTGGCCCCCGGGCAGGCCGCTAATAGCCAATGTGCAGCGCTTTCCGGCGGCGGGACGGGTGGGGAGCGCCAGCTCCAGGTCGCACCTCGCTCCCCCGGCGCAGCCCACGGTCAGCACGCCCTCGGCCTCGCTGTCCAGGTTGATGAGCGTCCGGCCCTGCAAATCGGAGCAGTCCAGCCCCGCCGCACCCAGCAGGCCGATCTCCTCGTCCACGGTGAACACCGCCTCGATGGGCGGATGGGGAATGCCGTCGTCGTCCAGCAGGGCCAGCATCATGGCCACCGCCGCGCCGTCGTCGCCCCCCAGGGTGGTGCCCTTGGCCTTCAGCCAGTCCCCGTCCAGAACCAGCTCCAGGGGGTCCCGGGTAAAGTCGTGCTCCACGCCGGGGTCCTGGACGCACACCATGTCCAAATGGCCCTGGAGGATCACCGCCGGGCGGCCCTCATAGCCGGGGGAGGCGTCCTTCCAGATGACCACGTTGCCCAACTCATCCCGGCGGCAGCGGAGACCCCGGGCTTTCGCAAACTCTTCCACCCAGGCGCCGGCGGCGGCGGTGTTCCCGGATTCCCGGGGGATGCGGCTGAGCTCCTCGAAAAAGCGGAAGACCGCCCGGGGCTCCAGTCCGGTCAATACAGGTTTTTCCATCGTTTTTCCTCCAAACAAAGATTTAGAACCTGTATTCACAACCGTTGAACGCTGTCTGGCCGGTCTTTTTTTCGCCATACTGCGTCGCTTTCCCTTGCAATCCGTCAGGATTGCTGCGGAAAATCTCCTTGTCTGACGGGAAAAATCCTCGTCCATCCAGCATCCCCCGGTTATGAATACAGGTTCTTACAGTAATTGTACCCCCGCCGCCTCGCAGGTATCCAACGTCTCCTGGTCCCATAGGCTCACTTGCACCTCGCCGATGTGGCAGCAGCCGATCATCAGCATACAGAGGCGGCTCTGACCGATGCCGCCGCCCATGGTCAGGGGCAGCTCGTTGTGGAGCAGCATCCTGTGGAAGGGCAGCTCCCGCCGCTCCTCACAGCCCGCCAAGGTCAGCTGGCGGTCCAGGCTCTCCGGGTCCACCCGGATGCCCATGGAGGAAATCTCAAAGGCTTTCCCCAGCACGTCGTTCCACATGAGGATGTCACCGTTGAGCTCCCAGTCGTCGTAGTCCGGGGCCCGGCCGTCGTGCTTCTGCCCGCTCCTCAGGGTCTTGCCGATCTGCATGAGGAACACGGTCCTGTGGCCCTCCCGCATATAGGCGGTCTCCCGCTCCTGGGGGGGCAGGTGGGGATACAGGTCCTCCAGCTCCTGGGTGGTGATGAAGCTCACCTCCCGGTCCAGATGGGTCTTCACCTGGGGGAAAGCCCGGCGCAGGGCGTCGCAGGTGTCGCACACGGCTCCCACGATGGAGCGGACGGTGTACTGGAGGAAGTCCACATTCCGGTCCATCCTGGTGATGACCTTCTCCCAATCCCACTGGTCCACGTAGACGGAGTGGATGTTGTCCAGGCTCTCGTCCCGGCGGATGGCGTTCATGTCGGTGTAAAGGCCGTTGCCGGGGTAGAAGCCGTACCGCTTGAGGGCCAGGCGCTTCCACTTGGCCAGGGAGTGGACCAC
>ERZ778511.2160-NODE-2160-length-11403-cov-5.088650_pt1 | contig 11403 bp, 14 predicted proteins | sample MGYA00510347_ERZ778511 | MGnify/ENA primary metagenome ERZ778511 (study PRJEB29527, sample SAMN07138967) | mouse gut metagenome | material: feces | host: mouse | place: China:Nanjing | collected 2016-01-25 ...
CGGGCGGAGATGCTGAATAAACTGCAACCGTTTGGAAGACGAAGATTATTTTAAACCCTTTTACAGTTCATCAGCCAGAGACTGGAGTTCAATTGAAATCGTATAAAGTGCATTTTTTAGAATTTCCTGCTCCTCTTTTGAAAATTCGCAAGGTTTGCCGTTTTTCATGTGGTTGTTCAGTTTCTGACAGAACCAGCTGCTGGACTTGCCGAAGAATCTTTGCGCAATATAAGTGCCGTTGACAACACGCAGAAGATCCTTCCTATCCATAAATTCCAATTTTGAAAGAATCGGATCATTTACCCCGTTTTTACTTGTTTCGACCATATGTTGATTTTTTGTTTAAAACTCTCTGTCCCCTCCCCGGAGGGAGGAGAGAGAGTCCTTGATTAATTTTTCATTACTCTTAAGAGTTGAACTGTGATTTCCGCTTTGATTCTTTTTCGTTGTTCCCGGTCTTTAATCAACCTTAGAGTTTCAAGCATCTCAGTCAGCTCTTTTAATTCCTTTCTGAATTCTTCGTCTTCCATTTTTTCTTTCATTAAAGGGTTAAACATGTTTCAAACTCTTGTTCTTTTGAACATTACAAAGATAGTCAAAATAATTTTACTGTGCAACTTTTTCAGCACTTTTTTTCGTTCTGTTTCTCATTTTCTTCGTGGTCGGCGATGATTGCCGCAGCAAGCTGATTCACGATATCGCGCTGACCCGCCCCCTTGCCGGTCAACGCGGCGACCATCCGCTCGTCTACCGTCCCCTGCGCAACGAGATGGAACACGCGCACAGGGTATTTCTGACCCTGACGGTGAAGCCGGGCGTTCGCCTGCTGGTACAGCTCAAGTTTCCACCCGGTGGAGAACCAGACGATGCGACGGCCGCCGAACTGCATGTTCAGACCGAATGCAGCAGACGCGGGATGCAGCAGGAGCATCCCGATATAACCTTTGTTCCATCGCGAAAGCTCCGACGGTCCGCGGTAGACCTCTATCGTCCCCCTGTCTCTGTCGGGTCTGTCAAGTGTGTCGTAGTATGAGGGTATGAGCTTTTTGCTCAGACGTGATTCTTTCAGCTTGTCGAAATACGACAGAATCCGGTCCCGGTCATGCTTGTACTGGTAGAACACAAGTATCGGGGAATTGTCCTCGCTCTCGTAGATGTCCTGCAATGCCTTGAGTTTCTCGTCGTGGATCTCAATTACCTCGCGGTCGCCATACTCGTTAAGGTTGTCGGTATATATCGCGCCGTTGGCATACTGTGAGAGCTTGTTGACAAGAGAGGCGGAAGAGCCGGCAAGAAGCGGCTCACCTGTTTTTTTGAACTCCAGCACTTTCTCGGTCTCGAATTCCCTGTAACGCTTCATGGTCGCTTCATCAAGACGCACCGGCACGTTCTCGGCAATCAGCGGAGGGAGTTTGAGCCAGTCTTCGGCACGCATGGCGAGAGCGATGTCGCTGATTGCCGACAGGATCTCCTCTTTCGCGCCTTTTTTCGGGATGATTCTTATCGGCACATTGTTGTGGGTTATGACCGTGAACCAACGCTCGCGGAAATGGGTCACGTATTTCCCGAGCCTTTCGCCGCCGTCGATGCAGTAGACCTGCGCCCAGAGGTCGGGAAGACCCTGGGGCGTGGGCGTGCCTGTGAGACCGACCACGCGGGGAACCTGTCCCAATACGCGCCGAAGTGCCTTGAAACGGAGGGAGGAGGGATTCTTGAAACTCGTGAGTTCATCGATGATCACCATGTCGAACGGGAATTTCTTTTTGTAACGCTCGCAGAGCCACACAACCGAATCGCGCCCGATCACGTAGATGTCGGCATCCGCCTCCAGCGCGGCGTTACGCTGACGGGCACCTCCGATGACGTTGCTCACTCGCAGCCCCGCCAAGTGGTCCCATTGCGCCGCCTCGCTGCTCCATGTGGATTCGGCGACTTTCTTGGGAGCTATCACCAGAACCTTCTCCGCCTCGCCGTAACGCGCCAGCCTTTTGACCGCGCTCAGACATACCACCGTTTTGCCGAGTCCCATCTCAAGGAAAAGAAGACAGCGCGGATGACTGATGATCCATTCGAAAGCCAGCCGCTGGTATTCGTGGGGAACAAATCTCATGACTCCCCCCCCTTTCTTCCCGCGTCCGCCGGGATGCCGGGGATTCTTCCACCTGTCGATGATCTGTTCTGCCTTGCGCCGGCTGTCGCAGATATAGACCGTCTGCCCCATGTCTTCGCGCAGCCGGCGGATGCGTTCCGCCTGCAGCGATGTCGGAAGCTGTCCTGCTGTCTTCATCTCCACCCAGATCACCGCCCCGTCGGGGAAAAGGAGAATCCGGTCGGGATAGCCCGTGGCGTTGGGGTTGTAGTATTTGAGGGGAAGACCGCCGGCGGCTTTTGTCAGCTCGCAGAGATAACGCTCCAGAGACTTCTCCGATTCTGCGGCGTTTTTGCTGTATTTCCGTTGTGCCATATGAAAAAAATTAGTAAAAAATCTTGAAAAAAATTGCTTAATTCAAGATTTTTCACTAATTTTGTAATGCAGTCGGGAGCGACTGCGAGGGATAAGCCCTCTGTCCCGAAGTTGAGGGAAAAACCAAAAGCGGAAAGCCATGAAAGTTACAGGCAAATTAATTTTCAAATGGTGGAGGTTCAAAATTACGATTGAAGTCAATTTCTGAACTTCGGGAGGGTGGAAGCCCTCCTCCTTCCGCTTTTGATTTGTCGCAAAGTTAATTTAAAATCCTGAATTATGCAAAATGTTGAAAGTTCCGCCGGGTCCTGGGGCGGTGCCCGCAAGGGAGCCGGACGAAAGAGAATGGAGAAAGGGAAGTATTACGGTTTCAACTCGACTCCTGATGTGGAGGCGATCCTTGAAGCCGTCGAGGGGTCCAAGGCGGCGTATATAAACGCCGCCGTACGTGCCTATGCCAAGTCGCAGCAGCCATGATCAAGGACATCTTTGATCGGTATTAATGCTGTTTTGTAATGTCGTTGGAATCCATTAGACTTAAAAAAGAGGGAAACGAAACCGTTACAATTTGTAACCGATTGAAACTTACTGCCGCAGACGGCAAAATGCGTCTGACTGATGTCGCGACTACAGAACAGATGTTCATTCCTCACCTCCTTTCAGCGGCGGGATATACATCCATTTCAACACTCGGCAGTCATAATACCAATCATCCGGGAAATGCCATGCTCCTGCAAGGAAATAGGAGATTGCATGGCGCAGCTCCTTGTCCTCACAATCGGTCTCAACAAGCACCTGTCTATCATCCTCCGGCAGCTCAACCTTCGGGTCTTTCCACTGCGAGGAGAGGGCTTCGGTGGCTCCGGCAAGGTAGGCGTTTCTTGCAACTCGCGTTTCTTCAATGCCTCTTGGTGTAATTGGGTTGCCAAATATATTTTCAGCATACGCCTTTGCTTTCTCTTCTGTTGTCATATCTGTTTGAGTTATTTTTGTTTGGGTCTCCGATGTGCCGCCGAGGGTGGCGGCTTCTCCGTATCCGAGCCTGTCACTCATTGTGACGGCAGCGTAGTGGGTTATTCTATGGTCTCCCTGCCGGACTGCTTTCTTCCACCATTTGCGCTCTCTTATGAGCCGCGAGGAAAGTCTGTATCCGAGAAAGCCGCAGCCGTAAAGGAAAGCCACGGCGAAGATGGTCAGCGCGGCTGTCAGTAATCCGAACAGCACCCAGCCGCAGGTCGTGATTGTTGTCTCCATGTTCTCTTGCGTTAGAATTCAAAATCAAGGGTATATTGTATTGGTCTCTTTCGTTGATCGTTCAGTGCCTTTTCGACGCTCCTTGCATGAATGGGACACTTTCCTGTGTACGGGCATTGTCCGGCTGCTGCCTGTAGGTGTGCTCCGTGCCACTGTTCCCTTTCGGTCACTCCGTCCTCCGTGAGGAAGGCTATCAGTTTCATGCAGCCGAAGCCACGCTCTTTCTGTTTGCTGTCGTGGAGTTCCACGATTCCTGTGCTTTGCGGTCTCATTTGTCTGCTGTTTAGAATGGTGCTTCTTCGTCTGTCGGTCTCAGCCAATCATCAAAGTCAAAGTGTGCCGCTTCCGCTGCGTCCTGTGCGTGCCTGCGTTCCTCCTCGACAAGATGGTTGGTGTTGTCCCATTGAGGTTGGTGTTTTGGTCTGATTGTCGCTTTCTGGGGCGGCGGCGGAAGCCGTGACGCGCCGGTGCGGCGGTGAGGTGTAATCGTGTAATCGGGAATCCTGTGATTTTGCGTGGCGTGTGTCCCGCGTGTGTACGGGTGTGCGTCCGAAATATACCGGGACATTGATTTTGTCTCTTTATAGAAATCAGGATTACATATTTTTTAAACCTTTTGTAATATGTTGTTTATAAATCATTTAAGTTGTAATCGAAAGCTTCATTATTTTCAAGTGTTTTGTTGTCCCATGTGATTTGAACTCCATAAATTTTTGAACGCCTTGACTTTCCTTTCACCCACTCCGGCTTCAGCGTGTTCAGGAACGCGCCGACCTCCCGGGACTTCGCCAGATAGTCCTTGTCATTTCGGCGCATCCCCAGACCCTCCTGCAGGATCTCGGCTATCGAGACGAAACGGCGCGGCTCACAGGTGCCGTCTATACGGCTGCCCCCGCTCTCGTGCGCGTCATACCATCCGCGACGCTCCGAGGGGGTCATCGACTCCCAGCCGAACGGCACCCACGACTCGATGAAACGAACGACCTCACCGAACAGCGGGTTCTGCAGGTCAAGGTTGTGCGTCTCCTGGGTCTTCCTGGCGGCGCGCTCGTCTTCCGCGTCAAGGAACAGGGGCATCCCGGCGCGGAACAGCTCCACGGCTTCAGCCCACAGCTGGTCGCGGTGCGCGCCGACCCACTCGCGGACCGTCACGGCGCACTTCCGGAGTTCGGGACGTATCTCGACCACAGGGCTGCGGCGGTTGCCGGTGCCCACGCCTCGGAGAAACAGTTCCTCGTTGGTGGTACCCACCACCACGCACTGCCGGGGGCGCACTTCGCGCACGCGCCCGTAGGCGGGACGGAACTTGTCGACAAGCCGCGAAATAAAGCTTTTCACCGATGCCGCCTCGCTGCGCTTGACTCCTATCAGCTCCCCGATCTCGGCTATCCACACTCCCTGTATCGCTTCCATCCCCTCCTTCCCCTCGATGCTCACCACCGAGTCGGAGAACCACGCGCCCCCCATGATCTCCAGCAGCGACGATTTCCCCGAACCCTCCGGACCCTGCAGGATCACGAAGTAATCGAACTTGCAGCCCGGGCGGAAGATACGCGTCACCGCTCCCCCGAATATCAGTTCGCCGAGACGACGGTTCAGCCTGCTGTCTTCCGCGCCCAGGATGTCGGGGAAGACGCGCTCCAGCCTCCTGACACCGTCCCACTGCAGCCCGTTCAGATAATCGCGCACCGGATGATAGCTCACCGAAGTCACCGCCTTTACGAACGCGTCGGCAATCTTCTCTTTTCCCGTGATGCCGTATTTCGCATCGAACCAGGAGCGCAGGCAGCTGTCATCGTTGTTGGTCCATGCGTTCCCCTGCCGTTTCCATGGCAGCTCCCCCTCGACGTCGGTCTCGCCGGTGAACTCGTTGAAGCGCAGCCGCCCTTTGATCTCGGGGTCGTTCATCAGGATGGTCGCCGCCGCCGTGATGGTGCTCCGGCAGCTGCCGTCTTTCTGCCACGGCAACGCCCCGTAGACGCGCTTCCACTCTTCGTCCGGATCCCGCTCCTCTGTCCCGATGCCTTCGAAATCCGCCGCCACCCTGCGCTGCCGCTCGGCGGCAAGAAGTCCGGTGACACGCGGATCGCCCATCGCCAGCTCCTCCATGGCGCGTGTGCTGGGCAGCCGCGACATGCGGGTGTCTTTTTCCGCCGATGCGTCGAGATGCCCGAATTTGTGAAGCCTCACCAGGTCCCAGGCGTTGAGCAGCTTGCCGCACACCGGGTCGGTGGCGTGGAACGAGAAGAGGAACCGCTCGCCGTCGAACTCCATGGCGCCGCCGAACGTGGAGCTGCCCACATGCGTGTAACGCCCCCGCGCGGCGCGTGTGTAGACCTCGGGGATGAATGCCGCTATCGCCTCGCCGACGGTGAAGCAGCGGCAGAACGTGCCCACGAGTCCGCGCTTCTCGCGCGGGTCTTCGGCACGCTGCCCCGAATGCAGCAGCGCGGCATAAATGCGCTCCGCCTCCTTGCGGTCGGTCTCCTTGCGTTCCGGCTCTTCGGGAGCGGTGACCGAGAAGAGACGCAGCGCGTCAGCCTCCTCCGGAAGCATGGGCCACGCGCTCTGGTCGCGCCAGTCGGCATAGCTGCCCAGCACCGCGTCGACATCGAGCATCGTCCCGCCGCGCCCCTCTTCGAGCAGCCAGGGCGCGTCCGTGCTCCTCGACGGCCAGAACATGAGGCGCACCGGCTCGAACGTGCTGCGGTCTATTCCGGAGAAGCCTATGCGCTCCGCAACACGGCGCGCCACCGCCCCGTATTCGTCGACCGTCACATCGCGGCTCAGCGGAACCACCAGACGCACCCGCCACGCGTCCTCGCGGTGCTTGTGCGTGGAATGCAGCAGCCAGCGGCAGGGCAACGCCCGGCGCACGTCTTCGACACGCGTGGAGTGGAACTCGTCGTAATCGAGCGTCACCACACTGCGCCGCTCCACGTTGGCGCCCTTGCGGATGCCGCCGCGAAGATAGCCGCCCACGAATCCGCCTACGTCTTTTGTCTGCGTCTGCATCTTCTGTCCCATGGCGCGGAACTCGGCGGCGGTCTCTCCGGTGTCAACGCAGTCGGCGAGGCGTGCCCGGAGTTCATCCCATGTCAGCTCCTCGTTGCGCCAGGCGCGCTCGAAGCGGTTTTTCGCCGTGGCTATGCAAAGTTTTCTGTTTTCGTCCATGACTTGTGTTGTTTTTCTTGTTCCTCCGGAGGGTTCCACCCCTCCGGAGAATGTAGCGTCAAAGATCGTTGAGCGAATCGTCCACGCCGAGATCCATCCCCTCGAAGTCCTTTGCGGCGTTGCCGCCGCTGCCGAGCTTGTCGCCTTTCTCGGTCAGGAGCACGGCGTTGAGTCCGGCGCCGATGCCGTTGGCGGCTCCGGCATAGGGGAAGAAAGTCACTGACACCACACCGTAGCAGCCGGAATAGATCTCCTGCGGCGGGATTGGCTCCTGCAGCCTGTTGAGCGTGGGAACGGCGGTCTTGCTGTTAGCCCCGAAATACATGCTGTTCCGGTATGCCTCGTCATCGCGTGTCTCGTCTCCGTCATACCAGGGACCCTCCTTGAGGCGCGGGATCTTGCCGTTCCATTTGCCGGCTTTCCCCATCTGCTTCCCTTCCTCGATAGCCGCCTCGACTGCCGCGATCGTCTCGCGGTCGTCCTTGGGCACGATGCAGCTCACGCAATATCTTTTCTCGATCTGGTCGTTCTTGCTCCAGGGAGCGTCGAGATGAACGAAACTGAGGCGGCACGGTATCACGACCTTGTTGCCGATTCTCTTTGGCTTGATTCTTTTCACATTTGCCATAATTCAAAAAATTTAAAATGGTTGTAGATATTTTTTTTAAAGATCCATCCCGTGGAAGTCGAGCCGCGCGTCCTGCGTCAGCCCGTAGGCGCGGTGCATCGCGCAGTCGGGTTTCGCCCGGCAGAAGCGGCACCATTCCCCCGCATGGCGCGCGCCTTTGCCGATGAACGCCAGACGCGCCAGCGGGTGCAGCTCGTTGTTCGCCCACGCAAGGAGCGTCTCCACGCTCTGCGACCATTCCGAGAGATGCCCCAGACGCGGCTGCACGATGGTCATCCTCACCTCGTCGATGGTGTAGCGGTAATCGAACTCGTCGAGCGCGCCCAGCGCGTAGAGCTTCATCTGCGGGTTCTCCACAGCGTCGACCCTCACCCCTTTGCCATACTTGAAGTCGATCACCTCGATTCGCCCGTCCGTGACGATGAGCGCGTCACCGGTGCCGAACCCTTCGGGCACGAAGAACGAGAAGTCGAGCCGGGTCTCTATCAGCAGCCGCGCCCCGTGACATTCGCGCCGCGCCTCCTCGTAGCGTGCGAGCACATGATCGACGAACCTGTCGGTGTGACCCTCCATCTCCTCGCTGTAATAATCCCGCAGTTCTTCGATCTCGATGTCCTCCTCCCTGTGCGGGAGTCCCAGGGCGCGTTTCAGCTTGCGGGCGCAGATGGCGTGCGCCAGACTCCCCTCCTCGGCGTATGCGCTTGTCGTCTCCGGATAGGCGCTCTCGGCAACCGCCGAGGGTGTGCACTCCAGCCACCGGTGTGACGATGAAGCCGAGAGCAGCGCGTGTTTCTTTCCTGTCGCCTGCGTTCCCATCAGAAAGGCATAATCTGGATATCGCCGTCGTCACCGACAGTGATGTTCATGATTTCCGAAATGAACTCCTCGCGTTTAGACTGCGGCAGGAGCGTGGGCTTCACCGCGCCGAGCTGCGCGGCGATGCTTTTGAAAGCGGCGGTGATCTGCCGCTGTCTCTTCTTGGCGTCGGCATCGGAGTCCACGCGGGTCTCCCAGTCATCGCCTATCAGGGCGCGGAAACGCGCGTCCATGTGTGCGCGCAGATTCTCGTCCGAGCATTTGGCGGGCTGCCGCTCCTCCGCCTCTGCGCGCGTCTGGGGCTTCTCCGGTGCCGTCTCGCGGTCGAAAGGCATTTCGGCGGACTCATCCACCGTCTGTGGTTTTTGAACGCTCTGAGGGGCTTCTTTTGCCGTCACGGGGGTCTCCTGTGTCCGGGGGGATCCGGCGGGACGCCCGGCGATGTCGAGCAACACGCGCTCCATACGGTCGCTGATGTCGAGAACGATGTTCAGTCTGATTTCCATAATCTTCTGTTTTTAGCGGTTTATAATTTTCATTTCATACGTCCGGTCACGACATAGGTCACAGCCTTGCTGCGGATTTTTGCGTCTGTAAGCACTTTGTTCTCCGTCAGCCATGCTTCAAGTTCTGACTTCCTGAAGTAGAGTTTCCCGTTCTTCTTATAATGCGGGATTCTCTTTTCACTCGTGAGGGTGTATAATCCTTTGACCTTGTACCCTGTCAGCAGCGCGGCTTCCTCGATGCCGATAATCTCCTTTGTTCCGAGCAGCATCGCCGCCTCGATTCTGTCGAGCCTTTTTTCGAGATAGCTCCTGATCTCTTTGATTTCTTCAATCATAATAATCCTCCTTTCTTTGGTTTTTGTCGTTTTTTTCCGGTGTGTCGGGCAGCCATCGGCGGCGTTGCGCCATCCGTGCGGCGGCAAGACACGCCACCAGCGCGGCTGCAGCCGCCGTCTTCTGCGCGATGAATTCCGTGTCGGAGACCTCCGCGCCGGGGTCCGAGGCAATCCAGACCACTGCGGCGAAGCCCCAGAGGCACAGAAGAGCGAGCAACGCCCGCTTTGCGATGGCGGTTCTCATGGCTGCTCCTCCTTCTCCCTGCGGATCACTGTCGCCGCACCTGTGTCGCGGCGGTAATGCACACTGAAGCGGCATCCCTCGATGTCTGACATCTTCGATGCCTGGGCGCGGAGCGTGTCGAGTTCCAGCGGTGTCTTTATTATCACTTTTACCTCCGCGCCTTCCCTGATCCGGCGGAAGTCCGCACGGGTCAGGCGGCGCAGCCATGTCCCTCTGCTCATGTCTTCATGAGCCGTCTGCATAACTGTTTTCGTTTTCATCTTTCTACGTTTTGTTGTGAATGGTTTCGTTCTGGTGACCGCGTCTCCGGTCAGGGAGGCGCGGCCGGTGCCCGCCGGTGCTGTTTGCAATCCTGAGAAAAAAAAGTGAAGTTGAAAAACGGCGGGCGATTAAATGGAACTTAGATTAAAACCTGTTTCGCGGCTCTCTTGCCGCCGGTGTCCTCACGGATTGGCCGAAAGTCTTTTTATTATCTCGTTCTCGCGTTCCGACAGCTCCCACACCGTTGACTTCCGCGCCGCCAGCCGTTCAGCCGCCAGACGCTCAGCCGCCAGACGCTCAGCCGCCAGACGTTCAGCCGCCAGACGGTCGGAAAGCAGGAACCCGTTGCCGAAAATGCTTTTCTTTGCCGCGCGCTGGCTGTCGAGTTCCCGGATATACTCGCACTCCCGCGCCGGAATGTCGAGTATTATATCGCGTTCGGCGATCTTGTTAAGCAGCGCGCTGCTTATGACATGCGACGGATAGACATAGCGCGGCTTTTCGGTATTCGTCATGCCCTTCATCCTGTCGGTTGCCTCCTTGACTCTCCTGAAGAGGTCTCCGCGCACGGTGACGCGCAGTTCGCCGGGCATCCGGTTAGTGATGAAGCTTGTGCGGACTTCCGCGCCGTTTTCATAGACGATCTTTGCGGCGGCGACTATGAAGGTCACGTTGTCCTCGTTCTTTCCCCATCTTGAGAAAAGGGTCAGCGACGGGGCAAACAGGAAATAACCGATGTTGCGCTCGGCATAAAATTCGCGGATCTCCGCGAGAATCGAGAACGGGGGATTGTCCAGTACAAAGCAGTCGCCGCTGTAGTCGAAATTCCGGTAATCCCCGCCGGGACAGAACGGACGCACCACGCGCTTCCCTTCAAGCGGAATCACGTTCTCGTCAACCAAGTCGCGTATTACATCGTACACGTATTGCGGCGTGTAGCAGTCGTCGGTGGTAAGCTTGGGCTTGAACTTGTTGACAAAGCCGTCGTAATCCTCAAAAACCTCCTTGCGGGTTTTCTTTGTCCGGATCTCCTCCATTTCACCGAAGATGTTATGCTGTACAATCTTTGTTCCCATGATGTCCTATATTCTTTTAGTTTGTTTTAGATGACGCGCCAACACCTGCGGCGGAGATTGCGCCGGGCACGAATATGTTTTTGTAAATGTGGATGGTTTCCTCTTCGTCTTTTTTTTCGGCGGGGAACTCAAAGAGTCCGCACGAGGCGAGAACCCCGACGTCTTGTATGAGCCGTTCGGCTCTCTCTAATTTTTTGAGGAATGTAGACTTCATTAAATCTGCCCCGCTTTTAAAGCCTTTGGAGAAATCGCTTTTTTCATCAATCGAATAAGACGCCTCGCAATGAGATTTCACATCCTCAAGGATGTGCAGACACGTTCTTACAATCACGACGGCCACCGTGTTGCCGTTGTCTTGATTTTTCATTACATTTGCCATTGATTCATTAATTAATTGATTGATTCATTAATTCAGTTGCAAAGTTATATCATTCTATATCATTTTGCAAGAATAAAAGATATATTTTGATATACAAAGGCTTATTTGTAATGATTTTAAATTATAAAAGTATGGATAATACTATAAATGAAAGACTTAGTGATTTTTTAATAAATAAAAATATTTCACAGCAGGAAATCGCCATTAGCTTGGGAACCTCTCAGCCCAATGTAAGTGCAATGTGCAAAGGATATAGAACTATATCA
>ERZ778511.2166-NODE-2166-length-11373-cov-4.428874_pt1 | contig 11373 bp, 7 predicted proteins | sample MGYA00510347_ERZ778511 | MGnify/ENA primary metagenome ERZ778511 (study PRJEB29527, sample SAMN07138967) | mouse gut metagenome | material: feces | host: mouse | place: China:Nanjing | collected 2016-01-25 ...
GGTGGTATTTGGAACTGCCGGTGCAAAAATCATGCAGATCAGCCAGGCGCCTTCCCGTACCGTACACCAGACCGGAAAACCGTTCAACGATGCCAGCGGAAAACGACTGCGCTCAAAGTGGTATCAGATCAGTGATGATATGTTTTATCATCCTGACAATTTCTATATTGTGTCCATCGCCCACTGTTATCCGGGCAAACATCCCGGCGGCGGTGACCGGCGTCCACCCGTCTGCTGTGCGGAAACGTGGCTTTCCCAGGAATTGGAACTGGTCCAAAACGAACTCTATATACTCATCGGAGGGTATGCTGCCTCTTATTTTTTCCCGGGCAGGCAGCTGACAGAACTGGTTTTCCAGTCCCTTACCCTGCGGGGGAAGCCCGCTTTTGTCCTGCCCCATCCCTCTCCGCTCAATATCAGGTGGTTTCAGGAAAACCCTGAATTTGGAGATCAGCGGATGCCGGAAATCAGGAAAACCATACATGCGTTATTGAATACAGGACATCTATAGCGGACAGACAAAAATGAAAAACACAGATGGCAGAAGAAAGTACATGTATATAAAATAGCGTTTTACGACAACTGGCAGGCCCAGTATGCATCATATTCCCCTGATATGCCTGTCTGCATCCTGCACCTGTAAATTCCAGCAACTGTACTTTCAACCTGTGCCCTGAACCGGGCGACTTTCCTGTATGCCGGAGAACTCCGGCCATTGAGATTTGCCACAGAATCTGATATGCTCGTAAATCTATAGGAACAGTATATCTCCTATTAAGGAGAATGTCAATAGAAAGTCAGTAAAAATAACGAAAAGAGACGAGAGATACATATGAAACCGAACAAAACCGCCATTGGTACAAGACTCAAACACAAACGGACAGAGCAAAACTTTACACAGTCCGGGCTGGCAGCCGCAACCGGCATAGCCGGTGAAACAATCAGCCGCATAGAATGCGGAGCGCATCTTCCGTCCGCCGCCGATTTACTTTCCCTCTCTTTGGTGCTACACTGCTCCGTGGACTGGCTTCTGACAGGCGACCTGCCCGGATCGGAAGCGTTCATTCCCACAGATAAGGAAGCTGCACTATTGTCCGGCTTCCGCAGTCTGCCATGCCTGGAACAGGATGAATTGCTGGAAATGTTACAGATAAAGCTCCGTAAAATAAAAAAGATAAACAGCAGAAAATTGTTCCCATTGACCCTTATCTGCAATAACACTTGTTATATTTTCTTACAGATTCCGCTCATTCACATTCCTGTAATAAGCAAATCCAAAGGTTCCGATTCCTGTACTGCAGGCTGTGGATACTGAGGCACGCTGCATAATCACTTTTTGAAACGGCACATGGCGCAGTACTTCCCTGCTGATAAACTCCTGCTGCTCCACACTGCAACCCGCATGAGACACAAAAAGAATATCCGTACTGATTTTCTTTTTATGTAACAGATGCAGGCAGATAAACCGCTTCCAGGCCCCTTCCCGTTTCCCGGCCCTGGTGCCCATCATGACAAGCCTTCCCTGGCTTACTTTCAGCTCCGGATACAGGTGGAATATCTCACACAGCCGGGCTACCGTTTTTTCAATATAGCCACGCCTGAAATAAATCTCTGCGGACGGCAGTAGGAACCGGGTCTCTATCCGTCCCCTTATTTTCTCTACCTTTTCCACAATTTCTCCCACATCCAGCCCCTCCTGGGCCAGTCTGCCCGCATACAAAGCCACCAGCGCCTGACCACAGGAAATCTGTTCCGAATCAATCACGTGGACATGATCAAATCCCTGGGCTGCCGTCGCGGCAGTTTCATAACTCATGCCCACATTCCGCGATATGGAAATATGGATAATCTGTTCTGCCTCTGTAAGCATATCGGCAAAAAATTCTTCATACTCCCGGACAGTGGCCCCATCCGGCGCCACATCACTGGTGCTGTCCGTCATATACTGATGCAGGTCATCCGAAGTGATTTCCCATGTATCGGCAAAACGGCCCCTGGCCGTCCTGACAAACAGATACATCAATGAGATTTCATACTTTTCCGTCAGGTCCTCCGGCAGATCGCCCAGACAATCTGTGGTAATACGCACCTTCCTCCTTCTGCGGCTTTCCACCTTTCTGACCGTCCGGCCGGTTTCCGGTTCTTTTGATAGCAGTCGGTATTCAATCATATCCTCCGGGATAAAACGCAGCACTTCCGCTTCCAGTAATTCTCCCTGTACAGGTTTTTCCAGATAGCCGTCAAAGCCTTCCCGCAGAAGCACCCGTCCCACTTCCGACTGAGAATGGGCAGATAAGGCGATCACCGCAGACTCACGGCACAACCCGTTTTCCTGCTTTCTGAGCTGCTTTAACGTCTCCAAGCCGTCCATTTCACCCATTCTGTAATCCATCAGGATCACATGGTAATATTTCTTCCTGGTCATTTCAAGGCATGCAGCGCCGCTTCCCGCTATATCAATCTGCAGTTTGGTTGCTTCCAGCAGCCTGCTCTCCACCAGCGTATTCATCTCATTGTCATCCACGATGAGAATACGCGCTTCCGGCGCTTCAAAGCTCTGATGGTACTCTGCCACATCCTCCCTTCTCCCGGAGACAAACTCCACACTTCCGATTGGCGCACGATCCACGATTTTCTGTGTCAGTATTACGGTAAATACAGAGCCTTTTCTGTAAATACTGTCCACCGATATTTCACCGCCCATCAGATCCACCAGTTGCTTTGCAATGGAAAGTCCCAGTCCGCTTCCCTCCACCCGCAGATTTTTCTGCCGGTCTGCCCTCACAAAGGAATCATACAGATGCTCCAAGTTCTCTTTCCGGATTCCAATGCCGGTATCCGATACCGAAACCTTGAGATGGATGGTATCCCCGTTTACAGGCTCCCCATGTGCCGAAAATGTGACGGAACCTGCATCTGTATACTTTGCCGCATTGGAGAGAAGATTCAACAGCACCTGGCTGATCCGCTTACGGTCCCCCAGAAGGACCGACGGCAATTTTTCATCAATATCCACCTGGAACTCCAGATTTTTCTCCTGCATACGCACCTGCATCATATCCACAAGATCATGAAACAGATCCACCGTTTTGTATTCCAGAGGCACAATCTCCATCTTTTTCATTTCCATCTGAGACAGATCCAGAATGTCATTGATGAGATTCAGCAGCATCTTGCTGGCATTCTGAACATTCCGGGCATATTCCACGGTTTCCTGTTCTCCGCTCTGCCTGAGAATCATTTCATTCAGGCCGATAATCGTATTGATGGGTGTACGCAGTTCATGACTCATACTGGCAAAAAAGCTGTTTTTGGAATCGCTGATACACTCCAGTTCTTTTTTCTGGTCCAAGGCAACAGAACGTTCAATACTGAATATCCGCATCTGAACCTTTAAAATGATCCCTCCTGCCAGTCCCACACACAACATGGAAAACAGGGAATCCAGGTAAATCACCTCACGGGAATCCATAGGCACAATATACTCCGGATGACAATACCCCACCACATATGTGACAATATCCACCAAAATGGACAAACTCAGGAAAAATGCCAGCCGTTTCCCTGAAAACATCAAAAACGCATAAAAAAGCCCAAGGGCAAACCAGAGTACCGAACCGCCTTCCAGGCCGCCGCATAAAAAAAACATGGCGGGAAAAATCAGCAGAATAATTAAAAATCCCACAAGTACAGCAGCAAATTCAATATTGTGAAATTTAAAGGTAATCAAAAGTTCTGTAATCATAACCGCCAGCAAAAGCAGAAGCAGCACAAGAACCATACCCACACCCATCAAAAGAATGCATTCCACTATACCCAGAGCCGCCAGCAGGCCGCCGGCCAGGATTACCACTCTGAATATCCGCTCCCGCAGGTCATATTCCCTGCCATATATGATTTCCAACAGTTTTTTCATGTTCTCTGCTATCTCCTTACTTCCCCGCCCGCAGTCTGTCCCGTATATCACATACTGTATCCATTGCGGATATGTAATCGGACATCTCCACCTTTTTCAGAACAGGCTCCAGCCTTTTACCAAGAGGCACACCGGCATACCGGTATGCCCCCAGTTCTGTCAATATGGCAAGCATCCTGTTGCCGTCCAGGGCATACATGGCCTGTTCCAACTGATCTGTCAGTCTGTCGAAAGTTTCCTCGTCCAGGTCAGGCAGTTTTGTCGCCGGTAAAACCTCCTCCTCTTCTTTTTCTGCGATGCTTTGCCCAAAATATGCCCCCAGCGCTTCCAGAATACGCCGGTGCTCCACGATAAAGTTCAGATGATGGGCCTTGATATAAGCGGTATCTCCTCTCCGCCCCGCTTCCTCCAGCGCCTTTGCCCGGCCGGCGGACAGCCCTGCGCCAATGCTGTGCATCGTACTTTTCAGCGCATGTACTTTGATGGTGTAATTCTCCCAATCCTCCTGCATAAACAGCCGCTCCAGTTCCTGCCGCTGCTTTGTGCCGCTGTCACAATATGCTGACAAAATCTCCAGATATTGTTCCTTTCCGCCACAGTACAGCATTCCCTGCGCCACATCCAGATCGCTGATCACCGGCACCCCTTCCTCCGCCCCGTTTTCGGGAAGAAGTTCTTTCTCCGACTGGAAAATCAGCTTCTCTCCCGGAATATTCCTGAGGAGTACACGCTCCAGCACGGAGATTTCCACCGGTTTTTCCAGGAAATCATCAAATCCTGCCTCCAGAAACATATTCCGACTGCCCGGCGCTGTGTTGGCTGTCAGGGCAATGACCGGTATCTTCTGATAGTAAATCCCCAGCCTGCTGCGGATGCGCCTGAGCGTTTCGATTCCGTCCATCTCCGGCATCATATGATCCATAAAGACAAAATCAAAATACTCTTTTTCCATATGCTCCAGTGCTTCCGCGCCGCTGACCGCATAGGTTATTTTCATCTGATATTCCTGTAAAAGACCTTCCAGAACACGGATATTCATCACATTGTCATCCACCACAAGCACATGGGCATCCGGCGCTGTAAACCGCTGCGGCCCTCTTGTACGCCTGTTTTTAAACATCCCCCTGCCTCCGTTTAAAATCCCGGCTGTGGGCAGGAGATAAAAGGGTCTGTAAATCCGCAGCAGATTGGGATTTTCAATATATTTTTCATCTTCTGCTTCAATAATCAGTGTAATTTTGCAAAATCCGGCCAATGTATCAAAATATTCCCGTTCTTCACGGTATTCCGCCAGGCCGATAAAGATATGGGTGAAACCTTCCCGCTTCTCTCTGCGCTTCAATTCTGCCAGACTGCGGCACAGATGGCTTTTCACCTGAAGCTGTTGCAGCATCCGTGTAATATTATCCCCGTATGCGTCCCGCATATAAGCCATATGAAACTGCTCCATATTCATATAGACAGCCACATTCAGCGTTTCCCTGTTTCGAATCTGTACAATGGGTTTATCCTCCAGTATCTTCTGTGGGATTACAAACCGCACTGCGCTGCCTCTGCCGGGACGGCTCCGCACGGTGAGCGTTCCGTTCATTTTTAAAACCAGCGCCCGCGCAATGGCAAGTCCCAGCCCAATGCCGCCTTCCTGCCGGTTTCTTCCTGTATCCACCTGGTTAAAGCTCTCGAACAGCCGTTCAACGCTGGTTTCACTCATACCGATACCTGTGTCTTTCACGGATACGCACAGATTGATCCCATAATCTTCCCGCCGCACATGGATCCCGATGGTAATGCTGCCCTCTTCTGTAAACTTCACCGCATTGTCCACCAGATTCATAATGACTCTGCGGATTTTTTTCTCATCCCCCAGAAGCCTGCAGGGAATATCGGCGTCACAGTCCACGATCAGTCCGATACGCCTGCCCTTTTTCCGCGCCATGGCCATTGCCACAATATCGGAAATGGTGGATGTAATGGAATAGGCTTCTTCCTCCAGATCCATCCGTCCCTGTTGAAGCTGGGTAAAATCCAGAATATCATTGATCAGTGACATCAGACTCCGTCCGGCATCCCTGATATCTGATATTTCCTCCCGCCGCCTGTCTGCATTTTCCTGATACATGGCCAATTCACTCATGCCACAGATGGTATTTACCGGTGTGCGGATTTCATGACTGATATTGGAAAGGAAATCATCTTTGCTCTGTTTCGTTTCTTCCAGTACCCGGATCATCCGCCCCATTTCCGCATAACTTTCCTTCTGTCGTCTCATCCAGAAAAACAGCGCCATCCCCGGCCATACAAGATTCCCCGTCTGAAACAGGAAATTCAACAGATTTTCCCTGGACAGAATCCGGAAGGTATCACTGATCACCCCATGATAAAATATAATAAAAAGCAGCGCCACCAAAGTCATCCATAAAAGCCGGGGAAAACCGTAAAAGGCCACAAGAATACACGTGGCCATCAAAACAGGAATTTCTCTCACCGGATCATCCATATACATGGCATACAGAATCATGGTGAACTGCATCAGCATGGCACTAAAGGCTGCCCGTATACGGTAATCCCCATAACTGCTGAAAAACAGAATCCATCCGGCTACTACCGGTGCGAACATCACCACCGGAATCCATACTTCCCAGTTTTCCCGGACAATATCCAGGCACAGATTGGCCGTATAAAAACTGTAAATGATCACTGCAAACCGTTCTGTCATTCTCTCATTCACATGACTCTGCCTGAAATATTCCAAAATATATCCTCCCAATAGATACGATTGCCGCAAAGCATCCCTTCTGTCTACCGTAGCTGCCGGTGTATTTTGCACATAATTTCCAGAATTTCCGGATTGTATTTTTTCCCTGCATCCTGTTGCAGTAATGCAAGAGCCTCTTCTTCATTATAGGAGGCGCGATAGGAGCGCTGTTCCGTAATGGCGCAATAAGCGCTTACCACAGATACAATCTGTGCAGACAACGGGATTTCATTTTCTTTCAGCCCGCAGGGATAACCGCTTCCGTCCCAGTTCTCATGGTGATAATGGGCAATGTCAATAGACATCTGGAGGAAATCATTATAATCATTTGTATTCCGTATATCCTCCAGTATCCTGGCGCCTATCCCGGTATGCTTTCTCATCACCGACACCTCTTCCGGGGAAAGAACACCTTTTTTCTGCAGGATGTCCACCGGTATGGCCATGTTGCCCAAATCACAGAGCGGTGCAGCCAGTTCCAGCGTTTCAATATAGGAATCAGAAATCATATCCTCAAACTGAACAGACAACTGCATGGCTTCCCCCAAGATCCGGCAATTATGGCACAGACGCCCCATATGGTCTTTATCATAACAGGCGTTTTCACTTGCCACACGATTCAGGGCATACAAAATATTCTTCTTTTCCAGTTCCAGCTGACGTAACTGCTCATCTACAGAGCTCTGAAGGCGCCTGTTGATCTCCTGCAGTTCTATATTGGCATGGTGAAGTTTCAGATGCAGCCTAAGGCGCGCCTTGACCACCTCCGGTATAAAAGGCTTTGTGATGTAATCTTCCCCGCCCAGCTTGAATCCCTTCACCATATCTTCGGGATCATCAAAAGCCGAGATAAAAATAACAGGTATTTCCCTCGTCTCCACTTTATTTTTCAAGATCCGGCAAACCTCATATCCGTCCATCCGGGGCATGGCTACATCCAGAATAATCAACTGTGGCAGCAGCCGTTCCGCCAGCTTCAGAGCCTGTTCCCCTGTTTCCGCCAGCACAGGCTGATGTCCTATTTCCTGAATCATATCCCGCAGGACAAACCGGTTGGTATCCACATCGTCCACCACAAGGATTTTTGCTGCTTCTTTTGTCTTCTTTGATTCCTCCATAATAAATTCCCCTATCATGCTTCTACTGTATTCATTATACCTGCGCAGATGTCTGTACACGGATATACTGACAGCTCACAGAATCCGCCAGCCATACCTTTTCATTGCCCAGATAGAATTTTACCCCATCCTGCCATGCCCGTTTTGCATCAATGACCAGAATACACGGCTTTCCGTCATGTCGTTTCCCCACACACTCCGCCGTCTCCACATCCTGTGACAGATGGACATATTGTCTGCCCCGGGGCAGCAGGCCGCCGCTTCTGATAGACTCCAGAAATCTTCTGGCTGTGCCGTGGTACAGTACATCCGGGGGCCGTTTCTCTTCCTTGCTTATCCGCATCGGTATGGAATGCCCGTAAAATGCTCTGATTTTTCCGTCTTTCATCTCAAACCGCTTTTTTTCCGACAGCCGGATTACCTCTCTTAGCGTATCGGCAGAAACAGTCCTCCATTGGGACTTTCTCCGCAAACCGTCCAGTAACTGTTCCGTCAACACCCATCCCGCTTCATCCATTTCCAGTTCATATTCCCATGGCGCATGGCGCAGCGCATAGGATATTTCTTTACTCAATTCCACTTGCCATTTCATCATGCTCTTCATATTCCTCCTGATTATAGGTTCCCGTCGTTACACAGTCAAAGGCAGACATCCCCTCAGCTATACGGACGCCTGTTTTTATTGAGCCGGGGAGATGACTTTCTCCACTGCTCCCCCCGCGTTTGTACACTGCCTTGGCGACTGGCTCACTCCACACAGGTCTGCAAACTCTCTATTGTCATGAATACAGCAGAAAACCCTCCGACCGGGCTTTCTGCTGTTGTATAACAAAAATCAAAAAACATAGACAAGCCGACAGGGCAGCAATTACTGCTCCGAATCTGCTGCCCTGTAAATACATGCCGTGCCCCTGTCAGGCACCTTCCATCTCCCGTGTCTATCTCAGACGGAATTTTTCTACTGCAATTCTCAGATCTTCCGCCCCATTTTCCAGTTCTCTTGCCGAGGACGCAGCTTCCTGTGCGGTAGCCGCATTGGTCTGCACCACATCGCTGATCTGACGCATTCCCTGTGTCAACTGTTCCAGGGACTGTGCCTGCTGCATGGCAGACTCCGCGATCCGCTCCATTAATTCCGTTGACTGTTTACCGCCTTCCACCACTGCCATCAGCGCTTCTGTGGTTTCGGAGGACAGGGATGTACCATACTGTACCTGTTTGATGGAATTCTCAATCAGTTCCGTAATATTCTGTGCGGACTCGGAACTCTTGTTGGCCAGACTCTGTACCTCATCTGCAACAACCGCAAAGCCTTTTCCGGCTTCCCCGGCCCGCGCCGCCTCTACTGCAGCATTCAAAGCCAGCAGATTGGTCTGGAAGGAAATATCCTCGATAGTTTTAATAATACCGCCAATCTGACGGGATGATTTTGAAATATCTTCTATGGCCCCGGTAAGCGCTTCCATCCGCTCATTACAGAGCATCAACGCACCCATTGCGCCATTGGAAGCCTGACGTCCCACTTCTGCATCTTCCGACGTCCGGCTCACCTGCACGGAAATCTCCTGAATGCTGGAAGAAAGCTGCTCCACTGCCGAAGCCTGCTCTACCGTACCGTTGGATAACTGTTCCGCATTTGCAGCCATACGCTTTGATTCCAGGGATACCTGTCCTGCTGTCACATTGATGCGGGAAAGCGCGCTGTTTAAAGAATCCAGTATCTGGCGCATTGCATTCTGAATAGGAAGGAATTCTCCCCGGTATGTACTGCCTATGTTCAAATTCATATTGCCTTTTGCCATCTGCTCCAGTATTGAGTCAATATCATGGATATACTTTTTGAGTTCCCGTTTTGTCTCATGTATGGAATTGACCAGCATACCGATTTCGGAAGTATCCGGCTGAAGGGAAAACGCTGCCGAAAGGTTCCCCTGGGAAATCTCCATCATCTGGTCTCTGACCGCAATCACGGGGCGCAAAACCCCCAGCCTGATAAGAAGCATGTTGATAATCTGCAATACAACAACGATCCCCAGTGCGGTAAACATAATCACCCGGATAATATCCGTCCGGTGGACCAGGGTATTCACCTGATCCAGCGTCCTGTTATCCAGATCCGCCAGAAACGCTTCTTTCAGCGTATTGATCCGGCCAATGGCATCACCATATTCTTTCCCATATACATAGGAAAAGGCAGCCTCCCGTTCCCCTTCTTTTACCTGGTTCATGGCTGCTTCTTCCAGTGGTACCAATTCGTTGGAAATGGAAGCCATTTCGTCAATCATATCCTGTTCTTCCTGGGTAATACCGATTTCCTGCATAGCGGCAACGCCCAGATCCCGGTTCTTTAACGTATTGACTTCATTCCAGTAATTGTCATAATGGGCCTGATCAGCCGTCGCAGCAAAAGCACGTACTTCATCAGTCAGATATGCCGATCCGTTCATAAAGCGGTTGGCGTTATATGTCAGTGCAAACCGTTCTTCATTGGCCTGGTTGAGCTTTCTGCTGGTCTGGCTGTAATCAATCAGCGAATATGCCATAAACAGCAGTGCAAGAACGGAAATTCCGTTCAATATCAGTGTCAGTAACGATTGGTTCATTGCTTTTCTCATTCTAATTATGCCCTCCGGTGCATGTTGTATCTTGCCGCATTTCAAAGGGAATGTGCACTCTGTGAAACATGGCAGATAAAAACAGTTAATATCACCAGTTTACAAAAAAACAGTTGGAAATTCAACACCAATCATAAAATAATTCAGGAAGTTACAGGAAAGCGATATTTTATATGGACACATTTTGAAAAACAGGAAATACAGAGTACAACAAACATATGCAACGTGCTACAATAGCATAGAGACAATGCAACATGTTACATAACATAGAGACAATGCAACGTGCTACAATAGTATAGAGACAATACACCGTACAACAAAAAGCACACTTTGCGGACTTTCTATTGTCATGACTAAAAACGGGAGGATCTTATGCATATTTTTTATCATGAACAAACCAAAACATTTCATTTGTGCAATGAAGAAATCAGTTATATCACCACCGTACTTCCCAACGGACAGATGGGTCAATTATACTTTGGGAAACGAATCCATGACAGGGAAGATTTTTCCCACTTCCTGGAGCTTTCCTCCCGCCCTATGTCCTCCTGTACCTTTGATGAGGACAAATTCTTTTCCCTGGAGCATATCCGTCAGGAATACGGGCTGTACGGCACCGGCGATTTCCGCCACCCCGCCGTGGAAATCCTGCAGAAAAACGGAAGCCGGATTTCCGATTTTATCTATGAAAGCCATGACATCCTGACTGGCAAGCCTCCGCTTCCGGGCCTGCCTGCCACCTACACCGAAGCTCCCGGGGAAGCCATGACCTGTATCCTCCATCTTACGGATCCCCTGACACAGATAGGGCTGGATCTGTTCTATACCATTTTTGCAAAAGGCGGTATCCTGGCACGCAGTGCCCGGTTTGTAAATCGGGGCTCTGACAGTGTATGGCTCTGCAGGGCCATGAGCCTGTGTCTGGATCTGCCCGACAGCACATATGAATTGCTGCAATTCTCCGGTGCC
>ERZ778511.2168-NODE-2168-length-11368-cov-3.632547_pt1 | contig 11368 bp, 8 predicted proteins | sample MGYA00510347_ERZ778511 | MGnify/ENA primary metagenome ERZ778511 (study PRJEB29527, sample SAMN07138967) | mouse gut metagenome | material: feces | host: mouse | place: China:Nanjing | collected 2016-01-25 ...
CGGAAGTTTTTATCTGTGGCCAGGCGGGACGGAACAGTTGGAAGTGCAGGAAGGCATGTATGTATTTTCGGATTATACCAGATATAAGACATATTTTGATATGGAGGGAAAGCCTCTTTATCAGAGAGATCCGAATGATTACAGAATTATGTTTTCCCATGACAGAGAAGGAAAACTGGAAGCTGTGTATTCCAGCATCGGCACCAGTATGCATTTCATATACAATGCCAGCGGCAGACTTATAAAAGTGATGGATCATACGGGACGCAGCATTGCATTGCGTTACCAGTATGGCGCCTTGTGTGAAGTCACAAATCCTTCTGATAATACATATCGGTATGAGTATGATGAGAGCGGCTATCTGAACAGGATCATTACGCCGCGGGGTATCTGTGGCCTTCAGAACAGTTATGACGGTATTGGAAGGGCGGTGGAACAGGTGATGCCGGATGGGGAAGTCATCCGCATGCAGTATGACGGTGATACCGGAAGAAGTTGGGTGCTGGAACGGGATGGAAGCCTTTCGGAGACAGTCTGTGATGACAGGCTGCGGCATACAAAAACCGTTGATGCCGACGGGGAAGAAAGGTATGCCTATAACGACAGAAATCAGAAAATACTTTGGAAAGATAAAAACGGGAATGAAACGCATTTTGCCTATGATGCAGATGGGAATCTTTCTAGGATTGAAACGGCGGAAAAAGATGTTTTTCAATTTGTATATGATCAGAATCATCGGATGGTACAGGCAAAGGGGCCAAACGGACAGCGGGATTTGTATGCGTATGACCGGGCAGGCAATCTGGCAGAGATAACGGATTCACAGGGGTGTACGACCCATATTTTCCGACAGGCCCACGGCCTTCCTTACCAGGTGGAATGGCCGGATCAGTCCCGGGAGCATTTCTCTTATGACGAAAGGGATAATCTGAGTGAGTGGATTGAGAGTACCGGGTCTGCCCACACCTTTACATACGATGCATGCAACCGGATAGCCAGTCATACGGACGGAAATGGGAACCATACTGAATATGCATGGGATCAGATGAACCGTCTGGTTAAAGTCACCAATGCGGCGGGGGATGAGCGGCAGTATCTGTATAATCCCAGCGGTATGCTGGAAAAACTCGTTGACTATGATGCCGGTTTTCTGGAATGGAGTTATGACGATTGTAATCGTATATCCAAAATACGGGATAAGGAAGGGAACTTGTGGGACTGTAAATATGACACTATGGGACGGATACGGGAAATCGGGTATCCCGGAGGAAATCATGTACAGTATACATATAATCGGGCCGGAAAAATAGTCTGTGTGAAAAACGCAGCGGGCGGAGAATACCATTATACGTATGATGCCAATGGGAATCTGATCAGTGAAAGGGATGAAAACGGGCGGGAAAGCCGTTATACCTATGATGTCATGAACCGTTTGGCGGCTGTGGAACCGGCAGGCGGAGGAAGCGCAGATTATACATACAACATATATGGAAAAATCAGCCGGATTCGGGACGTGGAAGGCAATGAACTGAATTGGGAATATGATACGGAAGGCAGAGTCGTCAGAGAAAAGCGGCGTGATGGTACCGAGATGGCCTGCACGTATCACTGCATGGGCGGGGTGGAAACAAAGACGGATCATCTGGGCCGCAGGACGGTTTATGAATATGGCCCCGGCGGACGTTTAACCGGCGTTCTGTATCCCAGCGGCAAGAAAGAAACACTGGAATATGACAATGCCGGAAATCTTATCGGCAGAACGGGCAGTGACGGTCAGAGCGTCCGCTATGGATATGATGCCCTGAACCGGATTACATCTGTGGAGAGCAGTCTGCAAAAGCGCATATGGTTTACCTATGACCGGACAGGAAATATTGTAAAAGTTTCCGATTCGGAGGGGAAAATAATCGGCTATGAGTATTCTCCGGGCGGCCGCCTTACGGGTATGCAGGATGCTTTTGGAAATGGTCTGCGTTACACCTACAATGCTTTGGGGGAGGTGACACAGGTCTGTCAGTTTATGAAAGACGGGGATGCGGAATTCTGCCTTTCCTATGAGCGAGACATGGCAGGACGCATGGTGTCTGTAACAGATGGGGCGGGATACAGGGAATGTTACGGTTATGACCAGGGCGGTCGGCTTGTGGAAAAAACGGACCGGGACGGATATACCACAGGTTACCAATATTCTCAAAGCGGGGATGTTTCACAGGTTCAATATGGAGACGGCAGATGTGCGGATTATACCTATGATCTCCTGCACCGCCTGGTAAAGGTCAGGGACTGGAATGGGGAAACGGTGATAGAGCGTGACCGAAAGGGGCGGATACTTGCCATTACAGACTATGCCGGACGCAGAACCTCGTATTCATATGGAGCACGAGGCGAAAGGACAGGTATGATATATCCTGACGGTACAGTGATTACATATCAATATGACGAAAGGATGCGCCTTGCTTTGGTGAGCACTGGAAATTACCGTGTGAAATACCGGTATGACAGGTTGGGCAGATTGTGCCGGAAAGAGTTTCCGGAGGGATTGTATGCGGAATACCACTATAGCGCACAGGGCTTGCCGGATGGGCTGCTGTACAGAGATGCATGGGATACTTATGAGAAAGTTTCCTGCGTATATGATGCAAACGGAAATAAAATCCGGATTGAGAGGTACCGAAAAGGCAGGCCGGACGCATGCGGCACATATCAGTATACCTATGATAAGCTGAACCGGCTTACGGAAGTCAGAAAGGATGGAACCATGCAGGAACGTTACGGATATGATGGACGGGGCAATCGGATTCGGAAAGAAGCGGACGGCGTGGAAACCTGTTATACATATAATGCCCTCAACCAGTTGATACGCCGTGAGGAAAAGGGCGAGACAGGCCGGATAACAGAATATCGGTATGACTGCCGGGGCAATCTGACGGAAGAACGGTGGGAAAACGGTGCGCGGCAATATGTATTTGGCGCGGATAACCGTCTGGAAAGCATGAGACTTCTGGAAGGGAAAAAGGAAACGGCAAGCGTACAGTATACCTACAATGGACTGGGGCAGCGGATCAGCCGCTGCGTTTGTAAAGAAGGTAAAACAGAAGTCACAGAATATATACTGGATCTGACGCGGAAATATAACAATCTGATACAGATGGAAGTAGATGGCAGGACAACGGATTTTATGCTGGATCAGCATGTGCTGGGACAGATTGGAGATGGCAGATTCCAAACCTGTCTGACTGATGATATGGGGAGTATTCTGCGTTTGTTGTGGCTCAATGGTAAGACGGCAGCGCTGTATGGATATGGCAGCTTTGGGGAAGATCTGTACGGCAATCAGGGAGAAAAACAGCCTTTTGGGTATACAGGGTACAGATTTGATTCCATCACAGGTACATACTATGCCGGTGCCAGAGAATACCAGGCTGAAAATGGCAGATTCATTTCAAGCGATAAAATCGGGTATGTCAACCCGGTAAATCATATGAGTTTTAATCTGTATAGCTATTGTATGAATAACCCGGTTAATTATGTGGATCGGATGGGGAATGATATTTATTATTTTTATGATCCTACTATGTTTTTGGGACTTTCAAAATTTCAAAGTAAAACAGATGCAATAAATATCACAAATGAATTTGGAATAGACATTGATGATATTCATTTAATCCCTATACTTAATAAATATAGTTTTATAAAAGAGTGGAATAAAATGAGCGATGATTCAATAGATGCTGTAATCATATATTGTCATGCGGGACCAGGTGCTTTTCAGTTTGGAAGATCTGATAACGAAAATTATAAAAAATTCCATGCAAAGAATTATTATTCACTAAATGCAAATATGGCAGAGAAAAAGATTGAAAAAAAGAATATTGAGGTTTTGGTTTCATTGGGATGTAATACTGGAAACAATTTAGCAATAAATAACAATCCCATATATAGAGAACAAGATTCTAAATGGATGGTAGAACTTTTATTGGATGATTTGGGGGTGAAGAATGTGATAGCTGCTAATGGAGAAATCTATCATTATTCTATACTATTTAATCATGTTATGAGTGTAGAGGATTATGCTTTTACTATGAATGATTCGTTGCCTGAATTGCGTTTTACAACTACTTTTAATTATTATTATAAGAATGAGAATGACAAAATTTGTAGCAAATATATGGCTAAAATGTACAATAATACAGCAGAAATATTTAGAGCATATAATTATTTAAAATACAACAGTATTGAAACTATGTAGTATATTACGGAGGAAATAAAAACAATGAAACGATACTGTACCATTATGATAAATGGCAGTTTATGTATGATCATTTCGTCTGTATTACGTTTATTGATTGCAATACCTCACAGACAGATTCTACAGATGGTGCGTCCGGTTAAACTTTATGATTTAGAGAGCGTATTTCCATGGCGCTTCCGTATATTAGTTTTATTGATTGCGGGTTACTTATATTGTTTTGCAATGGAGAAGTTCTGTGATGGCGTTACTGTGGGGGAACGTATTACTGGTATAAGGGTAAGGAGTAACAGAAAGATATGGAATATGCTTCTGGAAATGGTATCGGTTATGCTGTATCAGATAACAGCCATATGGATATGGGTAACCGGAAAGATGCCATACGATGAAATTTTAGGCGTGGAAATATATGATAATCATAAAAGAGCAGCGGACAGAACTATAAGTAAATATAAAGTTTTTTTGCTATTAGTGGCGGGTTTGATATTTAGCATGTTTTATTGGAAAATAGATGAGACAAAATATATTCCCTTTGGAATAAAGGGTCCTGCCGAATATCTGTCAGACATTGATATTGCAGCCAGTGCGTATACGGGTTGTCTGGAATTGGGGAATCAATATACAGGAATGTTACTGATAACGGAAAAAGAGATGGGAGAGCGTGAAAAGGCTGTGTTTTCAGAATCAGGAAAAGAAAAACCATGGGCGTTTGTATCCACAACGGAAAAACATTTCATGGAGCAATATAAAAATTTGGGCATAGACGGATGGAATTTTGATTTTGAAAAGAACGTTATAGTTGTAACATTTGGAAGAAAACTGAATCAGGTGAGATTGATGGATGATTCCCGCACCAGATTGATCGTATCTGACGAAATGCATACGAATCCGTATACCTGTCTGAGATTGGAACTAGACAACACCTGTGAAGATAATACAATTTACTTTTACCAGATTCCGAGAATGCCCGTATACCGGTTTGTGGATATGGAGACGCATTCCATGTTTGGAATAAAATCAAATCCGCGCTTTTGTGAGGTTGTCTGGATGAATACGGATTATGATTTGTACAAGACAAAGAAGCATTCTGCGTCTGTTCTGACAATAAAACAGGAGGGACAGATGGGAAGATGGGGGTGGGCTTTTACATATGTGGGAGAATGATAAAATTTCTGAATTTTATATGCAGTCAGGGAATGTAAAAAGATTAACAGCGTCTGCTATAGATTATTCTGTCTGTTATATGACAGCCTGTATTATAAGACTGCTGTTTGTTATAACAATACCTGTATTATATATAAGAGGAATAATTCCTTTTTTCGTATACAATCAGGTCGGCACGCCAGTCGGGAAGCTGGGGGAAGGTGCAGGTATTCAAACCTTGATCTTTGCATATGGGTTACTTTCGTGGGACGGTATTGCTGTTTATATAAATTGGGTGTTGTTTGTGTATTGTGTTATGTGTGAATGGATAGCTGATGGAAAAACAATTGGGAAAAGACAGATGCATTTGCAAATTGTCCGTACAGGAAGTGAAGATTCCCTTTTTTGGAAAATGAAACGAATATTCTTAAAAATAGTGTGCCTGAAGTTCTGGTATATTACTTTGATTTATTATGTGCAAATGCAAAAGATGCCATATGATGTGTATCTGGGAATAACAGAAAGGGGGGAAGAAAGCCAGTAAATAGAATGGAATGAACACAGGTAATACAGGAATGGAAATCGTATGAGAAGATTTTTATTTACTATGATAAACGGTATCATATGCCTGTTAACGGCTGTTGTTTTACGCATACTGATCGCCATCCCCCACCGGTGGATGCTCCGGCTTGTCTCACCCGGCAGGATGCCCATGGATAACAGACGAGCCTTATATCAGTGGAACGCCGTCATATTCGTTGCCGTACCCATACACATACTTGCATCTGACACTGGGAGATGCATATGAGGCAGATACGATCCGGCTATATGTAATGCCCCGGAAAAGGTGTATAAATTCACGTATCTCCCGGAGATCGGGTCGCTTACACCGAGTTACTGGAAGGCGGAATTCTTGAGAGATGGAAATGGGCATGTCGCAGCAGAAGGAACTTTGCCGTTTGGAGATGGGATAATGTGGCGGATTATGTGAAACGGGTGCAGTGGGAACTGGGAAACCACAGATATGCAAATCCCATACAGGAATGAACCGGAAATGACAAAACAGGAACCACCCGGACAAAGCACAAAGGAGACAAACTCTATGAAAAGAATCACAGCAGGAACAATAGACTATGGGATTTGCTGCATACTGGCATGCATCTGCCGGATTGGTTTTACGGTGTTATGCGGATGGGCGTTGCAGGGTACGGGAGCGCAGGTTCCATATTTTACCCTTCCTCTGTATAAGATGGGGGAAAGCGCCGGAATTGGTACATTGATTCTGAATTATGGCGTCTTTTCCCAGCATAAATTTCAGCTCTTTCTATATTTCAGCCTGTTTTTATTCCTGCTTGCGTTTGAGTGCGGCCGGGGCGGCCATACGCCGGGAAAGAGGCTCTGCGGGCTGGAAGTCTGCCGCGGTGAAATCCGTTGCGGGGAAGAGAGCGGGGGATGGGCCTGGATGGCGGGGCGCATTGGGCTGAAACTGTTGTGTCTGAGATTTTGGTATATCGGAGTGATTTTTTATATGCAGACAGGGAAAATGCCGTATGACAATTACCTGGGACTGACAGTGAAAACAAAGGAACTGGAAAAGGAGGAACAGAGATGGAAACAGGAGCAATAACGGCAGGCACGATCCGGATTGAAAGCGGCCCGGCCATGCAGGACATTCTGGAACTGGTGATGCGTAAAAACAGCCATGGCAGGATACGGATAAAAGGGACAGTCCCGGAATCGGTGGGGCTTTCACCGGCAATGGAAACACTGGAAAACGGGCTGCTTGTGGTTTCCGTCCCGGAGGGGGAGGGGCGGAAAATGATTTTCTGCGGACGGATACATTCCCTGCGGATAGAGCAGATGGGCAACGGGTATATGGCGGTGGTGGAGGGCGTTACGGCCACTGTTCTGCTGGACAGAGAAGAAAAATGCAGGTCTTTCCAGAATGTGGACATGACCTGCAGGGAACTGGTGCGGACTGTGCTGGCGGATACGCCGGGGGCGGCGGTTATTTTTCATACGAAAGATACAAGTATCGGACAACCCATTTATCAGTACCAGGAAACGGATATGGCATTTTTGAAGCGTGTGGCTGCCCGGTTTGGCACGTCCCTTTTTCCGGGAGCCCTTTCGGGCAGGCCGGAACTGCATTTTGGGCTGCCCGACGGGAAATGGCATGAAGAAAGGGAGGGAATGACCACATCGGTCAGGCTGGACTCTGTGTATGATGATTTTTGCCGCAGATGGGATCATGTCAGGAAAGAAGAATTTCTCTGTCGCGATCTGGACTCCCTGGAACAGTGGGCGGCGGGAGATTATCTGTCATTCACCGGCGGCGGGGTAAACCGGGTACTGGCAGTGCGGGCCACGCTGGAAAACGGCCTCCTGGTCTGGCATTATGAAACGGCTTCTGAAAAGGTATTTCAGACACCGCCCTATGCCAATCCTATGCTGTCGGGGATTGCTCTGGAAGGAACCGTGCTGGCCGTTCAGAGGGAGTCCGTGCGGATATGGCTGGACATAGACCGGGAACAGCCGGAGGATACGGCTTTCTGGTATCCGTGGATGCCGGTGAGCGGAAATCTGATGTATTGTATGCCAGAGCGGGGTGAACGGGCCACGCTGCTGTTTGAAAAAAGCGACGGCAGGGCACGGGCCATCCGATGCATTCGCGCAAACGGCGGGGGAAATGGGGAATTGCAGGATCCGTCCCGGCGCACCTTTACGACAGCCCAAAATAAGCGCATGTACTTCTGGCCTGAGGAAATGGGCGTTACGGATCTCAGGCAGAAAATAACCCAGCGGGTGGTGCTGGAGGATATGACAGGTATATCCATAGAAAGCTGTAAAAGCATTCATCTCTCTGCCAGAGAAAACATTACATTGGGCGGCAGCCGGGTGACATGGCGTGCACCCCAGGAAATCTCCTTGTTCCGTCGGGATATGTCCGATCCCACTTCCGTGAATCTGTGCAACGGATTCGATTGTATCGGCAGATTTACCGGTGTGACCATGGAGGCAAATGGAGGAGCCGTATTGCCGGCTGTGGAGCATACCGGACAGCCATATGATCTCAGGGGCGCGGAGAAAGCAGTGACGGGTTCCACACCCCGCATGGCCGGCAGGACGGGATTGGAACGGAAAATTACAGGGACACAGCTGTATGCCATAATGGCACATATAGAGTGAGAAGGAGATCAGAAATGGGGAAAACGATCAAAACCGGCGGCGTGGGAAAAAATCCTGCCATAGAAAAGATGAATCGGTTACATGCCATCAGCAGCCGTATGGATGCCGCTGGCAGACTGGAACAGGAGGTGTTTGCAAAGGCGGAAGGAAACCGGGGCGAAAGTATGGAGAGGATGAAACGGATTGCAGATGCATTTTCCATAGATTTTCAGCGGAAACGATAGACAGTGAAGGGAGGAATCAGGATGATTTTTTATGATCAGGAGATGGAAGGCTGCCAGCAGGAAACGGTTGTGTTAAAACGGATTGAACTGGCGCCGGAGGTTCTGACGGCGGAGATACCACAGCAGATGGAGCCCATGTCCGGGGCATTCAGAGATATGTTTTATCCGTATGACAACAGACCGGAAGTCATACTCTCTGACAGGGAGGGCAGCGCACAACTGACGTTTGCCATGCTGGATAAGGATATGCTGCCAGGGGAATGCGGGGACGCCGCCGAAGCCGTCCGCAGCTATACGGAGGAGGAATATCCCCATAACTGGATTTCGCCTGTGGTGTGTTTCAGGGGAGGCGAAGTGCCCGTCTGTTGGTTTCTGATGATACTCACGGAAGAAGACAGGCAGCGGCATCATGTCAAGGCGGTATTTTCGGTGTGGGGACGGTTTTGCCTTGCCACCTTTACCTATCCGGAACAGGAGAGAACGAAATGGGAAGCCATTGTAAAGCACTTTTTCAGTACATTACATATAGAGGAAAGAAAAGATGAAACCGGTGCAGGATACTGATACAGACAGGATATTTTTGCAGTTGCAGCGGGAATTGCTGCGAATGGGACTGGCAGAGGGCACAGGTGGACAGCCTGTCCGCCGTCTGCTTAGGGGACAGGGATTTTGTATGGAACTTCCGGAAGACTTCCGGGAGACAGATCGGGATAGGGCTGCCGCCCTGTTTTATTCATGACAATAGGTTTGCTGGCGAAGCCTGCAATCTATTGTTCCAGACACAGGCCGGAAACAATGGTTCTCTGTCCTAAGCGTTGTGCAGGCTTTACATTCCAGGCGTTGGAAGCGGAAGCAGATCTGCCCGTGGATGATATGGAAAAAGCCGGAAATACCGCACGGGAAGTTCTCCGGCGGGCGGATGTAAAAACGGTTTTTTATGAACAGGGACAGGCCCTGGCAGGCAGGGTACACTGGTTTGATTATAAAAGTTTTGCAAAGGATGGCGCGGTATATAATCTGATGTTTCTGTTTCCGGCGGAAACGAAGGTAATGATGGGGACTTTTTATTGCAGATTCAGAGACTATGACAGGTGGAAACCGGAAGTGCTGAAACTGATGGAAACAATACGGATCGGGGAAGGAGATACGAAATGAGAGAATACGATATTGTAACTGAGCCGTTAACATTTATACATATCAAACATCTGGCAATACACAGACAGGTGGGGGAACACGGAAGAGCCAGACTGGAAGGGCATATTGCGGACGAGGATGAACAGCCTTTTCTGGAACAGCTTTGTAAAGACGTATGGGAAAAGATTGAGATCGTGGGCAGAGAGGGGGACAGAAAGACGATTTTTCATGGAATTGTAACCGGCTTTTCCATTTCCGGCGGAAAGGATCAGAAGCAGATGATGCTGGAAGTGACAACCGGCACATGCCTGATGGATCGCAGGCCCCATTACAGAACTTTTCAGAATCCGGATATGACCTATGTGGAACTGTTCCGCCAGATTACGGGGAACTATCAGGATTCCGGATTGATCTGTAACCGTCCGCTGACAGAGGCGATCGGCGGGCTGATTTTGCAGTATGAAGAGACGGACTGGGAATTTTTACGGCGGATGGCTTCCAGATTTCACAGTTTTCTCACACCGGCATTTGATATGCCCGGCTCCAGGTACTTTTATGATTTGCAAAAAGGCGACAGCTATGAACTGCCGGCGCAAACGCCCTGTACAGTACATAAGAAAATAACAGAGTTTGCAGAAAAGCGCGGCAGGGGGCTGGGCGGGATGCGGGAATGCGATTGCCTGGAATATGAAGTGGAAAGCAGAGAAGATTACCGGATTGGGGATACACTGATCATCCGGGGACAGCCATACCGCATCTGGCGTATTGAAAGCTGTTATGACCGTGGAGAGCTGCTGCACCAATGTTGGCTGAAAGTACGGGAGGGTATGGATGTGACGGAAACTTTCTGTGAACAGGCGGCCGGCTGCTCGTTCCCGGCCAGGATTCTGCAGGTGGAGGAAGACCGGGTACAGGTGGAAGCGCTGGAGGATGAAAACAGCGGCCAGGAAATCCGGCACGTCTTTATCCGGTGTGTCCAAAACGGTGGCCGGCGAGCGGGCAATCAATTTGAGTTCCGTTCTATTATGTAAAAAGGGCGGCGTAATCATACCGGTTTCATCAGGCCAGGAATACGATGGGAAACTGGATTGGGAGAACTTTACAAAGCGATATGTGAATGCGTATTTTTGGGCGGTTGGGAAGGATATGGGCTGCCAGATATACGGAAAAGACCCCATCAATATGGATAGTGGCAACTATCTGTATGAAAAGCAGGATTTGAAAATACAGGGGATTTTGCCGCTCAGTTTCTGCCTGTTTTATAATTCACTCAGCGATAAAGACCAGGGGGCGCTGGGGGAAGGCTGGAACCATACATATGAAATATCGCTGAAAGAAATACCAAAGAAAGCGGCGGTTGTCATTACAATGGGGGACGGACGGGAAGTTTCGTATGTTCGCAGCCTTGAAGGAGCCTATCGGCCTGCCT
>ERZ778511.2169-NODE-2169-length-11364-cov-3.870722_pt1 | contig 11364 bp, 9 predicted proteins | sample MGYA00510347_ERZ778511 | MGnify/ENA primary metagenome ERZ778511 (study PRJEB29527, sample SAMN07138967) | mouse gut metagenome | material: feces | host: mouse | place: China:Nanjing | collected 2016-01-25 ...
TGCCTCATCTGGAACTGGTGGAACACGTATTGTCAGTGGCGGATTTCATTACAGGTGAAATGGATAAGATCCGTAATGGGGATGAGGTGGATGGAGACGCCACAGATATCCTGGAGGAACTTGACAAATTTCTGAATGCGATTCAGAGTGACGGTAGCGGGGAGGATCAAAAGTCAGAAAAACCCATACCGCAAAATGTACATGAAGAGCCAAAGCAGTTCTATATTGCGCCTGTGGCGACCAGTGCCAGCCGTTTTTATAAAATTTATATTTCGTTCTTTCCGGAGACGGAAATGGCGAATGTCCATGCCTATAAAACCGTATATGCACTAAAGGAAATCGCAGAGGATCTCCTGTATTCTCCAGAAGATATCATTTCGGATGAAAACAGTGCGGACATTATTCTGCAGGATGGTTTCCGAATTCTTTTACAGGCGCAGGCTACGGAAGAAGAAATCCGCAATATTATCGGCGTTGGTTACGATATTGAGAAAGTAGGAGTGTTTGAATGTAAGGCAGAGGAATTCCTTCAGGGATTTGATTTCGGTGATGAGGATCAGGATGTTCAGATCGATCTGGATTCAAGTGTGGAGGAAATCGAAACAAAAGCAATGGCCGCGGAGGAAGAGAAGAAAAAGGAGCAGCCGGCAGCGAAACCTCAGGTGACACCTGGTGATTATGTCATTAAATCCAAAGAACCAGGAAAACATAAAAAATTAGCAAGGAACAAATCAAAAGCAGAAAAAACGTCTTATATCAGTGTGGATGTCGCGAAGATGAACCAGCTGATGGATCTGATCGGGGAACTTGTCATTTCCGAGTCGGTCGTTCTGCAAAATCAGGATCTGAAAGTACCAGGCCTGAATTTGGACAGCTTCAACAAGGCGGCGGCACAGTTATCGAAAGTTTCGACGGATCTGCAGAATGTCATCATGTCGATGCGTATGGTTCCACTGACGAATACGTTCCAAAAGATGAACCGTATCGTCTTTGATGTGTCAAGAAAACTCGGAAAAGACATTGAGTTTGAGATGATCGGAGATCAGACGGAAGTAGATAAGAACATTGTAGAACAGATTTCCGATCCTCTGATGCACCTGGTTCGAAATGCCGTGGATCACGGAATTGAGACGAATGAGGAGCGACTTGACAGCGGCAAGCCGGATAAAGGAAAAGTTACGTTGTCAGCGAGGACAGAAGCTGGAAAAGTATGGATCTGTGTAGAGGACAATGGAAAAGGGCTCGAGCGGGATAAAATACTTGCAAAGGCCAGAAAACAGGGATTGCTGGATGAAAATAAGCCAGATTCCGCTTATAAGGACAAAGAAGTTTACCAGTTTATCACACTGCCAGGATTTTCTACGAACGAGCAGATTACCGAGTATTCAGGCCGAGGAGTAGGAATGGACGTCGTGGTGCAGAATATCCAGTCCATCGGCGGTACGCTTGATATTGAGAGCGCGCCGGGGATGGGAAGTACCATGAGTTTGAAGATTCCATTGACATTAGCGATCATTGACGGTATCGTCATGGAGACGGGAACATCTTCTTTTGTACTGGAAACAGGAGTGATCAAAGAATTCTTCCGCGTGAAGGAAGATATGATGTTCCAGGAGCCGAATGGTGACGAGTACATCATGATCCGAGGGGAATGTTATCCGGTCCTTCGTCTGGGCAAATGGTACGGCTTAGATGAATATCAGGAGTCGGTGGAAAATGGGATTATGCTGATCCTTGAAGTGGAAGACAGAAAAGTTTGTGTTTTTGTTGACCGGCTTATTGGTGAACAGGAGATCGTGGTAAAACCGATCCCTTCGTATATCAAGAAGGTGAAAGGTTTGTCAGGATGTACACAGCTTGGTGACGGAAGCATTGCGTTGATTCTGGATCCGGGTGGATTAGTAGATGAAGCATAATATTTACAGAAAGGAAGGGTGTACCCTATGGCTGAAACAAGTGAAATGAAGTTAGATGCCACAACCGAAGCCGATGAGCGCAATACTCAGAGGGGGAAGTATATGACTTTTAAATCGGGAAATGAGTATTTTGGACTTAAAATTGAGTATGTGAATGAGATCATTCAATTTCAGTCCATTACGGCAATTCCTGAGACGGAAAGTTATATCAAAGGCCTGATCAATCTGAGGGGGAAGGTTATTCCCGTCATTGACGTCCGGTTGCGGTTCAAGCAGCCTGAGATTGAATATAATGACAGAACATGTATTATTGTCATTAATGTAAAGTCAACGACGGTTGGGCTGATCGTGGAGAAGATCGCGGAGGTAGTAGAGATCAAAGATGATAACATACTGCCGCCGCCATCCATTGGTCGTGCAGATAAGCAGCATCATAAATATGTATATGGCATTGGCAAAGTTGGAGATTCTGTAAAACTCCTGCTTGATCCCGATAAGTTGTTGAACGATGAGGATCTGGCAGTAGCTGAGCAGGCAAATGACATGGTTGTCGATGAAGAAGAAGGAGAGGTATAAAACATGAAAAACATGAAGATGAAAACAAAAATGATTTTAGGTTTTATTGTTCCTGTTGTTCTTATGATCATTAATGTAGCAGTGGGAATGCTTTCGGTACGCAGCATCAGCGGTGAAGTGAATAAGATGGTCAGCAATCAGGTTGGATTCGTTGAAGATAAGATGATCGAGATTGGTGCCAATCAGGAAAAAGCAGACATTATCGTCGATACGCTCCAGAAAAACAACGCGGATGAACTGGAGATCATCAACAACATGGCGCAAACGACAAATATCATTAACTTTGTTATGGTTGCTGTCTCCGTCCTTCTTGTTTTGTTCATCGCATTGTCCCTCATTAAGCAGATTGCAAAATCTGTGGCTCAGCTGTCAAGCGCGGCGAAAGATATCGCGGCCGGCCGTGTCAACATTGAGATGGTGAAATACAACAATGATGAATTTGGAGAACTCGTAGACGAATATACAAAAGTTATTGAGAACATAAAGGCGCAGGCGAACATAGCGGAAGAGGTATCCAAAGGAAACCTGACGATCACGGTAACACCGAGTTCGCCGGATGACGTTCTTGGCAATTCCTTGAAGAAACTGGTTGAGGATAACCTGAACGCGCTGTCGAGCATCAGCGACGCAGGTTCCAGGGTAACACTGAGTTCTTCCCAGGTAGCAAGTACGAGTCAGACACTGGCACAGGGTTCTACGGAGCAGGCAAGTGCGATCCAGCAGATTACTGCTTCGATTGATGAGATTGCGGATAAGACGAAGGAAAATGCCGATCAGGCAAATGAGGCGGCTGATCTCGTGATCCGTGCGATCAACGACGTAAAGAAGGGTAATGCCCAGATGAAAGAGACGATCGTGGCGATGGAAGATATCAATAAGTCTTCCGAGAGCATCGCAAAGATCATCAAAGTAATCGACGATATTGCATTCCAGACAAATATCCTTGCGCTGAACGCAGCTGTTGAGGCAGCGAGAGCAGGTGAGGCAGGAAAAGGTTTTGCCGTTGTGGCGGAAGAGGTCCGCAGCCTGGCAGCAAAGAGTGCCGAGGCTTCTGCTGAGACCGCTGACCTGATTGAGAACTCGATTACGAAAGTGCAGTCCGGATCCCAAATTCTTGATGATGCGGCAAAAGCGATGGAAGCGATTACAACAGTCGTACAGGAGAGCGAAGAGATCATCAAAGGGATTGCGGAATCTTCGAATTATCAGGCTACGGCGGTTGGGCAGATTGAGCAGGCCATCACGCAGGTATCCCAGGTTGTTCAGAACAACTCGGCAGCCAGCGAGGAATGTGCATCGGCGAGCGAGGAACTTTCGAATCAGGCATCGAGGATGCGTGAGCTGCTCTCCATTTACAACCTTGGTTCCGGCAGTGCAGGAGCTGGTGTTTCTTCTTACCAGAGTTCCTATTCTTCACCGTCGGTATCCAGCGCAAATGAGCAGGTGATCTCTCTCGGTGATGATTTTGGTAAATATTGATTTATCACCCTCTCATGTTTTTGAGAGTTACCCCTCTGTTTTATGAGGGGTATCCCCCTCTGCTTTTTGAGGGGTTGTCCCCCACATCGTTCATTGTGGGGGACTTTCTTTGTTTATAAGAGCGCGCGTTTTTCGCTGCGCCTCGGGATTGGAGGAATGAGTGTGAATACATCACAAGAATTACGAAATATGCTGCGGCAGATCGACCGTAAAGGGTATCCGGCCTATAAGCAGCTTCGCGGTACATACCGTTTTCCGGAGTATGTGCTGGACATCGAGCATGTACAGGGGGATCCGTTCGCCGCGCCGTCGAAAGTCAGTATCCATGTCGATGGCGGGACGGCGGCATTTCCAAAAGAACTTTACCGTCTGCCATGCCAAAAGACGGCTTTGGAAGACACGCTGTTGCGCGAGATGGGGAAACAGCTGCGCACCGTATCGTTTCAGGCAAAGGGGTCAGGAAAATCGGGCCTGATGTCTGTGAGCAGTCCGGGCCAGGAAGTGTTAGAGCGGAGCGGGTGTCAGTTGGAGGCGGACACGGGAAATCTGATCCTGCGTATGGAAATCGGTTTTCCGGCAAATGGCAGGACGATCAATGCCAGGGAATTAGAGAAGATTTTATTTGATTTTCTGCCTAAGTGCGCGGGAAAGAGTTTATATTATAAGGCACTGGATGCAGGGAAACTGCAGAAAACGGCGCAGCTGGCAGAGGATCAGCATGCGGTGAGGAATGAGTTAAAGCAGCGCGGATTGGTGGCTTTTGTGGCGAATGGGGCGATCCTTCCACGGGAATCCGGTGTGAGTTCCCGGCCGATGAAGGGCGCCGTGCCGTTTCAGTCGCCTCCCTCAATGGAAGTCGTGCTGACGCTGCCAAACAAGGGGAAGATCGTTGGCATGGGTATTAAAAAAGGCGTGACGCTCATCGTCGGCGGCGGATATCACGGGAAATCCACGCTGTTAAAAGCATTGGAGTTAGGAGTATACAATCATATCGCCGGAGACGGCAGGGAGTTTGTGATCACCGATGATACGGCCATGAAGCTGCGCGCAGAAGATGGAAGAAGTGTCCGTGAGGTCGATATTTCCATGTTTATCCGAAATCTCCCAAATGGAAAAGAGACGGATGTTTTTTGCACGGAGGATGCGAGCGGCAGTACTTCACAGGCGGCAAATGTCGTAGAGGCGATGGAGACCGGCAGCGATGTGTTCCTGATTGATGAGGATACGAGCGCTACGAATTTTATGATCCGGGACGAGTTGATGCAGCGCGTCGTACACCGTGAGGAGGAGCCGATCACGCCGTATATCGAGAGGATCCGTGAATTGTATGAGGAGTACGGGATTTCGACGGTATTGGTAGCAGGAAGCTCGGGGAGTTATTTTTACAAGGCTGACTGTATCGTGCAGATGAACCGCTATGTACCGGCGGATATTACAGAATTCGCAAAGGAGCAGGCGCGGCTCTGCGCGGGGACAGACGCAGAGCCGGACACACTGGACAGTCCGGCGTTTGGCAGGCCTGCGTTTCAACGTACCTTTTCACAGAACCGGAAGCTGGCGGGCAGTGACCGGATCAAGATGAAAACGATGGGGATGGACGGCATCAGCATCGACCGTGAGACGATCGATCTGCGCTATCTGGAGCAGCTGGCGGACCCGGAACAGTTATCTATGCTCGCGCAGATTGTAAAATATGCCGAACTGCGCATTTTCGATGGGAAGAAAACTCTTGTCCAGGTCGTGGATCATTTGGAAGAGAAGATGAGGGAAAAAGGATTTGCCGGCATTTGCGGGGACAGGGGTGTGTCCTCGGGACTGGCGATGCCGAGAAGACAGGAGATCTTTGCCTGCCTGAACCGTTACCGACAGTTGTAGAAAGAACGAACCTATCCATGCGAACTGCGCGGCAGAAATGTGAAAAGCCCTTGCTTTTAGCAGGGCTTTTTGTTTTGACCATATCACTACTTTTGTAGAAAATTCAATTGGTTTAGTCGGTTTTCAATTTCCCCAGAAATTCATTCATTCTCACATGATCGGAGTTAAACACTTCGTCCGGCGTTCCCTCGACAGCGATCACTCCTTTATCCATAAAAATGACGCGGTCGGAAATGTTTTTTGCGAATTCCATTTCGTGTGTGACGATGACCATTGTCATTTTTGCTTCTGCCAGGGATTTGATGACTTTTAGCACCTCGCCGGTGAGTTCTGGATCGAGTGCCGACGTCGGCTCGTCGAAAAAGAGTACTTTCGGGTTTAGCGCCATCGCCCGCGCGATGGCGACGCGCTGCTGCTGCCCGCCGGAAAGCTGGTGCGGATAATCGTGCGCCTTTTCCTCGAGTCCCATCTTTTTTAACAGCTCAGCAGCTTCCTGAAGTACTTCGCTTTTCGGGCGCTTTTGAATGTGGAGCGGCGCGTCCGTGATGTTTTTTAACACGGTATAATGGGGAAAGAGGTTAAAATTCTGGAAGACGAGTCCGAATGACTGCCGGATCTTTTCAAGCTCTGCATTTTTGGCGTAGACGCTTGTGTTTCCCTCGATCCTGGCGGCCGCCTCGCCCAGATAATATAGATCTCCGTAATCCATTTTTTCTAACAATGTGGCGCACCGCAACAGGGTGGATTTGCCGGAACCCGATGGCCCGATGATTGAGAGGACTTCGCCCTCGCGTACTTTGAGGGAAATATCTTTTAGCACATCCAGCGTGCCGAATGATTTTTTGACATGATTCATTTCAAGATAGGTGTTCAAAGCCGGTTCCTCCTATTTATAGTAGTTCATTTTCTTTTCCAGTTTTTCCATGACAAAGGTTACGAGCAGGTTAAAGATGTAGTAAAAGACAGCAGAGATCGCGAACGGCATCAGTGTTGTCTCGCGCGCGGCGATCTGCTTTGCCATGCTGAACATCTCCATATAAGACAGGGAGTAGGCTAGGGACGTGTCTTTGACGAGCGTGATGATCTCATTTGTCACGGATGGCAGTATGATTTTGATCACCTGCGGCAGTATGATTTTGAAAAACGTCTGCGCGCGGCTGTAACCGAGAATGGTTGCGGCTTCATACTGGCCTTTTGGGATGGCCTCAATGCCTGAGCGGTATATTTCCGCAAAGTAGGCGGCGTAGTTGACAGCGAATCCGACGATGATGGACGGAAAGCGCCATGAGGCGATCGGCAGCCCGAACAGGTAGAACGGAAAGAAGTAAACTACCATGAGCTGCAGCATGAGCGGCGTTCCGCGCATGATTGAGATAAATACGCGGGTCACGCCGCTGATCCATTTGATTCTGGACATCCTGCCGAATGCGATGACAAAGCCGAGCGGCAGGGAAAACAGTAATGTCAGGGCAAAGATGCCGAGGGTACTCAGCATACCCTCGGACATTTGAGAAAGCATAGTGGAAAAGCTCATTGATCGTACTCCTTACTCTAAGCAGGTCATATCGCTTAAGTTATATTTTTTCGCCAGTTCGTCGAACGTGCCGTTGTCTTTTAAATCGTGCAGCGACTTATTTACTTTGTCCCTCAACTCCTCGTTTCCGAGTTTGAAGCCGATTGCGTACTTTTCTGAATTAAGGTGTTCGTCGAGGATGATGTACTTGCCATTTCCCCTGTTTTCAATCTGGTACTGTGCCACACCGATGTCCATCGCAATGGCATCGATCGAACCAGCTTCAAGTTCTACAAATGCCGTATTGTAATCGGCGAATTCCTGAATGCCCTTAAACGTATCGGCAAGAGCTTTCTGACCGCCCTCTTCTTCGCTTTGGAGAAGCTCAAGCGCCGCGGAAGCGGCCTGTACGCCGACTGTTTTGTCTTTCAGGTCGGCAGTTTTGGAAATACCGGAATCTTTCGCTGTCACGACGACCTGGCTGTTATCCACGTAAGGATCCGACCAGGTATATGCGTCTTCGCGGCCATTGACTGTAAATCCGTTCCAAATACAGCTGATGGCGCCGGAATTCAGTTCATTGTCTTTGTTATCCCAGGAAATCGGCTGTTTTACCAGTTCCCATCCGTTCAGTTTGCAGACTTCCTGCGCGAGTTCCAGGTCAAACCCAGTGTATTCCCCGTTGTCATCCATGTAACCATACGGCGGATATTCGGCGTCGAAGCCTACCGTAAATGTCGTGCTGCCGGCAGAAGAGCTGTCATTTGAACTGCCGGAGCTATCAGAGTCAGAAACTCCGCCGCATCCGGTCAGCGCGGTTACGGATAGTGTGGTGATAGCAAGTGTGCCGATGAGTATTTTTTTTAGTAAATTCTTTTTCATGATATGCCTCCAAATTTTTTATTAATCTTCCTGTTCGGCATCCTGTTCTGCCAAACGGAGTGTTTTTGAATCTTCATTCAGGGAAGAAACCAATGCCGTTACTTTCTGAACGATTTCTTTACTTTGTTCGCTGCTCTGATACGTTTCATTCGTATGAGCAGATACTTCTTCCGTGATCGCTGAAATGGTCTGGATATTGGAAACGATCGTTTTATTGGCAGAAGCCAGTTCCGATACGATCTGATTCAGTTCCTGCGAGCGGGCGCTTATATTCGTAACCCGGTCACTGATCGTCTCGAATGTCTCCGCTGTTTTCTCGGCGGAATGATTTTGCTCCTGATTGCTGCTGATCAGTTTATTCGTCGTGGTGATCATGACCTGGAGCTGATTCGAAATATTTCCGATCAGGGAAACGATATCTGCCGTAGCGGAGGTAGTCTGCCCCGCCAGATTGGAAATTTCCGAGGCAACGACAGCAAACCCCTTACCGGCTTCGCCGGCCCGTGCGGCCTCTATACTGGCATTCAGCGCCAAAAGGCTTGTTTGGGAAGCGACGCTCGTGATCAGATCCGTAATGGAGTTCATCTGGCCCGTGTATTCACGAAGCGACTCCAGTGCGGAAGCCACGTCGCTGCCTGCTGCTTCGGAAGAGGCAGCGAGATTCCGTAAACTGCGAATGAGTTTGCGGCCCTCTGCTACAGCTTCTGTCGTCTGCATCATATCAGAAGAGATGGAAGAGGAGGCATCCTCGACATTCGTGATATGTTTTTGGATCTCCTCGGTCTTTACGAGCTGATTCTGTATCGCTTCCGCAGATTCGGATGCGCCGGTAGAAACTTCGGACATGGAATCAATGTTTTTGGACACGGACTGATTCAGCGTATTCATCTGCGCGGTGACCGATTCCACATTTTCAGTAATGTGGCCGGATACCGACAGGATCTGTTCCAATAAGTGCTCTGACCGATGCTTCTCCTTGTTGATGCGTGATATACGCATCTTTTGGAATTTGGCGGAAGTGTAAGAAACCGCAAAGAAGAATCCGACACTCATCATAAGAAGTAAGATCTGGATCTCCATCGTGACAATGTCCTGCGGAGCCAGATTGCCTTTTATAATGCGGATCACAGCGAAGATGATATTTTCGCCTATGACACAGATTCCCGTAATGCGGATAAAATGCAGCTCATTGTACAGTGTCGCGACGATCAGTGCCGGGATGGCATATGTAAAGACCAGATCATTTTGTGCCGTAAACAAAAGGAACGTGTATAGGATGAGAAAGCCATACATCGTTGTGTATTTGATCCTGTTATCTTCCCGTGATTTGTGATAGAGACACCATGAGCAGATGACGGGGATGTATGCGAGGGAAATGGTAACCAATACATAAGGCAGTGACCGGTTTCCCTTGACGACCTCCAGTATATAGGCAACGCTGATGACTGAGACCAGAATCGTCATGGATACGCAGGATATTCTGTTTGCCAGTGCGGTTTCAGACATTGCTTGCAGTTTTTCCCCGAATCTTTTTCCTATGGTTTGTGATTGCTCCATACTGATTTCCTCTCCTTTGACTGTCAAAATGTGATACCGAAACCAGTATACCATATTTAAAAAGAAGAGAAAAGAATTTTTTTCGTAAAATACTGGATAACCAGAGAAAATCGTGTTATAATAGAATCCTAAAACAATTCGAAAATGATGCGATTAAAAAACTACAGTGGGATAAGCATGGGGGGGGACACAATGCGAGAAAATATCATTTTATCAAGTGTTTTATTTTTTTTAGGCGTGTCTGGAACAATAGTTGTATCGTTGATAATTCGGAAAATACGGGCATTTCGGAGGGAAAAATGGGAACGCGTTCTGGAATGTGTGACCCAGGATATGAATCTGCTTGTGCTGATTTATAATCCAAAGAAAAAGTGCGTAGAGTTTGTTTCAGAGAGTGTGGGCTGGCTGTTTGGGATCAAGCGGGAAAAGGTCATGCAGGATATGGGTTACCTGTTTGATAAACTGGATCTATCAAAACAGGATGAAATGTTGGGGAAGTTTTGTGAAAGTGAACTTCTGTTGTCTCAGCAAAACGATTATACGATCGTGAATACGAACGGCAGTGTGCGCAGCCTTCATATACGGACGGCTTCCTGCGGGGGCGGCAGAAATATTCTGACGATCGCGGACCGCACACGTGACTGGACACGCGAATATGAGCAGTCGGTAACGCTGAAAGCGACCGTCGAAGCCTTTCTGCGTGAGCGGGAGGAAAAAGAAATTGTTATGACATGCTTGAGACAGATGGTGGGAAATCCTTATTATGAAGTAAATACGGCGTTCCAGCAGGTATCTGAGATGATCCGCGACGTTGTGGAGGCCACGAGATCAAGCGATGAGACGGATGTCAGCGACACCATCCTGATGGGAGACCTGATCAGGGAGGTCGTGGCTGCTGTGATGCCTCAGTTTACGAGCCGCGGACAAAAACTGAAACTTGACGTATCGGTGACAGATGAGCAGGTCGTGGTCGATGAGAAACGGCTGAAACAGGTGATACGGAATCTTTTGGAAAATGCCAGCGCGTATACGCCGGGAAATGGAACGATCACGTTATCCGTTTCGGAGCGGTCGAAGGATGGAAGTCCGCAGAAAGAATATACTATTGTGATCGAGGACGATGGTATCGGCATCGCGCCGGAATTTATGCCGAAACTGTTCATGCCGTTCGAGAGGGCGAACGATCCGCGGGTCCTTAACGTTCAGGGCGACGGACTCGGACTTGTGGTTGTCAAGCGGATATTAGATGACATGGGAGGCAGGATCGAAGTGGAGAGCCGGTCAGGCGGCGGTACGCGTTTCCGGGTGTATCTGGATATGTGAGGGCGTTAAAAAAATGCCAGGATCAAAATGGATGTGATCCTGGCATTTTTTATTCTATTTCGGAAATTTGTCTGGTTCTTTTTTATCAGAATCCCGTTTCCATTTCCGTTTCTTTGTGATCCAGAGGACAACCAGAACGATCAAGCCGATGATGACGGCGTACGGCAGGATACGGATGAAGAAAAATAACATGGCCTCTAAAAAGATCCCGAAATTTTTCCATGTGTCGGACACCGTGTTACC
>ERZ778511.2171-NODE-2171-length-11363-cov-4.011850_pt1 | contig 11363 bp, 11 predicted proteins | sample MGYA00510347_ERZ778511 | MGnify/ENA primary metagenome ERZ778511 (study PRJEB29527, sample SAMN07138967) | mouse gut metagenome | material: feces | host: mouse | place: China:Nanjing | collected 2016-01-25 ...
TTTTAAGCACCTCCAACTCCTTCTCAATCGGTATTCCCTTATATATATCTGTATTAATACTATATACGTCCACGAAAACAACGAGATTACAATTCAATTTAACTTTGCCGACCAACACAAGCGTATTGTTGAGTTTATCGAAAACAATCAACATAACCTTGAACTGATAAAGTCCAACAACGCCGTGTAACGATTAGCGGCGTGTTGGTATCAAATCTTTAGGCAAAGTTGTCTATAAATCTATGCACCTTTTACACCTAACAGGGCATAGATCCCCTGCTCCAGCTGTATGTTTATGCCGGACAGCACCTGTTTCTTCTTAAAACGTTTACTTACATCACTTATTTGCAGCATCCTGAAGCCCTCCCTGATACAGGCACATGGAACTACTCTTCTCCACCATCGCTGTTCCCAAATGGCTGATCGGGACTGCCATAAAATATAACGTGTCATAATCCTGATCTGACCGCATTTCCGTAAAAAGACTACCCTCATACATATGTTTACCGTCAAGAGAAAGGTCTATATATTTCGCACCGTTGGAAAAATTGACAGGCTTATGCCCAATGTACGCGCTGACCCGGTATTCAGCGGCCATTCCGCCGAGAATGCAAAACGTGATTTCTTTCTCTTTTTGACCCCGCTCTGTTTCAAATCGAATCCCTTCATCTAATTCATTATCACTTTTGCCATTTTCATTTCCGTGTTCGTATTCCTTTCTTTTTTCTTTTGAAATCGTATCCATTTTTTCAGGAACGATCTTCTCCTTTGTTTTCTCACACGTCCCGGTAAGAACCAGTTCCCACGGCATGACCTGGGAAATTTTATGCGAATTGCCATAAGATCCACTTCCGTTCTCTGGCTGGCGTCCCGGATTATACATACACAAAAAGTGGATCCGGTGCTTTTGTTTCTTTTCATCTATTTTCGGTATAAAAAAAACAGAAAGAATCGTTTTCTTATCTTCGACTTTAACCGTATGCTGCTCGGCTGGTATCCCCTGTGGTTCCAACGCGTATTCTTGTAAAATTCCATCTATATAGATCAGTACCGCACATTCAAAACTGCAATGCTGGGGATCCACCTCAAAGTCCACCTGCAATACTCCTCCGTCATAGGGAATCTGCCCTTTTTCTTCCTCGTAATTATCTACTCCAAAACTAAAACCCACCTGCTCATTTGGCTCATTTTCTTCTATTTCTTCCAGATCAAAATACGGTTCGTCCTGCCCCTCTTCCCCAACTGCCTCATAACCTTTTTCCGACTCTCTCTGACACCCCAAAAAACAGATTGCCGCAAACAGGATCAGAGCGATCCTGTACATTTTTTTGTTATCCGTCATTGATCCATATCCTCCTGTTCAAAATACCATATCTCCGATACGTATTGCGGAATTTCCTTCTTCCATTGAAATTTGCTCTGTTGAAAAGAATAACAGGAAATTTTAGTCCTGCTCTCGTTATCCATCCTCTCATAGCTGAGGTAAAAGTTCCCTTCATCTGAAACGATAACTTCCTGACTTTCGTCTTTCTTCTGAAATATGTAGTTCTCCTTGACCCCATTGTCATCCAGACAGGTAATATACCCCGAAGAGGAAACTCCTTTTTCACGGAGTCCGTCAACAAACAACATTTTATTGCCCATCAAATGCCCAAAATTCTTTTCTTCCTGTACAGAGACCACTTTCCCGGTATCACGGTTGATTTCGCCGAAGCAAGGCAAACTTGTCTCATCTTCATCATTTGTTTTAAAGTACATGCCGGTAAAAAACAAGGTTTTTTCGTGCTGGGATACAGCCAGTTCTGCAATCCGATTTACCTTACCTACACTTTTGTCCATACCTTCAATCCTGCAGATCAGCCGTTGATTTCGCCCGTTGTAATCACATTCGTTTACTTCCTGATACCACTCGCCATTTTTAAGCTTTTCTTTGGTGTACACAATTTTTTTATCTCCCGGCAGCACACAATAGTTTCTGTTCCAGCCATCCACGAATGAATCCAAAGACAAACCAGAAGTTCCCTGACGCCCTGCACCGAAAAATCAGTTCCGTGCGAAACGACTGCCAGTCCTTTTTCCTCAATGAGAGGCTCACAGCTTTCATACGCCTCCCGCAGGCATTCGCTGACAGACACCTCCGCCATCTGCACCTCCTCTTCCTGCACCCTGGCTAAAAGCAGTAACTGACTTGACATCTGCTGCATACGGCGGCTTTCGCTGTGGATGTAACTTAGTGCCTGGATCTGCCTGTCCGGGTCTGCATTTCCTCGGAGCAGATATTCCGAATAACCGCCGATCGAAGTGAGCGGCGTGCGGAGTTCATGTGCCAGATTTTCCACAAACCGCTGCTGTGACTCGATCTTATTCTGCACGGCTGCCGTCATGATATTAAAGTCCGTGCCAAGCTGCGCGATCTCGTCCGTCCCATGCACCGGAATCCACTCATAATTGCCATCCGCAACCTCCCTCGCTTTCTGTGACAGGCGGTCAAGGGGCCTCGTCAGCCTGCGCATCATAATGTAGAGCACGACCGCCAGCACGGCGGACAGGACTCCGCTGAGCAGTAAAAAAATCATCTGCAGCTTGTCCCACAGTTTCGTCAGTCCGGTAAGGGAGCGGACCGCCGCCAGGCGGTACGTCATATCATTGATCGTAAACACCGAGATCACATAGGCGGTCTGTATCCCCTCCCGGCGCCGGATCGTTATGACATCCTCCGGCAGATCATCCTCCATCTGCACTCCCTCACTGGCGAACACCTTCGTATCATTCTGCCATAACACGAATGAAAGGCTGTTCTCGCGGAACATCCTCTCATACTCCTGCATGATTGAAAAAAACTCCTTCTCTCCCGGCGCCTTTTTTCCAAAAGCGGCAATATCATTCTCCAGCGACCGCCGGATCACCTCATTTTCCCCGATCATACGCTTCTTTTCTTCTGCCATATTATGAGAATAGGAAATGTAAAAAACAGTGATAATACCGCTGTTTAGAAAGATAAGAAATAATAAGAACACAGAAAAATAAATCTTTTGCCAAAATTTCATTCCAGATCCTCCAATCGGTATCCCATCTTATACACAGTCTTTATGTTCTGTTCAAGTCCAAGTTTTTGACGGAGTTTCTGGATATGAACATCTACCGTTCTCGTATCCCCTGAAAAATCATATCCCCAGGCCAGTTCCAAAAGCTTCTCCCGCGAAAGCGCAATGTTGCGATTCCTCACAAGTGTTTCAAACAGTTCATATTCCTGCGGCGTCAGATCAGCCGGAACACCGCCTTTATACACTTTTCTGCCCTGCATGTCGATCGTTACGCCACCGATCGAGATCCCCTGCTCATCCGACCCATTCCGGCGCAAAATGACATTGACCCGGGCTAACAGTTCCACGATCTCAAACGGTTTGACGAGATAATCGTCCGCTCCCGCCCGGAACCCTTTCATTTTATCTTCGATCCCCTCTTTGGCCGTGACAAACATGACCGGCATATCCTGGCAATACTCCGCCAGCTTAAACCCATCGAGTCCCGGCAGCATGACATCGAGCAAGACGAGATCAAATCCCCCGTCTTCCAGCGCTTTTTTCGCCTCCCAGCCGTCTGCTGCCGAACTGCATTGATGGCCGACCAATTCTAAATTCCAACAGATGAGATTTCGTATCGTTTCCTCATCTTCCACTACAAGTATATGTGCCATTTCCCCCTGTTCCTCCTATTCGCCAATTGAATCCTCCGTCGTGTCCAAAATATCCTGAACCGCGTATTTCGGCCTCGCCTTTGTCTCCATATACACCTTGCCGATGTATTCTCCCACGACGCCGATGGCCAGCAGCTGCAGGCCGCCGAGCGCCCAGATCGATACGATCAGGCTGCTCCAGCCAGGCACCGTATCCCCGATCGCGAACTGCCAGATCGAGTAGGCAAGCATCAATATACTGATAAAAAAGATCACAAAACCAAGCCCCACGATAAACCGGATCGGTTTGACGCTGAACGAAGAAATGCCGTCAAACGCAAGCGCGAGCATTTTTTTCAGCGGATATTTACTCTCTCCCGCAAACCGCTCATGCCGCTCATAATAAACCTTATCCGACGGATAGCCGATCAACGGAATCATCCCCCGCAAAAACAAATGTACTTCCTTATAGTTCTCAAGCTGGTCGAGCACGCGTTTACTCATCAGACGGTAATCCGCATGGTTAAACACGATATCGACACCCATCCACGCCATGAACTTATAAAACCCTTCCGCGGTCGCCTTCTTAAAAAAAGTATCCTTTTTCCGGCTGCTCCGCACACCGTACACGACATCGTTTCCCTCATAGTATTTCGCGATCATCTCATCAACCGCATTGACATCGTCCTGCAGATCCGCGTCGAGCGAAATCGCCACATCCGCATGTTCTTTCGCGTACATCAGACCCGCCAGCACCGCATTTTGATGTCCACGGTTCCGGGATAGGTTCAGTCCGCTCACATGCGCGTACTCCTCATGCAGGCGGCTGATGATCATCCACGTCTGATCTTTCGAACCGTCATTGACAAATAAGATCCGGCTGGCAGCGCTGATCTTTCCAGCGCCGATCAGTGCCTCGACTTTCGCACTGAGCTGTTTTGCCGTCTCGTCGAGCACTTCCTCTTCATTATAACAGGGCACTACCAAATATAAAATATGTTTCTCCCTCATACTGTATCTTCCCTTCACTAGTTTTAGCAGCTTATCAATAAGTGCGCCAGCACTTCGTTATATCAACTATTTTATATCATGGCCGATTCCGTGTCAAATTTTATTTCCTGAAATCCTTTCCTTTAATTGACATACTCTCCAAATGTGGTAAAATAGAATTTATGAACTAAGGTGAGAGATTGTTGTTTGATTATTTAGAGAGAATGGAATATGAATGAACGCTTAAACTATAAACTGAGACAGGACTTATCCTGTATAAAAAACAGAATCAAATTCAAATGCTGCCGGATGATCTACATGACGCAGGACAAAATGGTCATGTTTGAATCCTTCCACGGAAAACGGTGCGGGGACAGCGTAAAAGCGATCTACGACGCGATGGTGTTCGACGAAGCGTTCCGCGACTACACATTTGTGTGGGCCTTTACGGATCCGGACGCCCACAGGGATCTTTTGGACAATCCGCACACGATCCTTGTCAAAAAAGGATCGACCGATTATTTCCGCTATTATGCCGCCTGCCGCTTTTGGATCAATAACGTGAGCATCCCGGATTTCCTCGTACCGGGAAAAGGCCAAGTATATATCGAGACATGGCACGGCACCCCGCTCAAGCGGCTCGGCTGTGACATTGAGACAGACAGCGACCCGAGACAGTCGAAAAAGCGCATGCACAGGCGTTACCGGATCAAGGGAAAGAAAGTCACCCGCTTCCTCTCCCCCTCCCCGTACTACAGTGAGCGGATGGCAACCGCGTTCGGGCTGCGAAAGAAAAACAAAAAAATATTTGTCAACACGGGCTATCCGCGAAACGACGCGCTCTTTCACTACACCGCGGAGGATGTCACGCGCATACGTGAAACACTCGGCATCCCCGAAGGAAAAAAAGTCATTTTGTACACCCCTACCTGGCGTGACACCGACTACAGCCCGGAACAGGGGTTCCAATACAAACATCCGGTCAACATGAAAAAAGTAGTCGAAAATATCCCTCCAGACTGCGTGCTTTTATTCCGGGCACACCACCAAAACGGCCTGGCGGAAGTGATCGAGAGTTCTGACCGGATCATCGATGTCACAAACGTGGATGATATCAACGAATTGTATATCATCAGCGACCTGATGGTGACCGACTACTCTTCTACGATGTTTGATTTCAGCAACCTCAAACGTCCGATGGTCTTTCACATGTATGACCGGGAAGAATATGAGGAAAAGATCCGGGGATTTTATTTCGATCTTTCCCTGCTGCCCGGCCCGATCACAAAAACCGAGGAAGAACTGGCGCAGGCCATCAGCCGGCAATTATCCTCGTTCGACTACGCTTCCGATGAGACGTATCAGACCTTTCATGAAACATTTAACAAATGGGAGGACGGACAGGCCGCCCACCGCGCCATTGAGCGGTGCATCACGATCGCTCCCCACAAAAAAGGACTTTGGGAACGTTTTGTCCTGAACTACAAAAAAATCGCGAACCGCGTCCATATCCTGTATACGATCGTCCGCTATAACATCACAGGTTTTTTTAACAAGCAAGGATTGTTTTTGAACAACAACGGACGCCGGCTCATGGATATGAAAGATTCCCACAAAGGAGAGCGCTGTTTCCTCATCGGCAACGGCCCGAGCCTTTCACCGGATGACCTGAATTTATTAAAAGACGAATATACTTTCGCGACAAATATGGTCTACAAAATTTTTGACAAGACCGACTGGCGTCCCAGTTTCCACTGTGTATCGGACAGTATTTACGCAACCAAACTAAGGGATGAAATATATAATAATATCAAATCCCCATTGTTTACGATCGAAAAGACCTATCATAAAATGACGAAGCGGACGCTCGATACGACATACGTCCACACGATCGCCAGCGAGAGGTATAAAGTCAAAGGAAATCTGTTTGCCTACTGCATGGTAAAGGCGACTGTTCTTTCACTGGCGGCAGAATTTGCCTTCCACATGGGATTTTCCGAGATCTATCTGCTCGGCGTGGACTGTACGAACCCCCATGCGGCCGGCGGTCATTTTACGGAAAATTACACGACAAAAGAAATCGCCCAGACCGATATATCCCGTATTAAGACACGTATGAAACAGGAAAATGTCACGACTGAGCAGATCGGCGAGCATATCATCGACCGCTCACTCGTCGTATACCGGCTCCTGAAACAGTACGCGGACAAACACGGGATCCGTATTTACAACGCGACGCGCGGCGGAAACCTGGAGATTTTTCCGCGGGTGGCGCTGGAGGACGTCCTTGCCTCGGACGGGCATAGTGTGAATAGAACGACTAAGCTTTCAAAAAACGAAAGCTAAGAAGATCTACAGCAGCAGAGCTGCCTATTCACACGGTTCAAGTATTATTTGTTATTCGCAAAAAAGCCACGGAACTGAAGTTCCGCGCAGAAATGAGGAAAATCATGAAAATAATAGGAGTCATCCCCGCCAGATACAAATCGAGCCGTTTTCCGGGAAAACCATTAGTGGATATATGCGGCAAACCGATGATCTGGTGGGTATACCAGCAGGCGATGAAAGTCACGGAATTTGATGCCGTTTACATCGCGACTGACGACGAGCGTATCAAAGCAGCCTGTGAGGAACATAATATGAACGTAGTCATGACTTCCGATCGTCATCAGACCGGTTCGGACCGCGTAGCTGAAGTAGCCACAAAAGTCGAAGGCGACCTGTTTATCAACATACAGGGAGACGAACCTGTGATCAATCCCGACATGATCCGGGAAGTCATCTCCATCTTTTTCGAAGATGAGACCGTCACATTCGGAAGCCTGAAAAAAGAAATCACGGACCCAGAAGAAATCAAAGCGACAAGCACGGTAAAAGTAGTAACCGACCAAAAAGGAGACGCGATGTATTTTTCGCGCTCCGTCATCCCGTCAAATGTAAAAGACGGCAGCCTGGCACGCGTATTCCGCCACGTCGGGATCTACGCGTATAAACGTGATTTTTTGCAAGCTTTTTCCCAAATGTCCCAGACTGAACTAGAACTCGGTGAGGGGATCGAGCCGCTCCGCGCGATGGAACGCGGTTATAAAATGCGCCTCAAGGAAACGAAGCACTCTTCGATCGGCGTCGATCTGCCGGAACATGTGGAAAAAGTGGAGCGGGTGATCAAAGGGATCGATACATTGGACTAATTGCCCGTATACCGTATAACAGAGAAATGAGGGAAAAAAATGAAACGCGTACAATTACTGGACTGCACGCTGCGAGACGGCGGTTATCTCGTAGATGCACAATTTGGAAATACCGTGATCAAAGGAATGATCAAAGGCCTGACAGACAGCGGCATCGACGTGGTGGAATGCGGTTTTTTAAAAGACGAGCCGCACACGAAAGGAAGTACGATCTTTAATAACGCCGCGCAGCTGCGCCCGTTTTTACCGGAAGACCGCAGACAGGCTTCGTTTGTCTGCCTCGCGGACTACAGCCGCTACACCATTTCCAATCTGGAGCCGTTTGACGGCACTTCGATTGACGGCGTGCGCGCCTGTTTCTTTAAAAACGAACGCTATGATGTCATTGATTTTTGTAAAGAGATCGTGGAAAAAGGCTATAAATTATACGTACAGCCGGTCGACATCCTAGGTTACACCGACTCGGAACTGCTCGAACTTCTTGAACTCATCAATCCGCTGGAGCCGTATGCGTTTTCGATCGTCGATACCTTTGGCTCGATGTACAAAGAAGACCTGCGGCGCGTCTTTTACCTCATCGACCGCAACTTAAATGCGGTATCGCGCATCGGTTTCCATTCGCATAACAATCTTCAGATGTCCTTTTCGCTGTCACAGGAGTTCGTCGATATGACACAGGGACTGCGGAAAGTCGTGATCGACGCGACGATGGCCGGTATGGGACGGGGCGCCGGCAACACAAATACCGAACTCGTTATGCAGTATATGAACCGCAAGTACAATGTCGGATATGATATTGATATCGTCCTCGACCTGATCGACAACTACATCGACGGCATACGGAACACCTGCAGCTGGGGGTATTCGACCGCCTATTTCCTGGCCGGTTCGTACAGCGCCCATGTCAACAATATCTCCTACCTGACGGCAAAAGCCGGTATATCCAGCCGCGATATCAACTATCTTTTGAACCGCATCGGCAGCGAGGCGAGAAAGCGGTACGATTACGACCTGCTCGAGAAGGCATATCTCGAATACAACGGAACGATCAAAGACGACGCGAAAGAGGTCGCCACCCTGAAAGAGACGCTGCACGGAAAAGACATCCTCATGCTCCTCCCAGGCCACAGCATCGTCTCGCATAAAAAAGAAATCCTGGCGTACTGCGCAGAAAAAAAACCGATCGTGATCAGCGTCAACCTGCTCTCTCACGACTATCCGATCAATTACGTCTATTTCAGCAATAAAAAACGATACAACTACTGGAAAAGCGCAAACCGTTTTGATGAGTACAAAAAAATCGTCACGTCAAATGTGACGAATATCGAAGAAAAGAACCAATTGATCATTGATTTCACCCGCCTGATCAAATGCGGCTGGGATCAGCTTGACAATTCCGGCATACTGCTTCTGCGCCTTTTGGATGAACTGGATGTCGCTTCGATCGCGATGGCCGGATTCGACGGTTACAGCCACGATTCCAGCAGTACAAACTACATGCACAAAGAGATGGAAAAGACGAGAAACACATTAAATGCCGATGACGCGAACCGGGACGTGCAGAGTATGCTCGAGGACTACATTAACACAAGGCAGTCCGACTGCCCGATCCATTTCCTCACGCCGTCCCGCTTTGAAATCAATAAATAGTTCAGGAGGACACATATGAAAAAAACAATCGACCTGAAGCAGATCAAACTGTTTGCGATGGACGTGGACGGAACACTTACCGACGGCCATATTTATATGGGAAATGACGGGGAAATGTTCAAAGCATTCCACGTTCACGACGGTCTCGGCATCAAACTGTTAAAACACTATGGGATCATTCCAGCGATCATCACCGGAAGACAGTCGAACATCGTAGAAAACCGGTGTCGCGAGATTGGACTGACAGAATTTTATCAGGGTGTGAAAAATAAAGCCGCAAAACTTGCGGAACTCATGGAACAATACGGACTCACCGCAGAACAGGTCGCCTATATCGGCGATGATATGAACGATCTGAGCGCAGTCAAAGCCGCCGGGGTTACATTTGCCCCGGCAGACTGCGCGGAAAGCCTCAAACCTTTTATCGATATCATTCTTACGAAACCGTCCGGACAGGCGCCGGTGCGGGAAGCGGTTGATCTCATTTTGCAAGACCGCTATGATTTCAGGGAGTTTTTGGATTTATGATGTTTTTTGATGCCGGAGAGGAAAAGATAAGGTTCATATTCGTGCACCTTTTTATCAGGCAGACTTCTCTTTCAATATGATCCCAAGTCTCACGGTAGGAACCTGGCGCCGCTGCACCGCTGATATAGGAAATAAATTCGCTGGCCTTCCCCTCGTATCGTTCCGCAAATTCGTCTGCCAGGATCATCTTTTCTTCATCCGTAAATGGTTTCAGTTCACCCACCAACACATGCTCTAAATTTGCAGAATTATAATAGATTCGGTAAGGAATATGGTTAATTTGGGATGTCTGTCTCAATTTAAAAAACATTTCCCTCTTATGATGGTTTCTGCGGATCACCTTTCCCACATGATTTGTTTCCATATATTCTTCATGATACTGGATCGAATCGACATCTGCTTCCCTTACTCTATCATCCTGCAGAAACGCACCATCTACATCCGTGATATGTATGATCTTCAAAAAATCCGACACTTCGTATCGGTATCGTTTCCGAACCTCATCTACAAGCTCATTTATCCTTTTCACGATTTCATCTTTTGAGATATGAACATCACTCGTAACATCACCGTGGACTACGACAAATTTTATCTCACAGGTTTCAAAATATTCTTCCAGGATCGTACCCAGCGCCGCCTTATCGCTCTGTCCTTCCACGATAAATACGATCACCTTTTTCTCATAATTTGCCATTGTTTACTTTTCTCCCCGCCTTTCGAAACGCTCGCGCCATTTTTAAGCTATCGGTTGCCTCATAGATCAATTCCTCCTGTCCGCCCAATGTAATACTGCGCAAATACATATCTCTCTGATTATTTGTCGGCTTTACATTTTTCATGCGGATATACCGGTTTTCCGGATTTGCAGTAGACAAAACGATACAATCCTTATCAAGCATCTCCAATGCCCGCAGATTATGCGAAGTAAAGATCAACTGCCCCTTTGCGCTCTCCTGAAAAACAGAAAGGAGTTCTCCCAGCATATACTCAAAGATCCCGGCATCCAACTCATCAATAGCCAGACAGACAGATTCATTTCCAAACGCCAGAATCAGAGCATTCAAAATAGAGATCAGCTTAATGATCCCCTCGGATTCCATGCGGATCGGGAGAGAAGGAATATTTTCCCGTTCTGATGTCAGTTCGACCTTATATCCCTCCTGCCCGTCATCCATCAATTGTGTTCCGTAGTATCGGATTCCAATTTTCATTCCCGGAATGATCGTAAATAACACACTGTTGATCTGTTCCACGATCGTTTCTAATATTGCTTTCTCTTTTTCATAAATGACAACCGGCCCCGCAAGAGGAATCGGCAGATCACCCTT
>ERZ778511.2173-NODE-2173-length-11360-cov-4.574259_pt1 | contig 11360 bp, 4 predicted proteins | sample MGYA00510347_ERZ778511 | MGnify/ENA primary metagenome ERZ778511 (study PRJEB29527, sample SAMN07138967) | mouse gut metagenome | material: feces | host: mouse | place: China:Nanjing | collected 2016-01-25 ...
TTCCAATCGTCCGACCGTTCCGTGGCTTCCGTGAATCAGAGCGGAGTGGTAAAGGCGAAGAAGGCGGGGAAGGCGAAAATTACCGCCTATGCGGCAGATGGCTGGGGAAAGAAAGCGACCTGCACGGTGACCGTAGAAAAGGGAGCGTCGGATCAGGCGTCTCAGAAGCCGGCAGTACCTTCCGCGGCTCCCGTATCGCCCTCTCCGGCAGTCCCGTCCGCGACGCCGAAGGAAGACGGCGTTTACGTACTGGCGGAGCAGAACCGGGCCGCGCAGATTTTTTTGGATGAGAACGGCGCCGACTTTGAGGGACTGAAACTCATCGCGGACTGTGTGGCCGATGATGTGAAGCTGGTCGCTGACGCCGACATGGACGTGGTCACAAAGGCGAAAGAGTTAAAGGGAACACCGGTGATCGCCGGAAGCATCGGAAACCATACGCTCATTGATTCTTTAATCCGCGAGGGAAAACTCGACGTATCGGCGATTCAGGGAAAATGGGAGACATATAAGATCGAAGTGGTGGAAAATCCCGTGGCAGGCATCCAGCAGGCGCTCGTTGTCGTGGGAAGCGATAAGCGGGGCACGATCTACGGCATGTTCCATATTTCCGAACAGATGGGGGTATCCCCCTGGGTGTACTGGGCGGATGTCAACCCGGCCAGACAGCAGACGGTCTCGTTCCGTTATTCGCAGATCGAAACGGTATCCAAAGAACCTTCGGTCAAATACCGCGGTATTTTCCTCAACGATGAGGAGCCGTCGCTGGGAACGTGGGTCAACAATTTCTTTAAAGAAGAAAAGGGCGGAAAGTTCAACGAAAAATTTTATGAAAAAGTGTTCCAGCTTATCCTCCGTCTGAAAGGAAATTATCTGTGGCCGGCCATGTGGAATTCCTCGTTTGGCGCGGACGGAAGTGAGAGTGCGGACGCCAGCGCGAAACTGGCGGATACGTACGGCGTCGTCATGGGAACGTCGCATCATGAGCCGATGATGCTGGCGCATCAGGACTGGGTGCGCAATAAGAAAAACTACGGAACCGGGGAATGGGATTTCGTGAAAAACCGGGAGGGATTGATGCAGTTCTTCGAAGAGGGCGCGAAAACCCGCGGCGCATTTGACAATACCGCCACGGTAGGCATGCGCGGCGACGGCGATACGACGATGCTTCCCGAAGGAAGTACACTGGAAGAAAACATCAGCCTGCTCAAAGAGATCATCACCGAGCAGAAAAACATATTAAATCAACACGGACTGCAGGATAAGCCGAAAATGCTGGCGCTGTACAAAGAGGTAGAAGAGTACTGGCAGGGCGGCGACGGTGTTCCCGGACTGCGGGAGTGGGAAGGACTGGACGATGTGACGATCCTTCTCTCAGAAGACAATTACGGTAATGTGCGCACGCTGCCGACGGAAGCGAACAAAAACCGCGAGAGCGGCTGGGGCATGTATTATCATTTCGACTATAACGGGGCGCCGGCTTCCTACCAGTGGGTGCAGACGATGCAGCTGCAGAAAGTGTGGGAGCAGATGTCGATGGCGTACGACTACGGCATCCGGGACATCTGGATCGTGAATGTCGGCGACTTAAAGCCGATGGAAATGCCGATCTCCTACTTCCTCGATATGGCCTGGGATTTCGACCGCTGGGGAACGTCCCATATCGAGAGCGCCGAGGAATATGAGAAAGCATGGATCGGGCAGCAGTTTGGCAACTACACAGATGAAAAGGGGATCGAGGATATTACGTCCATCGTTTCCCGCTATCTCAAGTTAAACGGCAGTAAGAAGCCGGAGATCGTCACGGACTCTACATATAACCTCACGAATTATAATGAGGCGGCAAGGGTATTGCAAAACGCCGGGGCGATCATTCGGGACGCCGAAAAGTATAAGGAGATCCTGCCGGAAGAAGCGCAGGCGGCTTATTACCAGCTCGTCTATTATCCCGCGGCCGCGTCCGCGAACATCCACCGGATGCAGATTTATACGGGGCTCAATAAAGCGCACGCCAAACAGAAGCGCGCGAGTGCCAATGTTTACGCGGGACTCGTGGAGCAGGCGATCGAATTCGACCAGGAGCTGGAGCGCACCTACAATAAAAATATGCCGGGCGGCGTCGGCGACAAGTGGGACGGTATGATGGCGCAGGCGAGGAACGCGGCGCATGTCGGATATGATACGTGGAAGCCGCAGGGGGCTTATCCGACGCCGAAATATCTGGATGTCCCGGCGGGAAGTAATATGATGGTCGGCGTCGAAGGGGATGCGAATGTGTACACGACGGGAACGGTTTCGCTGCCGGAATTTACGAGCACGAACCAGGAAACGGTGACGATCGATATTACGAATGGCGGCGACACTCCGTTTGACTATACGCTGGCGGCGGATCGGGACTGGATCCGGCTGGACAAGACGGGTGGTGAGGTGAGCGCGCAGGACGCGGTCAAAGTGAGCGTTGACTTTTCCAAACTGACTGGTTACGACAGGGGGACGATCTCGATCAAAGGGAACGGACAGGAGGTCACTGTGGCGGTCACGGCCGTCGATGTCGATACGTCCTGGCTCGATCCGATGACATTTGTGGAAGCGCGCGGGTACGTCTCGATCGAGGCCGAGCATTATGCGGACGCAGGAGCCGGAAAAAATGGGGCTCAGTGGAAGAAGATCCCAGGATACGGACGGGGACTGTCGGCCCTGAAAGTATTTCCGACGACCGAATCCTTCCCGGATGTTTCCGAGGCGCCTTATGTGGAGTACAAAGTTATGCTGGCAAACGATGCCGCGTATAAGATGGAAACGTATTTCGCACCGTCAAATCCGGTCGACGCCGATCATATTTCCATGAAATTCGGGGTGAGCATTGACGGAGGCGAAGTGCAGGTGATCGATACGATCAATTCGTCGTATAACGCGGGCGCCTGGAGCGATTCGATCTGGTCAAACGGCGTGCGCAACAATGTCCATACGGCGAGTGTGGAACTCGGGGATCTGGAATGGGGAACGCATACCATCCGCATTTACGCGCAGGATCCGGCACTCGTACTGCAGAAGATGGTATTGTATTCGAGCCGGCGGCTGCCGACATCATGCCTCGGGGCGCCGGAGAGTTATTTCGTCGGAGAGAAATCCGTCGGAAAGTAATCCGTCTCCTTTACATAAGCTGGCACTTCTGTTAAAATATTGGTAAGGCTGTAATGTGAACTATTGGTCTTTAAAGCATTTATTTTTAGGAGGAAGGTATTATGCGAGCAGTAAAAAGAGCAAGCGGCATCGTTCTCAGCATGGCGATGGCGCTGTCATTACTCGCCCCAGCGGAAAGTATGGCGGCGAAACAACCAAAGATGAGTAAGAGCCGCGCGACCGTGCCGGTGGGGAAAACGATCACCCTGTCACTGAAAAACGCGGCAAAGAAGGCAAAAATCACATGGGGTTCCAAACAGAAAAAGATCGCGAAGGTCGTTCAATCGTCGAAAAAGAAGGCGAAGATCCGAGGGGTGAAAGCCGGAAAGGCAACGATCACGGCGAAGTACAAACTGGGTAAGAAAAAGAAGACACTTACCTGTAAAGTGACAGTACAGGATAAATCTGATAACAAAAAACCAGTCTCTTCTGTGACTCCGAACGGGGCATCATCCGTGCCATCGGCACCATCAGAGCCGTCGGCACCGTCATCGTCCGCACCGGCGGTAACAGAGCCGCCGGCATCCGAAACACCGGCGCAGTCATTCAAATGGGTGACGACGTGGGGAACGGCAGAGGAAAAATGTGATGCGACGAAGGACGCGATGCCGAAACAGGCGCTTCCCGATACGACCGTCCGCGAGATCATCCGTGTGACGACCGGCGGGGACAAGCTGAGGCTGCGCCTTTCTAACCAGTACGGGGACAGCGATGTGGAGATCCGGTCGATGCACTTGGCAAAGCAGGTCAAAGCAGACGAGTCCACGATCGATACGGCTACCGATCAGGCGGTCACGGTAGGAGGCAGTGAGGAGTTTGTCATTCCGGCGGGACAGGTGATCGTGACGGACGAGGTCGCGTTCCCGGTCAATGCGCTCGATAATGTCGCAGTGTCCATCTATTTTGGAGCGGCGCCGGAAAAGAACGTAACGGGCCACCGGGGAGCCAGGGCGACGACATATCAGGTCGAGGGCAATCAGGTTTCCGAGGAGACATTTAAGAGACCGAAAACGACGACGAGCTGGTTCTTCCTGGCAGACGTGTCCATCTGGTCGCCGGCGAAGAGTAAGGCGGTCGTATGTTTCGGCGATTCGATCACGGACGGATACGGAACGGACGCCTCCTACTTAGGGAAAAAACCGGACAGCTATACGAGATGGATCGACTATTTCGCGAAGCGCCTGCAGGCAGATGAGTCAAAGAACCACATTTCCCTGATCAATGAGGGGATCGGCGCCAATTCTATCCTCGGCAGTTATCCGACCGATGCCGGAAAAGACCGTTTTGCCAGGGATCTACTGGAGCATGACGGGGTTGCCTACTGTATCATCCTGTTCGGCGTCAACGACCTGAACAAGCTGCCGGATGCGAGCTTATATGACAAGCTTTTGCCGGAGTACCAGAAAATGGTGAAACTCTGCCACGATAATGGCATTAAAGTATACGGCGCGCCGATTCTTCCATTTGGAACGAGCGATTATTACAGTGAGGGATCCGAGCAGGTGAGGACGATGATCAATAACTGGATGCGCTCGGCGGATTCGCAGATGGATGGCATCATTGACTTTGAGAGCGCGGTGGCCGATCCGGAAAATCCGAAAAATGTGTTGGAAGAATATACGCATGACGATGGCCTGCACCCGTATGACGGATACGAGGCGATGGCAAATGCCATTGACCTGAAGTTGTTTGAGTAAGTAATCTGAGTGAGTAAACAGCAAAATGAGTAAAGGAACGATATGGATCATAAAATAAAGCAGCAATACCGGGAGCCGGACGTAAAAATGGAAGAGAGGACGCAGATCTCTTATCTCATTCAGGAAGATTTCCGGGAAGAGACGGCTTCTGCCAACAACAGATGGGACATACAGGGAACGGCTGTCTGCGTAGATGTTCCCAATGAGGAAAACCGCAGTATGAAGATCTGCGGGGAAAATAGCAGTATCCGCACCGTATTTCCGGCACAGGAAGGAAAGCTGGCCGTGTCGCTATGGGTCAGAATGGAGATCCATAACACGGGCGTCAATGTCCTGACGCTTTATGCCGGCCGGGAATGCGGGGATGCGGATAAGGTCATACAGATGGATACGGAAGGAGCCTATTTCTACGCGTATGACGGAAAGAAGAAACAGAAGCTGTGTCATTTTGAGAGCGATGCCTGGTACAGCGTGTATCTGGTGCTTGATACGAAGTCGCACACCTATTCGCTGTTTGTGGATGGAAAGAGATTGTTGTGGAACGCGGCGTTTATAGCGCCGGCGGATACGATCCATGTGCTGTCGTCCGGCAGTTACGGCGGGGTCCTGTACGTCAACCGGGTTCAGTTGTACGCCCGGCCGGTCCAGTCTGTGGAACAGGCGGTGCCGGATGGCGGAGTTCTTTTGGACGCCAGGGAGATGGGGATCGCGGCGGACGGGACGACCGTGGTGACAGACGAGTTGTAGCGCCTCATCGACCAGACCGGGCAGTCGGGCGGCGTCGTGTATTTGAAGGACGGTACATATCTGACCGGTATGATCGAGTTAAAACGTAATGTGACGTTGTATATCGAAGAGGATGCGGTCCTGAAAGGGGTGTTGGATTTCGACGCCTATCCGGTGAGGCTGAGCAGCCAGCATCCGAACTGGAATACGATGGTGCAGGGGCCGCAGAAATCGCTGATCTACGCGGATTCACAGGAAAATATCCGCATCATGGGAGGCGGCACGATCGACGGGAGCGGGGATTTCCCGGGAGCTTACGGTTCCGAGAGCCTCCGCGTCTGCGCGGTCTTACTCGTTGGCTGTCCTCAGGCGCAGCTGTGCGATCTGTATGTGAAAGACGCCGGGATGTGGACGATCCCGGTTGTGGAATGCGACGATCTCTATATCCATGACCTGAATTTGTATTCCACCTGGTATCCAAACCGGGACGGCATCGACATCTGTGACTGTTTCCGTGTCCTCATCGAGAACTGTTGTATTCAGGCGGATGACGACGCCATATGCTTTAAGAGCGGAAATGAGAGCGGATGCGACAATGTGCTCGTTCGGAATACCAGTATCGTGAGCACGATGGCGAACGGCATAAAATTTGGAACATACAGCTATGGCGGCTTTACGAACTGTGTCTGTGAGGACTGTATGATCAAGGATACCCGGACGTGCGCCATCGCCGTCCAGTGTGTCGACGGCGGGCGCGTGCGGAATTTGCGTTTTCGCCGGATCACGATACAGAATGTGGAGAGCGTGTTTTTTATCATTATCGCGGACAAGGGCCGGACACCGGACTGGGGAACCAGACGGATCGGCAGCGTGGAAGAGATTACCTTTGAATGGATCGAAGCGGAGCGCGTGCGCCGGCCGTACGGCTGTTATCTCGGGGGATACCGGACGCCAGACGGAGAGGTATATACGATCCGGGACATTTATTTTCACGGTGTCAATGTCATCTATGAGGGGGGCGTCTCCTACGTCCCGTCCCCGCCGCCGGAATTTGCCGACCAGTACCCGGAATCCAATGTGTTTGGAAATCTGCCGGCTTCCGCCTATTATATCCAGCACGCGGATACGGTTGTTTTTGAGAAGTGCGGGATGACTGTGGCGCTTCCAGACGCCAGGCCGGCCATACAGACGGAGGACGCCGTCAATGTGTCCATAGACGGGCGAGTGGTAAGTTTTTCGATTTCCCGATGATTTGTAGTCATATTTTTCCTGTTTCTGCATATAATTACAAGTAATACAGGTTTTTGTACAAGCACCAGGACCTGACTATGCAGAAAAGAGGTATGACTATGGCGAATAACGAAAAGGGAACGATTTCCCGCAAGAAAAAGACAATGGATGGAAATATGGCGGCGGCTCACGTATCGTACGCGTTTACGGAGGCATCTGCTATTTATCCGATCACTCCTTCGTCCCCGATGGCGGATTACACCGATATTTGGGCGAGTGAGGGCTTGAAAAACATATTTGGGCAGTCCGTCGTGATGAGCGAGATGCAGTCAGAGGCCGGAGCGGCCGGCGCGCTCCACGGCGCACTGCAGGCGGGAGCGCTGGCGACAACGTACACAGCGTCACAGGGACTTTTACTCATGGTTCCGAACATGTATAAGATCGCGGGCGAACTGCTGCCGGCAGTGATCCACGTATCGGCGCGCGCGCTGGCGAGCCATGCGCTGTCGATTTTTGGCGACCACACGGATGTGTACGCCTGCCGTGGGACAGGCTTTGCGATGCTGTGCGCGGGAAATGTACAGGAAGTTATGGATTTAGGAGCAGTGGCACACCTTGCCGCGATTGCGGGAAGGGTGCCTTTTTTGCATTTCTTTGACGGATTCCGCACGTCGCATGAGATCCAGAAGATCGAAATATGGGATTATGAGGATTTGAAGGAAATGTGCCCGATGGATGAGGTCCGCGCGTTCCGCGAGAGAGCGTTGAACCCGAACCATCCGGTGCAGAGGGGTACGGCACAGAATCCCGATATCTTTTTCCAGGTGAGGGAGGCGTCAAATCCATATTATGACCGTTTGCCGGCGATCGTGGAAACGTATATGGATATGGTAAATAAAAAGATCGGCACCGATTATAAACTGTTTAATTATTATGGCGCGCCGGATGCGGAGAAAGTCATCGTGGCGATGGGCTCCGTGTGCGATGCGGTAGAGGAAACGATCGATTACCTGACGGCGAAAGGAGAAAAGGTCGGACTCGTGAAAGTGCGCCTGTTCCGTCCGTTCAGCGCGAAGCATCTTCTCTCGGCGCTTCCAGATACCGTCAAACAGATCCAGGTGCTCGACCGCAGCAAAGAGCCGGGCGCGCAGGGAGAGGCGCTGTACCTCGATGTGTCGGCGGCGCTAAAAGACAGTAAGTTTAAAGGGGTGACCGTGTTCGGCGGCCGCTACGGACTCGGTTCGAAGGACACGTATCCGGCGGACATCATGGCCGTGTTTGAGAATACGTCGAAGAACGGATTTACGCTCGGCATCGAGGACGACGTGACGAATCTGTCTCTTCCGAGGACGGAGAGCCCGGAGACGAGCCCGGCTGGCACGACGAGCTGTAAGTTCTGGGGCATGGGCGCCGACGGTACGGTCGGGGCCAATAAGAACTCTATTAAGATCATCGGTGACCACACCGAAAAGTATGTGCAGGCATATTTTGACTACGATTCGAAGAAATCCGGTGGTGTGACGATTTCGCACCTGCGCTTTGGCGACGAGCCGATCAAGTCGTCGTACTTGATCGACAAGGCGGATTTTGTTGCCTGCCACATGCCGGCTTATATATACAAATACGATATGGTACAGGATCTGAAAAAAGGCGGTTCGTTCCTGCTCAACTGTTCGTGGGACAAAGAAGAGCTGGAAAAGAACCTTCCGGGGCAGGTCAAGCGCTATATCGCGGAACACGGCATTCATTTTTACACGATCGACGGATTCGCGCTCGGGAAGGAGATCGGCCTCGGCGGAAGGATCAACACGATACTGCAGTCCGCGTTTTTTGTTATTTCCGGCATCATTCCGAAAGAAGAAGCGATCCGCTATATGAAAGACGCGGCGACGAAGACGTATTCGAAAAAGGGCGATGACATCGTCGAGATGAACCACAAGGCGATCGAGGCGGGTGCGGAGAAATTTAAAGAAATCGAGATCCCGTCGTCCTGGCAGTCGGCAGAGGACGAGAACCTCACAGATCCGGTGAGCGGAGATAATAAGAAGCTGATCGATTATGTGAATGGCATCCAGAGCAAGATCAATGCGCAGCGGGGGGACGAGCTTCCGGTTTCCGCCTTTACCGATTATGTGGACGGAACGGCGCCGCTCGGCTCGGCGGCTTATGAAAAACGAGGCGTCGGCATCGATATCCCGCGCTGGAACCCGGACGGGTGTATCCAGTGTAATTTCTGTTCCTATGTGTGCCCGCACGCCTGCATCCGGCCGCTCGCGCTCGAGGGCGATACACTTTCGCAGGCACCGGAAGGAACGACAACGAAAATGACGGGCATGGACGATATGACATTTGCCATTACAATCTCGCCGCTCGACTGTACGGGCTGCGGCAACTGTGTCAATGTATGCCCGGGCAACAACCGGAACGACGTGCTGAAGATGATCTCGAAAGAGGAGAGCATGTACCAGCAGAAACTGTTTGACTACGGGGTAAATGTCGAGACGCCGGAGAAGGTATTTGAGAAATTTAAAGTCGATACCGTCAAGGGCAGCCAGTTCAAAAAACCGCTCTTAGAATTCTCGGGCGCGTGCGCGGGCTGCGGGGAGACGCAGTACGCGAAACTGGCTACGCAGTTGTTCGGCGACCGCATGTATATCGCGAACGCGACCGGATGTTCTTCAATCTGGGGCGGTTCGTCGCCGGCGATGCCGTATACGGTCAATCATGACGGGGAGGGGCCGGCCTGGGCAAATTCCCTGTTTGAAGATAACGCGGAGTTTGGTTTCGGTATGGAACTCGGCCAGCGGACGCTCCGGGCCAAAGTAAAGGAAGCGGCAAAAGCGCTGGAACAGGAGACGGACGACGCCGAGCTGAAACAAAAATGCAGCCGGTATCTCGAGACATGGGACGAAGGCTGTGAAAATAAGCAGGCGGTGAAAGAGCTGACCGAATATTTGGAAAAAGGCGGCAGCGTTTCTGGCAGCAGCCATGCCCAGACGATCCTGGAATACAAAGATTTTGCGGCGAAGAAGTCGCAGTGGATCTTCGGCGGTGACGGATGGGCGTACGATATCGGGTACGGCGGCCTCGATCATGTGCTCGCGAGCGGGCAGGACATCAACATCCTCGTGTTTGACACCGAAGTGTATTCAAATACCGGAGGCCAGGCGTCAAAATCGACACCGACCGGAGCAATCGCCCAGTTCGCGGCGGCGGGCAAAGAGGTGAAGAAAAAAGATCTCGCGGCGATCGCCATGAGTTACGGCTATATTTATGTCGCGCAGGTGGCGCAGGGGGCCGATATGGCGCAGACGGTAAAGGCGTTCCAGGAGGCGGAACAGTATCATGGCCCTTCGCTGATCATCGCTTACGCGCCGTGTATCAACCACGGGATCCGGACCGGTATGGGAGACTCGATGGGCGAGGAGAAAAAAGCGGTTGAGGCAGGCTACTGGCACTTGTTCCGCTACAATCCTGACAATGCTGGGAAAGGTGAAAATCCGTTTACGCTCGATTCGAAAAAGCCGACTGGCAATTACCGTGACTTCCTGATGGGCGAGGTGCGGTACAACCGTCTGATGCGCGCCAACCCGGAACGCGCGGAGCGGCTGTTTGACAAATCAGAAAAAGAAGCGAAGGAGAAGTACGATAGACTTGCACAAATGTCGTAAATGGTGTATAACTAAATAAGAAGAAATCAGGGGCAGAAGGGGATATTTGATTTCTGGGCCCGAAAGATCAGGAGGATAAGGAAAATGGAACTTACCAGTATACGGGACCTGTTCCGTAACAAAGAAAAATACGCCGGGAAAGAAGTGACGGCCGGCGGCTGGATACGAAGTATAAGGGATTCGAAAACATTTGGTTTTATCGTCATCAGCGACGGCACGTTTTTTGAGCCGCTGCAGATCGTTTACAGCGATAAACTTGACAATTTCGAAGCGATTTCAAAACTCAATGTAGGAGCGGCGATCATCGTAAAGGGAACGCTGGTGGAGACGCCGGACGCGAAACAGCCGTTTGAGATCCAGGCGGAGAGCGTGACGGTGGAGGGAAACTCCACCAGCGACTACCCGCTCCAGAAAAAACGCCACTCCTTTGAGTATTTGAGGGAAATTTCCCATCTCAGGCCGAGAACGAATACGTTCCAGGCCGTGTTCCGCGTGCGCTCGCTCATTGCCTACGCGATCCACACGTTTTTCCAGGAACGGGATTTCGTGTATGTGCACACGCCGCTCATTACCGGGAGTGACTGCGAAGGGGCAGGGGAGATGTTCCGGGTGACGACGCTTGATATGGACAATGTACCGAAAAACAGCGATGGAACGATTGATTATACGCAGGATTTCTTTGGGAAAGAGACGAATCTGACCGTGAGCGGGCAGCTCAATGGAGAGACATTTGCGCAGGCGTTTAAAAATATTTACACGTTTGGGCCTACGTTCCGCGCGGAAAATTCGAATACGACAAGACACGCGGCGGAGTTTTGGATGATCGAGCCGGAGATCGCGTTTGCGGATCTGA
>ERZ778511.2179-NODE-2179-length-11336-cov-4.676093_pt1 | contig 11336 bp, 7 predicted proteins | sample MGYA00510347_ERZ778511 | MGnify/ENA primary metagenome ERZ778511 (study PRJEB29527, sample SAMN07138967) | mouse gut metagenome | material: feces | host: mouse | place: China:Nanjing | collected 2016-01-25 ...
GTGACATACGAGATAGTTGTCGTAGAGAAGTATCTTTACCGCTCCGCTCCGCTGGCGCTTGAGCCCATCAAGATAACCGACGACGGAAGTCTCAACAAGAGTAACTGGACGGCAAGCGCATCCGGTGTCAACGCTGCTGCTTTTGAAGCGGTAATGGGCAATGACAGCGATCCCTGCGACTCCAAGCCCGACGATCCCGTTACTCTCACGATAGACGGTGATTCCGGCACAGTGTACACGGGTACGGCTTCCGCGGGCGCGGAGATACTGTTCGAGCTGAACAGACAGGAAACCGTTTCGGGCTTCAAGTACGTCTCGAACAGCGCCGCAAGCTATACGCTTTTGGTGCACGAGGACGGCACATGGCGCGAGGCTGCGAGCGGCACGTTGGATGGCAGTAAGACCGTATGGTTCGAAAACGCCGACAGGAAGTACGTAAGCACCTATAAGATAGACGCTGTGAAGCTTGTAATCAGCAGCGCCGCCGAGATATCCATCGCGGAATTTGACCTGCTTGGTGTGACGGGCGACAATGTTGACTTTAGGCGCGCAGGCGACGGGACCGTTGCGGTTGGCGTACTCACCGACGACTACGAGTTTGCCGAGGGTGAGTTTATTCCCGCGGGCTCGCTGATATTCACGGGCTCGTATAAGGGCAGCCCTGCTTACAACGTTGTAATGCTGTTCGATCAGGATGGCAACGTCGTAGGGAGCGTTTCCGAGGACGGCAGCCTAAACGCGTCGCAGATAATTCTCGCCGACGATCCGGGTAGCGGTCTTATTCAGAACGTTTCTGACGGCACATGGATATACTGGACCGATCCGACAGCGCTGATCGGCGTCTCCAAAGTACGTGCCGAGCTTTACCGCGTAAACAACGCGCTCACCAACGAGAACGAGAGACTTGTCAGCGACTCGTTCTTTATCGATATCCCGGACGATATTCCGAATATCACTCTCGGGGACAACTCCTAGAGTACACGGAATATCGGGAAAGGATCGGTAAATTTATATGTATATTGCAAATTTAAAACTTCCCCCAAAAGGGATAAGACTGATCGCGGTCATCACAGCGCTTTTGTGCTGTGTAATGGCGCTTGGAACTGGCGCTTTCGCGGTATCTGCGGCGCAGACTGTGGAACTCAACGCAAAAGGCAGCGAGGCACAGCTTGTTATGGATTTCCCACAGGCTGCCGCGGAGGAGATAGCTTCAATGCAGATATCCCTTGTCGTCTCGCCAAGCTCGGACAATGCGGATATCGAATTTGTCCCCGAAAGCGGACTGCCCGCAAAGATAGTTGAAAGCCGCTACCACAGTGACACGGGCGTGCTCACGGTTTACCTTGCGGGCACAAAGGCGCTCTTTTCGGATACTTCGCCCCTCACGGTCGGCAAAATAAGGATTGGCGGCAGCGACGTTTCGGCGGCTGTCAAGATTGAGGAGGGCTCGATAAAATTTGTAAGGGGGAGCGAACTTGTGACCCCGAGCGGCGACATCTCATATCCGGGCATGGTAACGATATCGACAGGTAGCGCTTCCATACCACTTCCCCCAGCCCCTCCGTCATCGTCGTCATCAACTTCGTCTGTACCATCATCAAAACCGGTCTCGTCCACTACTTCAAGCTCAGAAAGCTCTTCGGATCCGACTGAACCCAACGAGCCCGTTATCGTACCCGTTGAGCCTGCCGACACATCATCTCTGGCAGAAGCGGTAGACAGGGCGGGCGGTTATAAGCGCGGTGACTACACCGAGGACAGCTACGGCACGTTAGTCGAGGCACTGAACAAGGCTAAAGCGGTGCTCTCAAATAAAGGCTCTACACAGGATGAGGTTGATGAGGCTTTGCTGGTGCTCGAGAACGCTATCGGTATGCTTACTTCCGCTAACAACGCTCCTTCGGGAACTGACGGTTATGGCAGCAGCGGCGGTGATATGTTGTTACCGGGCTCCAACAACGGCGATAGTTCCAACAACGCAGGCAACTCATCGGCTGTGTCACCAGAAAAACCGTCCGATAACAGCGGCGGTAACAGTGGCAGTAACGGGGAGCCCGTCGGCGGCGAACAAAACCCATCCGACAGCAGCCAAACCTCCGACATGAGCAAGACCGACAGTTCCGAAAAGGAAGAGTCCGGCAACAGTGCGGTGATGTGGATAATTATTGTTATGGCAGTGCTTGTCGTAACGGCAGCGGCACTTGTCGTGGCAATTAAGCTGAAGAAGAAGTAATATCTGAACGGATAAGGTATTTTACAAAAAGACAAGGTGGTGAACGCAGCTGTTCGGCACCTTGTTTTTTATTGCACATGAGAATGATTTTCACCGTCGTACAGCGTCTGATATATTCTCACAAGTATCCTTTTTCAATTAAGTGGATTGCATCTATCGGACAGCTTGGGATTATTGCGGTTGTTAGGTGTTTTACAGTGCTGTAATAAGTCTCAAGTAAGCTTGAGTGTCAAGGGGCAAAAAATTCTTTGAAGATTTTTTAATCAAAGCGTTAAGATGAACACACTATAGTATGATCTGCTATAAAATGTATATACTGTTAAAAAAAGGAGAAAAGAATATGAGCAATCATCTGATAAACGCGGTAAGTCCGTATTTATTACAGCACTCGGATAATCCCGTTGATTGGTTTCCGTGGTGTAAGGAAGCTTTTGAGAAAGCAGAGGCGGAGGACAAACCTATATTCCTGAGCATTGGATACAGCACCTGTCATTGGTGTCATGTTATGGCGCACGAGAGCTTTGAAAACCTCGAAATTGCCAAAATACTCAACAAACATTTTATATCAATAAAGGTCGACCGCGAGGAACGCCCCGATATCGACAGCGTTTATATGTCGGTGTGTCAGGCGTTCACGGGGAGCGGCGGCTGGCCTATGAGCATTTTTATGACGTGGGATAAAAAGCCGTTCTTCGCGGGAACATATTTTCCTCCGCGGCAACATTACGGTATGCCCGGTTTTGCCGATCTGCTGCACTCTATTGCAAATCTTTGGATGAATCACCGTAACAAGATTTTGCAATCAGCCGACGAGATAATCAAGCATTTGCAAAATGCGGAGCAAATCAATACAAGTGCGATAAACGATTTGGTTGAAACAGCGGCGAAATCACTATTAGAGAGCTTTGATGAGATAAATGGCGGATTTGGTTCTGCGCCGAAGTTTCCGACGCCGCATAATCTGCTGTTTCTTATGATGTACGCAAAGCAAAATCGAAGTTCCGAGCCGCTTAAGGCGGTTGAAAAAACACTTATCCAAATGAGAAAAGGAGGGATATTTGACCAGATCGGTTACGGGTTTTCGCGGTATTCTACCGATAAGTATTTTCTCGCGCCGCACTTTGAGAAAATGCTGTATGACAACGCTCTTCTGATTATTGTGTATTCCGCGGCTTACGGCGCAGCAGAAAATCCGTTATATCTTGATACTGCGGAGAAAACCGCCGAATATATTCTGCGTGAAATGACCTTGCCGCAGGGTGGATTTTACAGCGCACAGGATGCTGATAGCGATGGAGTTGAGGGAAAGTACTACACTTTCACGCTGGACGAGATTTTCAAAGTTCTCGGTAAGGAAAGGGGAGAGATATTTGCAAACGCCTTTGACATTACCGAGGAGGGGAATTTTGACGGTATGAATATTCCCAACCTACTGAAAAGCAGTGCTCTGAAGTCCGACTTTACCGAGGAAATACGGATACTGTACAGTTATCGAAAAATTCGCACAAGCCTGCATATTGACGATAAGATTTTGCTCTCGTGGAATTCCATGATGATAGCGGCGCTATCAATGCTTTACCGCGTTTCGGGAAGTGATAAGTATCTGAATGCGGCATTAAAAGCACAGCGTTTTATCGAGGAGAATATGTGCGGCGATGTGGAGCTATATACAAGTTGGCGCAGCGGAATTCGTTCAAGCAGCTCTTTTCTGGACGATCACGCTTTTTATATTGCGGCATTGATTGAACTGTACAATTCGACGTTGGACGAAAAGTTTCTCGAAAAAGCGGAGAGTTTTTGCAATTTGACCGTAAAGCGTTTTTACGATGATAAGGACGGCGGATTTTATCTCGCAAAGTCGGATAATGCAGAGCTTTTTATGAACCCGAAGGAAGTCTATGATGGCGCTATCCCAAGCGGAAATTCGGTTATGGCATATGATTTTGTCAGACTGTATCAGCTGACGGAAAAAGGAGAATACGGTGAGCTTGCAAAAAAACAGCTTGCGTTTCTGTCTGCTCGGGCGGAAGATTATCCGTCGGGGCACTGTATGTTCCTGATGGCGAAGATGATGTTTGAATGTCCGCTCAAACATATTACCGTGGTTGTGAAAGAGAATGATAACCTTGAAGAATTAAAAAAGCGGTTGCCGTTTTTAGCCAATATACGCATAACCTCGGAAAGCACAAAGTTCCAGCTGCTGAACGGGAAAACGACATATTATGTTTGTAAGGACAAATTCTGTCTGCCGCCAACAAATGTTTATGATCTGTAAATAAACAAAGGAAAATGTATTTCAGAATAAACAGCACTGTAATCACATGCATTATCGGGTTAATTTTCTTGTGCTTGCCGGTTTGTAGTTGTCAATAAAAGCAGCAAAGTCCTCACGATTGCATATAATATATTATTTGCAAGGAGGGGATAAAATGAAACGTTGTATTCCGCTGGAGCCTGCCGCGGAAGAGGTCTGCTGTCAAAGCTCCGTGCCGCCGCTGATTTTCCGATTGCCGCCCGAACAGGGCAGACAAGCGCTTGAAAAGGCGCAGGATACGCCCGTATACAAATGTCCCGCCGATATATCTTCGGCAGCAGTTGACTGCGGAAAATGGGGCGTGATACCTGTGTATTTTGTTGTACCTAAATGCTCACATACTAAAAATGTGATACTGTATATTCACGGCGGCGGTTGGGTTTTTGGCAGCTTTCACACTCACGAGAAGCTTGTAAGGGAGCTTGCCTCAAGGACAAATTCTATGGTTGTATTCCCCGAGTATTCGCTAGCGCCCGAAGCAAAATATCCCGTTGCCGTAGAGCAGTGCTATTATGTGCTTTCACATCTGTGCGAGATTATAGGAAAGCGTTTTCCGGATGCGCGCTGTGATCTGCCCATCGTTGCGGGCGACAGCGCCGGTGGAAATATAGCTATTGCAATGGTAATTATGTCAAATATGCGCAGCGGTCCGCATATTCAAAAGTTGCTTTTGTATTATCCTGTAACAAACGCCTGCTTTGACACGCCGAGTTATAGGAAATTTGCCGTGAATTACTATCTTTACCGCGAGGGTATGATATGGTTCTGGCGGCAATATGCGCCTTGCCCGAAAACGAGAGACCGGATCACAATTTCTCCGCTTAAGGCAGGTTTGGATTGCTTATGCCATTTTCCGCCGACTATTATAGTCAATGGGCAAGCGGACGTTTTGCGCAGCGAGGGAGAAACGTTCGGTGAAAGACTGCGCTGTGCGGGCGTTGACGTCACAGCTCTGAGCGTTCAGGGAACTATCCACGATTTCGTTATGCTGAATTCGCTTGACCAAACCGCTGCCTGCCGTATTGCAATGGATGCTTCAACAGAGTGGATAAACCGAAATGAAATGGATACTTTCAATAAAAAATAGTCAGAATTTATAGAAATAACAAAAAATCTCGCTTTCTTATTGACAATTTTATTATTAAGCGGTATAATATATCTAGTAAAGTTCCCCATGAAGGAGTAGCAGGCACATTATTTCATAGCAAGTCAACATACTGACCAATGGTTTTGTTGACTAAATTTATTGCAATCAGGAGGATTAATGACTTTTTATCATGTGGTTTCAGATATACCTAAGAAAGTTGGACAGCACTTTGTTTTGGATGAAAAACATCCTAATGGCGTGTACGACCGTGTGTATGCACAGATAAGTACAGTTGAGGATATTTACCAAAACCCCGAAAAGTATAAAGGTGTAGAATTAACCCATAATGTCGATGTTGCTCTTCGTGAGCTGGCATTGGAAAAGGTCCGAAAGGAAAAGTATCCGCAGAATCCGTCCCGCATGGCTGCATTGTATGTTTCCAAGACATATGAGGAAGCTGAGCGGTGGGGTGAATATTTTGCCCGCATTGGACGTCCTGTTTATTGTATTGCCAAGATAGAGGTCAACGGAAATTGCTATTATGGAGACGCTTATAAATGCTTTGACGGAACAATTTCCGAGGAAGAAAATCTCAGATTGGCAGAGATATATTGGTTAAACGGTCCAAATGAAGACGGTCATGAGCCAATAACAGAAGTGCTTGTAGACGGAGATATAGAAGTCGTTGAGATATTAAATGAAATAAATGCGAATGTCGATTAGCTCAATGATGTAATTCCATTTTATCGGGAAGTATAGCGGAGCAGGAAATTTATACTATGCGGATGGTACACGGTATCTCAATTTAATTGCAAAAGCGTATGTGCTGATCGGTACCATACGCTTTTTCTTGACATTTAAGCTGTTAACATTTTTATGATTATTGGATCTCATACATCTATTGATCATATCAAACGCCGTATCGAAAAGATATGCAAATAAATTCAAACATGGGAGGTACGCAAATGAACTGGGGAGTTATGGCAACGGGAATGATTGCCGAGAAATTTGCAAGAACAATATCAAGTATGCGCTCGGAGGGTGAAAACATTGTGGCTGTTGGATCACGTGACAAGGAGCGTGCGCAAGCCTTTGCAAAACAGTACGGAATTGAAAAGGCGTATGGCTCATATGAGGAATTGGCAGCGGCTCCGAATGTGGATGCGGTTTATATTGCTACGCCCAACAATCTTCATTTTGAGAATACTATGCTCTGCATGAACGCGGGAAAGCATATTTTGTGTGAAAAACCGTTCACTACGTGTGCCGAAGACGCGGAAAAGCTTTATAAAACTGCTGACGAAAAGGGTTTGTTCGTGATGGAGGGTTTTTGGACGCGTTTTCTTCCTTTGTATGATGAACTTCTTAAAATAATAAAGTCGAAGCAATTCGGTAAACTTTGTCACGCTCGCTGCGATTACGGGTTTATCGCGAACGGTGTGCGGCGCGAACGTAAATTTTTGTCGGAACTTGGCGGGGGAGCGCTGCTTGACATCGGCATTTATAATCTCGGCTTTTTGAGATTTATCATGGGTGGTGATCCCGAAGCGTTTCAATCGGAGGTTCGCTTTAACGAATACGGCACAGACGAATTCAGCGTGATCCAACTGCGTTATCCGGAAGGTCGCACCGCTCACAGTCTCCAGACAATAGGGTTACAAATAGAGCGCAAGGCAGCACTTTATTTTGACAGAGCGTCAATTTATCTTCCCGATTTTCAGGGAGCGTATTCCATGATCGTTGAGCCTGTTGACAGCGATTCTTACAAGGTCGATTTTCCTCCCGAGATAAATGGGTTTGAGTATGAAGTTCGGGAAGTAACGAGGTCGGTCAAAGCGGGAAAGACCCATAGTGATATTTTCCGTCCCGAGGACAGTATTGCGGTTCTCCGCCTGATGGATAAAATACGCGAAAGCTGGGGTTTGAAATTTTCTTTTGAGTAATAATCGAAAATGATAGTGATGATATCCACTCATAATTTATAATATTCAGCCGCCCAATGCCGACCGCTTGGGCGGCTTGTTCGATTGTTAATCTGATGTACAGAGCATGCCCCTTAGCTGATCTTCTTGACAGAGGTATATATAAACGATCCTATTGAGAGTGACAGAGAGGGCAACACGCTTACGATAGCAAACATTTTCAGCAGTGGAGTAAACGTCGAAAATGATGTCTAACTATGGATAAACTTCGAGAAGCTGTACAGATATTTTACAGAGGAGCTTGACGAACGTGAGCGTGAAATAATCTGCAAGCGTTACTGAGTAACGAATGCGAACGGCAAAGTATGCAGACCGCTTACACAGCACGAGGCAGCAAAGCAACTGGGAGTTTCCCGTTCGTATATCTCAGCGATAAAAAAACGCGCTCTGGAGAAACTGCGTACACGGTTTGATAAGGAGTGATCAAGTGTCAATATGTCCGAGAAAATTTGCCTTTACGATAGTGCGTGTAGGACCGAGAAAAAGCCATTCGTGAATACCCGTATCTCCCGTATAGAAGAAATGATCAGCGTCAACAGGCAATCTGAAAAAGGCGCGGTAAAGCTGATTTATCATTCCGCCGTGAGTTACGACGGCAATAGTTTCTTCCTTGCCATTCTCCGATAATAGCTTTGAAAGCATATACTCCGCACGGTAACGGAATTCAAGTACGCTTTCTTGTTCGTAAACCGACGTATGAACGGCGACCTTTATTTGGGGATACTTTTCATTAACAACATTTCGTTCCAATCCCGCGATCAGTCCGTTGTTGAATTCCATAAGATTGTCCTCGGGGAACAGCGGAGCGTGCGTTGTTTCGGCTAGATGCTGCGCTGTCTGAGCAGCGCGTTTAAGCGTACTGTGAAAAATTTTGTTCAACCGATAATGAGCGCTTACATAATTGCTCATTGCGGCAGCTTGGGTATGTCCGTGCTCGGTCAATTGAAAATCCGCTCTGCCTTCGTGAACATCAAGAAGATCAGCCTCGCTTTCGCCGTGACGTATGATAAGTAATCTCATTGTTTTCTCCTTTCTCTGTCGTGATTATCGCCGTTATTATAGTTATTACGTAATTATAGCACTTTTGAAGAAAGATGTCAAGTGAAAGAATATTGCCTTTATTTCGCGTTTTTTCTAAAAAACTCATAGTAAAACCACTTGATAAAGTCAGCGGATAGTGCTATAATAAAAAATAGTGTAGAACATAAAAATCGGAGGCGTTTTTGATGACGTTAAAAGAATTAAATACAGGCGAGAGTGCCGTAATAATGAGCGTCGGCGGAGAGAGTGCTCTCCGTCAGCATTTTCTGGATATGGGAGTGATACCGGGTGCGGAGGTCACTGTGGTGAAGTTCGCGCCAATGGGAGACCCTATGGAGCTGCAGGTTCATGGATATGAACTGACGCTTCGGCTTGCGGACGCGGAGCAGATTATCATTAAGCCCATTAAGGAGAGAACTAATCAACACAGGCGAATAGACAGGATATACCCTAAAGTCCACCCGGGGCTTGGCGAGTCCGGAAGATATCACGACAAGAACGACGAAAAGCCGCTCCCCGAGGGGACAAAAATTACATACGCTCTTGTGGGAAATCAAAACTGCGGTAAGACAACGCTTTTCAATCAGCTGACGGGAGCAAATCAGCACGTCGGCAACTTCCCGGGCGTTACCGTTGACAGGAAGGACGGAGCTATCAAAGGCTGTCCCAATACCATGGTGACCGATCTGCCCGGTATCTATTCCATGTCTCCGTACAGCAGCGAGGAGATAGTGTCGCGTAATTTTGTGCTTGAGGAAAAGCCCAAGGCAATCATTAATATCGTTGACGCTACCAATATCGAGCGCAATCTGTATCTTACCATGCAGCTGCTGGAAATGGACGTTCCGATGGTAGTGGCGCTAAATATGATGGACGAGGTCACGGGAAACAACGGCGCGGTCGATATCAACGGCATGGAGGCTATGCTTGGCGTTCCTGTTGTACCGATCTCCGCGGCTAAAAACGAGGGCGTAAACGAGTTGATAGAACACGCGCTGCATATAGCGGAATATCAGGAAAAGCCGAAAAAGCAGGATTTTTGCAGCAAGGACAACCACGGCGGCGCTATTCACAGGACTATCCACGCCATAGAGTCCATTATAGAGGATCATGCAGAAAAGGCGGGGCTGCCGCTGCAATTTGCCGCTACAAAAACGATTGAGGGAGACGGGCTGATAATGGAGCAGCTTAAACTCGATCAGAACGAAAAGGAGTTGATCGAGCATACTGTCGTTCAGATGGAGCATGAGGGGGGAATGGATCGAAGCGCCGCTATCGCAGATATGCGCTTTGACTTTATCGAGTACGTCTGCGAGCATACCGTGCAGAAACCGCGACAGAGCAAGGAGCGTCTGCGCTCAGAGAAAATCGACCGCGTACTCACGGGCAAATGGACGGCGATCCCGTGCTTTATTTTTATTATGGCGGCGGTTTTCCTTTTGACGTTCAATGTTATCGGAGCGTTTTTCCAGAACCTATTGGAATCGGGAATTGACGCGCTTTCACTCGCTGTTGATAATTGGATGACTGCCGCGAACGTCAACTCGGCTCTGCACGGACTGGTGATCGACGGTATCTTCGGAGGAGTGGGCAGCGTATTGAGCTTTCTTCCCGTCGTAGTCACACTGTTTTTCTTCCTCTCAATAATGGAGGACAGCGGATATGTCGCTCGTGTTGCGTTCTTTATGGACAAGCTCCTAAGGAAGATAGGGCTTTCGGGAAGAAGTATAGTGCCTATGCTTATAGGATTCGGCTGCACCGTTCCCGCGGTAATGTCCACGAGAACGCTTCCAAGCAGGCGCGACCGCAAAATGACGATCCTGCTTACTCCATTTATGAGCTGCACGGCAAAGCTGCCTATCTACGCCTTTTTTATAAGCGCTTTCTTCCCGGGAAACGGCGGATTTATTATGACGGGACTGTACTTATTGGGTATCGTAGTGGCTATACTGATAGCGCTTCTGTTCAAGGGAACTATCTTCAGGGGCGAGGCTGTGCCGTTTGTAATGGAGCTGCCGAACTACCGTATGCCGGGAGTGAAAAATGTATCGCAGCTTTTATGGGAAAAGGCTAAGGATTTCTTAAGCAAGGCGTTTTCGGTGATACTTATCGCGACTATCATTGTATGGTTTTTGCAGAGCTTTGATTGGCATTTCAATATAGTGAGCGACTCCGCGGAAAGCATTATGGCGATGATCTCGGGCTGGCTTGTTCCGGTCTTTGTACCGCTCGGTCTGGGCGATTGGAGGATCGTTACCTCGCTCATCAGCGGTTTTATGGCGAAGGAGAGCGTAGTCTCAACAATGGAGATATTGTTCGGCAGCGGTATTCAAGCGGCGCTCACGACCGTATCCGCCGCAACTATGCTGGTTTTCTCGCTGCTGTACACCCCTTGCGTAGCATCAATTGCAGCCGTACGGCGTGAACTCGGCGTTAGATGGGCGGTTGGTGTCGTCATTTGGCAGTGCATCGTCGCGTGGGTAGTGGCGTTTGTTGCGAGAGCTGTATGTATAGTTATCGGAGTTTAAGTCGGGAGGTATCGTATGAATTTTGCGGATATTGTTGTAATTTTTTCAGTGACAGCATTGGTCGCAACAGCTGTCCTGATAATTTACAAAAGCAGAAAAACAGGAAAACGCAGTTGCGGCGGCGATTGTTCACACTGCGGAAGGTGCGGAA
>ERZ778511.2195-NODE-2195-length-11272-cov-5.171882_pt1 | contig 11272 bp, 14 predicted proteins | sample MGYA00510347_ERZ778511 | MGnify/ENA primary metagenome ERZ778511 (study PRJEB29527, sample SAMN07138967) | mouse gut metagenome | material: feces | host: mouse | place: China:Nanjing | collected 2016-01-25 ...
TTTCGGCGGCTTCCTGAACCGTAATAAATTCGTTCACGTTTGACACCTCAAACTGTTTCAAAATTTACTATAATTCACCATCATTATATTCGTTTGAACGAAATTAGTCAAGCCGTTTTAATAAAACGCCCATGCACACGATATTGTTCGTGAGCATGAGCGCCATTCATTTAGGCAAATATAATTTCTGTGTTCACTATTTCTTCTACCGCAGAACGAATATTGTTCATTCGGCCCACCCATTCCATCTGACCATCCGCTTTAAGCTGTTCTGTAATACCCTCTTGCGCTACCATGTGCTTCACAAGCTGAGAAAACATATCTTCTGCTTGGGTGTCGATTTCGGACAGGTGGTCGTTCAATTTACCAGACAGCAACAGGGCCGTATAAAGGGTCTGACGATGTTCTTTCAGATACCCTCTCCGCCGCTGTCCCCATATGCCGATGGATGGGAGTTCAGGCACAGACAAGTCTGGAAAAAAAGTAACCGTCCTCTTGATAATAGGTTCCTCCCATACGCTCAAATAATGACTTTTCCACAATATAGTCCTCCGATATGTTGAAATTCCCCACAATTAAATCACATCCGGCTGGCTATAAAAAATGAGGGAGAGGTAACTTCCTTACGTTACCCCTCCGTCAGGAGGGACCTTTTATCGTTATGCTATTTGTGCTGCCGTGCCTGCTCCCGTTCAAACCTGGTTCTCCAGGTCTTTACGGTCTGCTCTCTCAGAAAAGCCGTCAGCGGGGCCAGTTCCTGGTCTTCATCGAATTTCTCCAGCGCGTCGTAGTACGCCCGCCGGTCCTCCTCGTGGATGATGATGGGCGGGTGATCCCAAAGCAGCAGGAGATAGTTCATCAACAGCCGTCCAGTCCGTCCATTCCCGTCCGCAAAGGGGTGGATGTTCTCAAATTTTGCGTGGAAATACGCCGCCGCCGTCAGAGCCTGGCGCGGCTCCACGTCGTCCAGTTCCACAAGCAGCTCCGTCAGTTCCTCCGGGACATCCTCCGGCAGAGCGCCCACCTCCTTTGCTCCGGTCACATAGTCGTGTTTCTTATACGCGCCCGGACGTTCGCCCTTCTGGTAGCGCAGGGTATCGTATGTGCCCTGGGTCAACAGGCCCTGGAACTCGCAGATCAAAGCCTCGCTCATAAGCTCCCGCTTTTCAAAAGCATCCAGCATCCGGTAGTAGGCCGCTACGGAGTTCTGGATCTCAAAAAGGGAGCGGACATCGCCTGTATAGGATGTCACGCCGCCGTGGTCGAAAATCTCTCGGGTATCGTGGTATGTGATGCTGTCGTTCTCAATCTTGGCGGAGTGATAGATAAAGGCGGCTCCGTTGCCGTTCATCTCCAGGGCAATATCCGCCGCGGTGCGGATGTTTTTCTCACGCCAGTTGGCAATGATTTCATCATAGAACATACAGTCCACCTCAACCATCCAAAGCTTCACCCTGCCGCCAGCACTCCGCAATATAGTCCCTGGATTCATAATAGAACGAGGAATTATAATCGGAGAGCTTTTCGTCGATCCAGGAGGTATAGACCTTCAGCAGCGTTTCCACTACGTTGTCTTCTCCAGAGACATCCTCAATCAGCCGGGCGTATACTTTACCCACCGTCCAAACATCCGGTACGGCGTAACGGGCCGCGGATACATTGTCGAAGCCGCCGCCTTGCAGGGAAAACTCCGTAATGGTATCATCCGCCGCTTTCTCTATGGGGTCGCAGTGCAGCACATCCGCATAGTCGTAGATGGCCTGAACGCCTTTCTCCCCAAGACTGGCGGCAACATCCCCGCGTCTGGCATGGAGCATCCTTCCGATTTGCTCGATCAAGGAGCAGGTGAAGAAAAGATCGCTGTTATTTCGTTTGCACATCCGTCACATAACTCCTCTCGAATTTCAGTGCGGCCAGAGCCCTTGCCGTATGAAAACTGATCTGGTGGGTTGGATATTTGAATTTTGCCAGCTCCCAGAAGGCCGTGCGGCTGATCTCTCCATCCAGGAAGCTTTGCACATAGTTAAAGATCGTATCATCCGCCATAGGCCCCTCCACTACATCGTAGCTATGGGGGATTCCCGCTCGGCAGGCTGCAACAAAATCCAGCCATTCCTCCGTCATTTCCGGAAACCTCTTAATGGAGAGGTCTGCCTGATCGTCAAAGGAGTAGATATTGATGACTCCCGCACTGCCGAACTTGGTAGCCCACCGGATGGCCTGCCGCTCTATGGTAGTACAATAGAAGCCCCAGAAAAAATCCTTCTGGAACCGTTGCACCCGGATCTCAGGATATTCTACGATGACTCGGCTTCCATGGTATAAGGTCTGCATATGTACCTCCGAAAATCCACTTTACAATGATTATACCCGTTTTCCAAGTTTTGTGCAACCACCTTATACCCTTTTCGCCACCAGCTCCCGCACAATATCATTCCCCAGCAGCTCGCTGGTGCGGTAGATGTTCTGACAGAATGGCCGCAGGCTGAAATCCATGCCGGGGCAGCCTTTGTCCAGCAGGACGCCGGTGACAGTGAAGCGGTGCGCCGCCTGCTCCTGATGGAGCTTTGCAAGATAATCATCAGACAGCGCACACCTGCCGTCTGTAATAAATACGATGTCGGCGTTTTCAAAACCATCCTCCTTTATCAGCTGGACCGCTTTCGTCATCGGGGCCTGGAAGTTGGTGCCACCGTCAAGGAAGGTTTCCGCAGCCCGCATTTTGTCCTCCACGGTGTATTCACCTGGTCGGAATATGTCCACCTGGCATCTGCTGCTGCCGGAGAAGTGGATCAGCGCAAATTTTCGTTTGCCGTCCGCCGCGATCTCCAGCAGAGTCAGCGCCACGGTCTTGCCCCAGGCGGCGGGGGCTCCTTTCGTTGAACCGGATTCATCCAGGCAGCAGATGACGTCCCCCATGCCCTTATAGACCGGCTCCCGCCGCTGATACTGCTTGATCTGCCGCCGCTGATACTTTCTCAGGAACAGCGGGGCCGTCAGCGGCGAGGCCAGCATAGCCAGCTCGGAGGTCCGTGCACGGGACAGGTCACTGCCCAGTTCCAGGGAATATTTCTCCCCTCGCCCATAAGCGTAGCCGTTGCGCTTGCCTTGCGCGAAGATCTCCCGGAACCGGCCCAGGTACTTGGCAACATCCTTCAGGACGGTGCTTTTGCGGACCGTCTCCAGCAAGGCCGTATTGACCTCGGTTTTCATCAGGTTTCCGGGGTCATTGCCCCAGGCGGCAATGATGTTTTGGACTTCCTCCGCCTTTTCGGCGGCGGTGTGGACTGCCTGCGCGACAATGCCGGAGATTACATCCTGATTCTTAGCGGTGTTGGTATCAATCATTTTGCTTACAGCCGCGACCTGGCGCTGCTTGCTTTCCGCCCTGTTGGCGGCGGCAATGACCCGCTGCTCCAACTGTGCGTCCGGTTCCTTGCAACGCTGCATCCGATCCAAGAGCTCTGCCAGCTCCTTTTGAGCCTACGTCTCGGCCTCCTCCAGCTTGGTAGAGCGGAGAACGCGGTCTGTGGGATCATTTATGGGCTTCGGCTGGAGCGCAGCCCACGGAGAGTTGAGCACATCGGATATGGAGCGATATGCCTGCCTCATTCTTCCTTACCTCCTGTCCGATAACTGTCCATCCAGGCTTTCAGGATCGCGGCAGCCCGTTTGGCATCGCCAAAGAGCTCCGGGAATTTTTCCAGCAGGAAGGGCACCGCGCCGTACATATTGACGCGGCCAGATTTACGCAGATCATCCAAATAGTCAAAATATTTAAAATAATCATTTAATAGATTTCTAATTATCTCTTTAGATGTTCTTATATGCCGGTATAGCCCGTTATTCCGGGCTTTTCCGGCACTTTTCATATCGGAAGAACCTCACAAATCTTTTTATTACCCCTTATGTTTTCGCTCTCAAAAGTAGTAAAAGCAGTAGTAAATTCTGCGTACTACTTATGCCGCCTTGGTTTCCTCGGCGCTTTCCGCCGCAGGCTCCGGCTTGGCCTCTGCGGTGGTTTTTGCCTTGGCTTGCAGTCGTTCCATTTCCTCCTGTGCGGAATGGAAAGTAGCGTGGGCGTAATAGTTCAGCGTCATTACAATGTTGGCGTGTCCCATGATGTACTGCAATGCCTTGGGGTTCATGCCCGCGTTTGCCATTCTGGTACAGAATGTATGCCGCATGGTGTGCGGCGTCATCACATCGGGCAGCGGTTCCTTGTGGCACTTGTTGTACTTCTTGGCAAGGCACTTGAACATGGCGTCATAGTTGACGGCGGTTTTGGGCAGGCCGTCCCGGTTCAGGAACAGGAAGTCCTTATAACCATCAACCTCAATGCACCTGCCGTCCCTGCGCTTCTTCAACACGCGCTCAAACGCTTCATAGGCGGCTGCGCTCATAGGCACTTGACGGAATCCGCTTTCTGTTTTTGGCGCTTCGATATAGTAGCCGTCCTCGGTGCTTCTCAAAAGCTGGTGGTCTACATTCACAAAGCGCTTCTCAAAATTCAGGTCGGCGGGCGTCAGGCCGCAGAGTTCGGAAATACGAAGCCCGGTTTCCAGCAGGATCACCACCTCGTCATAATACTTGGCATAGACGGGATCGTTCTGCATGAAGTCCAAAAGCTCGTTTTCCTGTGTAGGGGTAAGCGGCACCTTTGGTACGGTATCGTCGTTGATAACCTCATTGATCTGGAAGTCAAAGGGATTCTTGCGGAGGCAGTCGTCCTGTACGGCCATATAAAAGATGGCTTTTAAGGAACGCTTGCTGTTGCAGATGGTGTTGTAGGCAACGCCTTTTTCCTGCATACGCAAGGCCCATTCTTTCGCGTCGGACAGCTTCACGCTGTCAATGCTGGCCGCGCCCAGCTTATCTTCGGACAGAAGTTTCATCAACTGCTGGCGGCTCTTTTGGGTTCCTTTCCGCACATTCCCGCGCTGCCGGATGTACTTTTCGTAAAGCTGGCACACGGTCATTTTCTTGCCGATGGTGTCGATCCCGTCGTCAAGGTCTTTCTGTATCTGCTTGATCTTCTCGCGCAGGGAAAGACAGGGCCGCTTCCCGGCAGGTACTTTGTCGGTAGGTACTAAGGAACCACTGATTAAATCCCCGTGTAGGAAGAAAATGTGATAAAATAGAGAAAAGGGGGAGAGGACATGAAACAGGAAAGCTTCAGCGATATAGAATACAGCTGCCGGAAGAAGAAAACAAGAAGGGAAGAATTTCTGGAGATCATGGACGATATTATCCCGTGGGACGAATGGGTATCTCTAATCGTACCGCACTACCCCACCGGAAAACGAGGCCGTCCGCCCATCGAGATCGAAACCATGCTGCGGATGTATCTGCTGCAATGCTGGTTCAATTTGTCCGACGAGGGCGTGGAAGACGCCATTTATGACAGCTATGCCATGCGCAGATTCATGGGAATCAACTTTCTTGAGCAGGATGTCCCGGATGCTACGACCCTGCTGCACTTCCGGCATCTGCTGGAGGAGAAGGGGATCGGAAAGCTGTTTTTTGACGCCATCAACCGCTGCCTGGAGCAGGCGGGAAGGATGATGCGGGGAGGCACCATCGTGGATGCCACGCTGATCAGCGCACCCAGTTCCACAAAAAATGCAGAGAAAAAGCGGGACCCGGAGATGCACTCGGTGAAGAAGGGAAACCAGTGGCATTTTGGCATGAAGTGCCACACCGGCGTGGACGCCGGGAGCGGTTTTGTCCACACAGTGGAGGCCACCGCCGCCAATGTCCACGACGTCACCGTCGCGGCGGAGTTGCTGCGGGAGGACGACGAAGTTGTCTACGGGGACAGCGCATATCTTGGAATAGAGAAACGGGAAGAAATCAGGAATGATCCTCAGCTTTCCGCCATTGACTACCGCATCAACCGCAGGCCCGGCCGCTTGCCCAGGGTTTCAGACAACACCGTTGACTGGGAACGGTATATTGAAAACCGCAAATCTTCCGTACGCTGCAAGGTGGAACACCCCTACCGAATTGTGAAGAACCTCTTTGGCTTCCGAAAGACCGTGTACCGGGGATTGAGAAAAAACCTCAACCGATTACACGTGCTCTTCGCCAGCGCAAATCTGTATATGCTTGCCAGAGCGGGCGGTTCACTCCGACCCGCATAGGGCTTTTGCGCCCTTTGAGCTGGCTGGTGTACGAATTCCAGGGATTTCTCCCCCTCAATTCGCTCCTTCCCTTGACATTTTCTTCTCTTTTGACTGCTTACCTCGCCTTTTCCTGCTTTAATCAGTGCTTCCCTAAAAAAACTTCTATCGATATTCAGCATCTTCGCAAGATTCTCTTGCGTATATCCGTTCTGTATCCGAAGCTGACGAATGGTTGTTCCGCTTCTAACTAAATCATATTGCATTACCATAATCTCCTATTTAAAATTCGAGGGATTTCTATTGGCGGAGATTATGGATATTTCGCTATGTAGGACTGCCAGGTATTTTCTGCTTTTATAAGTAACAAGATTCTTCTTTTTTTGACAAAACAAAAAGCGCAGGGTACTTCATACAAGTACCCCGCGCTTTGCGGAACCCAAAAGCAGTAATTCCCAGCTATATATTGTTTTCCTTCAAACTTACAGGAGAAGGAATCTCCCGTAGATTGAGAAAGGCAAAACACATATATTCACCCCATGCAGGGCGAATACGCCAAAAGGGATCAAAAATGGCATAGCCGCCCGAAAAACGACGGCTATGCCATTTGCACACAAGAGTACATCCTACAGAACTGCCGTTTTTTTTACAGCCCTCCAGGATCTTGCAGTCAAGAGTTATATCGCTTGATTTGTTTCACCTTACTTTTTTAATAATCGCTTTGTTTGTAAAACAATGTTTTCCGCACAAAGCCCAAACGCTTTCAGCAACGCGGCGAAAGGGCCGGAGTGGCCAAACTCATCGTTGACACCGATGCGCTTCACGGGTACAGGACAGTTCTCGCTGGTCAAGGAGCACACGGCCTCGCCCAGGCCGCCGATGATACTGTGCTCTTCCACAGTGACGATCTTACCGCACTCGCGGGCGGCTTTCAGTACCATCTCAGCGTCCAGAGGTTTGATGGTTGGCATGTTGATGATACAGGCGGAAATGCCCTCCGTGGCCAAAGCCTTCCCGGCCTCGATGGCCTCTGGGACCATGATGCCAGTGGCAATGATGGCAACATCATTGCCGTCCCGAAGCAGTTCGCCTTTACCAATTTCAAGCTTGAAGTCCTCGTTGTGGTATACAGGCGTGGGAGCGCGGCTGAAACGTATGTAGACCGGGCCTGTCATTTCATAGGCAGCCCTGACCATCTGCCGGGCTTCTACGTCATCAGAGGGACACATGACCGTCATTCCAGGAATGGAGCGCATGAGGGCGAAGTCCTCGCAGCACTGATGGCTGGCACCGTCTTCGCCCACGGAGATGCCGCCGTGAGTAGCACCGATCTTCACGTTTAGGTGTGGGTAGCCGATGGTGTTGCGGACCTGCTCATAGGCCCGTCCGGCGGCGAACATGGCAAAGGTAGAGGCGAAGGGAACCAGTCCCATGGTTGAGAGGCCCGCAGCTACATCCATCATGTTGGCCTCAGCGATGCCGCAGTCAAAGTGCCTCTCGGGGAATGTTTTCTGGAATGTGACGGTTTTCGTGGCTCCGGCGAGGTCTGCATCCAGGACCACCAGATCTGTTGCGGATGCGCCCAAGTCCTTCAATGCGTTGCCGTAGCTGTCACGGGTAGCGATTTTCTTTACATCTGCCATGCTTATACCTCCAATGACCTGCGGAGTGCGGCCAGCTCGGCTATACCTATTGCGTATTCTTCATCGTTGGGCGCTTTGCCATGCCATGCGGCGTTGTCCTCCATGTAAGAAACGCCTTTCCCCTTGACCGTCCTCATCAAGATACAGGTGGGTTTACCGCTGCCATGGTTGGCGTGGAACCGGGCAAAAGCGGATTCAATCTGCTCAAAATCGTGGCCATCGATCTTCACCACGTCGCAACCAAAGGCAGTAAATTTCTCATCCAGCGGCTCGGTGTTCATCACGTCCTTGGTCCGTCCGTCGATCTGGAGACCGTTGACATCCACGATGATGCACAAGTTGTCTAGCTTGTAATGGGCGGAGAACATAGTGGCCTCCCAGATCTGGCCCTCGGCTAACTCACCATCGCCCAGCAGAGTGTAGATGTTAATGTCCTCTTTCAGATATTTTGCTCCTTTGGCCATGCCTGCGGCGGCAGAAATTCCCTGCCCTAGGGAACCGGTGGACATATCCACACCTGGAACGGTGTTCATGTTGGGATGTCCTTGCAGATAGGAGTCGATATGCCGCAGGGTAGCCAGATCTTCCACCGGGAAAAAACCCCGGTTGGCCAGAGCGGCGTAGAGTCCCGGCGCAGTGTGGCCCTTGGAGAGGACAAAGCGGTCCCTATCAACCTTTTTTGAGTCCTTGGGGTCAATACGCAGCTCTTTGAAATAAAGATAAGTAAACATATCCGCAGCAGAAAGACTGCCGCCGGGATGTCCGGCCTTCGCTCCGTGGGTGCTGGTCAGGATGCCCTCCCGGACGCTGATGGCCGTCCGCCGGAGAGCTTTCTTTCCTTCTGGTGTCATAAAGACTCTCCTTACTTGAAAGGATTTTCCTGGGGATAAGGCAGACTTGCAGGCTGATTATAGGCAATATCCTGGATTCCAAGATATTTGAACACCTCAAACAAAGCCTTGCCCCAGTGGCCGAAGGCCACCGCGCCGTGGTGAGGATAGCGCTTGGCAATGAGCACATGGCGGTAGAACCGGTCCATTTCCGGGATAGCAAAAGCTCCGATAGACCCGAAGCTCTCGCAGTCCACATCCAGCACCGCCCCCTGGGCTACGTAGGCCTTGAGCTGGGTGTCAGCAGTGGACTGAAGGCGGAAGAAGGTGATGTCACCAGCCTTGATGTTGCCCTCCATGGTGCCGCGGGTGATGTCCGGCTCCGGCAGGTCCGGCTCCAGATCGCGCTTCATGATGAGCTGATAGCCCATGTGAGGATTTTTCAGCAGGGAACAGGCTGTGTTGCCGCAGTGGAAGCCCATGAAGGTCTCGGTCAAACGGCAATCATACTTTCCCTTGATGCCCTTGTCATAGATCGAGGCGGGCACGGTGTTGTTGATGTCCAACAGCGTGCAGACCTCACCGGAGACACAAGTACCGATGTATTCACTCAGCGCACCGTAGATGTCCACCTCGCAGGCCACGGGGATACCCATGGCTGCCAGCCGGGAGTTGACATAGCAGGGTACGAATTTGAACTCTGTCTGGAACGCGGGCCAGCACTTGTTGGCAAAGGCCACATACTGCCGGGTACCCTTGTGCTGCTCCATCCAATCCAGCAGAGTCAGCTCGTACTGGGCCAGCCGGGGCAGGATGCCGCCATAGGGGTTGTTCCCGCCCAGCTCGGCCTCCATCTCCTTCATCTTCTCGGGGATGCGGGGGTCGTCCTTGTGCTTGTTGTAGGCCGCCAGCAAATCCAGCTCAGAGTTTTCTTCCACGGCCACGCCCAGGTCGTACAGTGCCTTGATAGGTCCGTTGCAGGCCAGGAAGTCGTCGGGACGGGGGCCAAAGGTGATGACCTTCAGGCCCTTCAGGCCTAGGATAGCCCTGGCAATGGGAACGAACTCGCTAATCTTCTCCGCAAGTTCAGCGGCGGTGCCTACGGGGTACTCGGGGATATAAGCGGTTTTGCCCCGCAGCCCCAGATTGTAGGAGCAGTTGAGCATACCGCAGTAGGCGTCGCCGCGTCCATCGTGGAGGTCGCCGTCGCCCTCGGCGGCGGCTGCGTACATGATGGGGCCGTCGAACCAATCGGCAATCAGGGTTTCGGGGGTCTCGGGACCGAAGTTGCCCAGGAACACCACCAAGGCGTTGACGCCATTGGCCTTCACGTCCTTGACAGCCTCCTTGGCCTGGACCTCGTTCTCCACAGTAACGGGACACTCGTAGAGGCCATCGCCGCAGGCGGCTGTCAGAGCGGTCCGCCGGCGCTCCGACAGCGCGGCGGGAAAGCAGGAGCGGCTGACGGCGATAACGCCCAGCTTGACCTCGGGGATGTTTTGAAGCATAATTTTTTCCTCCATTTTTATTTATTTCCGTACAATAGCTAACATGATGACATCACGAAATTTCCGGCCAAAAGGGTATCCTGTCTCCTCTCAAGCAATATTGATATTTTCGCCGGAAAGGCCCACATAGGCCCCCTGGGACGCCTCTATGGATTCTTTGTGGGCCAGCAGCCACTTATTCCGGGCTTGAAGCCGCCGGTCCTCATCGTTGACTGGCACAATGGACGGTTTGGCTTCATTGGTGCCCTTAGGAAGGACCACCGCTACCCGGAAACCCTCGTTCTTGTCAACATGACAGGGAGCGTAGTGCAGGGTGGTGGCGTAGACCTCCACAGCCACACCGGCAGGGACACGAAAAGCGCAGACATCTGCGGTATCAAGCACACCGTTCTCAATCTGGTCCTGCCGGGCCAGGAGAAGGATGAAGTCACCGGCGCCGATGTTCACCTCGCTGTCCCGGTGGTACTCCAGGCAGTTGAGCTTGGTATTTCGGCCCCAGCACATCCCAATTTGTATAGGCATCCCGCCGTAAGCGTTATTCTGGAGCTGGCCGAAGATGGCGTTGGTCTCCAGAGATGCGATAGATGTTTCATAGGCCACGCCAGTCTCCGGCAGGGGAATAGCCTCCATGGAGGTGACCAGCTCTTTTGCGTTGTATCCAGTCAAAACCTGGCCGTAAGGTTTGAAAGAAGCATCATAAACAGATTCGATTTTCATAGGAGCCTCCCAAAGAGCGCCTTGCAGGCGGGATAGATTTGCTTGAACTGCTGGTAGCGCTCCTCGTAGAGCGCGGCGAGCTGCGGGTCGGGTTCCACGGTGTCTGCCACACTGATCAGCGCGCTGCAGGCTTCCTGGACACTGGCAAATTCCCCGGCGGCAACCATCGCAAGAATTGCTCCGCCATAGCCGGGACCCTGCTCAGTGGACACCATGTCCAGGGGGATGCCCAAGATGTTAGCAAGCATGGTTTTCCAAAGCGGAGACTTGCTTCCGCCGCCGCAGATATTGGAGCGGGGAATATTTACCCCCAGGCTCTTTGCCACCTCGAAACTGTCCCGAATGGCGAAGGCCACGCCTTCCAGCACCGCCTGGAGCATATCGGCACGAGTCGTATCCATGGTCATGCCGATGAAGCAGCCCCGGGCGTTGGTGTCGTTGATGGGACTGCG
>ERZ778511.2198-NODE-2198-length-11270-cov-3.630227_pt1 | contig 11270 bp, 7 predicted proteins | sample MGYA00510347_ERZ778511 | MGnify/ENA primary metagenome ERZ778511 (study PRJEB29527, sample SAMN07138967) | mouse gut metagenome | material: feces | host: mouse | place: China:Nanjing | collected 2016-01-25 ...
TTTTCCATGCAGTGTAGAACCTGCTGAGTTGCCAATAAGAGTATTAGAAACCTGCGGAGTAGCAGCTAGTGTAGCCCCGGCGCTGAACTGACCCGCTGTCTGCTCATCTAGTACGCCATCCATATTTTGCGAAGACAAAAGCATATGCACACCCTGAGATCTGCCTAATCTAGCAATACCGGATAGTGCAGCATTAATTTGCATTTTCATCTCCTGTGCTTGGTCATTACCCTTCTGCTCGGAGTTTTTAATGTTTTCATACATTTGCACAAATTCATCTGCGACCAACAATATGCGCGGCATACATAGATTAAACTTTTCACGAAAATCTTTGATGTTCTGAACACCACAAGCGGTAAAAACCTCTTGACGAGCATTCATCTCATCAATAATATAATCAAATGTACTTAGAGCAAATTCTGTCGAACCTGTTGCAGCTACAATTTTCACATGGGGTGTAGGAATGCGATTTGCATAGCGAGACAACTCAACAATTTTAAAATCCGCTAATATCAAGCTGAGTTCCCATGGCGGGTATTCTAAAAGAAGAGAACAAATTATATCATTCAGGGCCACAGACTTACCTGCACCAGTTATACCACCCAATAGCATGTGTACTGGCGCATCGGACAATGGTATTGCCCCTGGCTTTGCACTATCCAGCTTATCAAACCCTAAACGAACATTCACACTTTTCATTGTTGTGTTGAACCATATAGGCACATCGCATTCTTTACCATCCAAGATTCCTTTCACAGTTGGGATACTGTCTAAGGCAAAAGAATATTTTGGAACAAATATTTTCCTAAAAACTTGGGACTTCAAGAAGTCTTGTTTCTCTGGCGGTTCATTCAATTCAATGTATTGCAGCTCGTCTTGATGCTGCTTAATTATTTTTAACATTTCAACCGCCGTAGGTGCAACATTAATTGTTGTCCCAAGTTTATAGGGAATAACCTTGAATGCACTGGGATTTTTATATAATGCCGGAAACGCCATACACTTCCAGTCTTCAAAGGTTAAAGCTTGCGTGAGATTTTCCTGGTAGTTCACGACAACCTTAGAAATAAATTGCCTGACCTGCTCAAAATCATAACTCACAATGGTACTCATATTACTTTCCCTTCTTAACAGCTACAAGTATTTCTTTGCACACCGCTGGTAATAGCCCTGGTGATGACTCAACCAGGAATACATTCTGCAAACTGTCATACTTGTGCTTTGCCTCCATTTTGTCCGCTTGGGCAACAGACTTAAAGAAAGCAATATTTATCAACGCCATCAGATCCATACCATCTGACACCTTGATACTCTTAAGGTAGGTGAGAAATGCTGTATAGGAAATATCCTCTATGCTGAGCGAAGAAATATCGTTTTCTCCCTCTTTCCACACCGCAAGCGCCTTTTCACCTTTACCTAAATAGCAAAGCGTCTGCCCTGTTGTAGGATGAAGAACCCTTGCGCACTCTTTAAATCCCTGTGCAATAAGATCTGACACACTCATATATCCAGAAACAGTCTGTCTAGCCGAACTTACAGATTGACTATACTCTATCTCAGCCTGCAATGCACAACGCAAAGCCTCTGTGAGACTGCCATCTGTTTTTTCGTACAGCTTATTGAAAGCTATAAAGCGATTGACAACAGACTGCATAAAAGCATATTCAACGTACGCTTTCTCATCAAGCGCAAATTTACGCATAATGCTCTGTATATTCTTAATATCGGTTGTTATTGCTGCTGCACAACTCCTTACAGCATCAGGATTTATATCCATAGTAGAGTCGCGCAGAATATCAAAAATACTAGGATAAGCTCGATTGTCCATACGGGTAAACAAGTGGCTGATCATCCGATAATTCATCATCAAATTTGTTGACTGATATACTACCGAACGCTGCTCATCGCCAACGACATGGGAATTTGCCACAGCGGAAAATACATCCACTTTTAGATTTCTAAAATACCGTTCTGCACTATAATCCTGAAGTGACATATCAGTTGTTTCATTTGCAGAAAAGTTTTTTGTAGCCCCATCATATGTAATCCCATGTATTTTGATAATTCCGTCAGCAATTCCTGTTGCCAATGTAAATATATCAACAAAGTCCACTTGTGATACAGCAGATGAGCCATAATTCGAACGCAATGGAATACCGCACAGTAACACAGTACCCGAAGCTATATCCTCACTAAACAGTGCTGAACTATACCCATGTTCTACAGTCATACTGATTGCTCCATCTACCAAATAGTACGCACCATCGGAATAAACAGTACGATCTGTATCCTTCCACACCCCCGAAAACTCACTTATATTGCGATCAGTCAAGTTCACATACTCCCTAACAGGTTTCTCAGAAAGCCTGCCATTGACAAGCGTATATGAAGGAATATAAATGAATGATGGCTTGAGCTCACCCCAGCGTAGAAGCCTGATAATAGCATCAATATATCCAAACGGATTGATTACATTTTTAGTTATTTGCTGATCAAGAAGCAACAGTCCCGATACTCGTGATTGATATTTTCCCATAAGTGTTTCGATATTTGCTTCCGATGGATCTACCACTTTCTCAAATGTTGTTCCACCGCCCTCTCTAGGGATCTCACGCACATGGTAATAGCAATTATACAGACTCTCAGTGGTCTCTTCCTCAGGGTCCACCTCAGAATCTTCTGTTATTTCAAACACATCACCTGTATGTGACCAGTTGAGAGAATATGCTTGGTTGAGCATATCCTTCATAAACTTAGTCATAATTTTTCCGCAAGCCCCTACACTCAGGTCTTTATTGATTTCCTCCAGTGTATATAAATTGCGTTCCATACACAAATCATAAATGACCAAATTACGCAGTGCCAAAAAGACAGCCAGTTCTGTATCTGCTATAGCAAGGTCATTATTGCTAGCATCGCCTTCTATGAGTGCAATGTACCGTTCAACCTCATTAGGTTTAACAATCGCTGCAGCCTGCTTATAAAACAAACAATCATGGAAATCCAGTGTTCCTGCATAATCCTTTGTAATAGGGATGTACTCCGTACTAATCCCTATATCCAAATCCGCATAAGATTGTATTACAGCTTGAACTACTTCTTCAGAATCGTCTTCGACGTCGTCTGCCACAGTTTCATTATATGCCGCACAAATATCCTCGTATTTCGGAATAGCTAAGCTGAGCGGAGCAGTTGGTAAAGGTTGAAGATTATTTCCTAAACGCGGATTGCAGGCATTATACATACTGATATATTTATCGTATGCTTGTGAATCGCCTCCTGCGAATTTTATATAAGACAATGAACAACAATCTACAACCGGTAGTGTAACGTGTTCTCTGGATACAAACACCTGTATACCCTCGCACATACCAGCATAATCAGCTTTCACACGATACCACACATCAGGATCCACATGTTCCTGAAGATGCGATGCTTCTAAAACAGATATATTTTCTGTTTTAGAAAATTGTAATGGTAGTAAAATATGACACACCGGAGCATTAGAAACCATCTCAAATATTCCAAACAACTCCACAGACTGCTCGGTTAATGCGCACACATAATTTGCAGTTGCAGGATTACGCAAAATATCTCTTATGGATATCACTCGACCTGTCATAACCTCTTGAACAGCAAATAAGAACTTGGCATCATTGCTATTTACATAGTAAGCAAGTATACGGGCAGCAGAATCATCTGTTACTGAACTTGCCGTACATGCCTCCAACGTTGTATTATCTGCTGCAGCGAATACATTTGTTTTTTCATCGGGTTTTTCCAGCACTACTGTGCCTGCATCAGCAACAAATTCTTCATTCTTACGAAGAAAATCCGGTGACACAGTTACAGTATTCTCTGCTCTTTCCTCAACAAGCGCAAGGGGTGCGCTGATAGTACTGTTATACACATAATATCCCTCAGCAATATTTTGTATAGAAACCTCCGGACTTGCGGACATAATCTCTACAAATTTAGGGACATGCAATGTTTGGCTACCAGCATCATGATACTCTAAAAACCTAAGTAAAAGCAACTGCTCCTCAGAGGAACAACCCTCAATGTTTGTTAGATCAATGATTTGCTTAGTTTCAGAAAACGCTTCCAAATTGTAAATCAACTCTGGATACACCCCAGTTGGAAGCATAGAAACCCGCATTTTTACAAATCCATTCATAGTACACAAAGATGCAAGTTGTGATTCAACTAACTCCTTAATACTGTACACTTCAGAATTTTCAGAAGTTCCTATCAAAATAGGTTGGCTATCCACAGGGCTAGCAATAAAATAATAAGTCATTTGCTATTTACCTTTTCCTTTCTTACCACGTTCAAGCATATCAACTATGCAAGCATCTAAATCATCAGACATTGTAAGATCATTTGTCACTCCATCAAAGATGAATGTAGAACCATGAAATGCCTTAAAGAAGTTAACAATTTTTGGCAGCGAATCTGCAGACAAACCGGATAAATCATTAACATCTTTATGATTTATGAAAATAATAGGTATTATCCCAACAACAGGCCCATTTACAAGTATCTGCTGCAAGTTCTGATCCGCCATTTGTTTATCAGTAGGATCCTGTAAAAGGAAGAATATGTACTCCCTAGGCAGGCTCTTCCTAGACAGCATCGCCTCATTATATTCTGTTAGTGAAGGCGCTTCTGTTAGTATTTCCTTTGTTCTCAAAATAAGTGCTTCATGCAGCTCCTTTATTGCATTGGTTGTATCATTTTCTGTTGCGCACAAGTGCATTTTATCCTGTAACTCTTTCTGAAAAAAAACCGCATAATCTGTACCTGCTGATACCTGATCTGTTAAATAGACATCTAAAACTGTCATTGACATTGATGATAGCAACTGCATCAGCATCATGGTAACCAACGCCTTATTTGTATGACAATTATGTCCCTTATACATGATAAGTGTTGTTTTACCACCGAACTTAAATTCAATCAGAGTACCTTGCATCTCATCTATTCCCAGAAAGAAACTTTCTGTTAATGTCAAGGACGTCCCGGGAACTGTAGGATTCAGATAAGCCTCCTTAATCTCGACAAGCATATTTTTTTGTCGTTCACGCAATTTTGGCAAATTAAGCTCATCATTACGAATAAAACTATTTAACTTGTGAATTTCTTTGAGTAGCTTTGCCTTCTCTTTTGAACATCCATCTATTTGAGAAGCAAATTCAGCCGCTACCATTTGCTTAAGTTCCGCATCAGAAATAGTATCACGAATTCTCTGTGACGCGGTCTGCATCTGCTGCTCCAAATCTGCCTGCTCAGCCAGTAATGGTTTTATATCACATCCGGATTTTAGTACAGCTTCTTCAATAGCATCTGAACGGAACTTATCTCGCTTAGCATTAATTTGCTCCTTGAGACTTCGAACACCCTCTTGAAGCATTGCGTATGGAAGTGTACAATCTAACAGCATACTATTTTCTTTAGATAGGTTTCTATAAGAAGTGATAACAGCTACTGAGAAAAAGATTATGGGTACCGCAGGAAACATAATGCATCCCAATAGGACAAAAAACATATATGCAACAAACAACCACATCTTATTTTTATTACTCATTTTTGAGTCTGTTATTCCTTCTAACAGCACGAATGACACAACTTTATCAAACAAGCCACTTTTGAATGAAAACAACTCGGGATCAATTTCATCAAATGATGCTTCTACCTGTGCCTGCAGTTGTTTCAGTGTTTTATCTGTATATCGTATATCAGATTCTGCCAAGTTTTGAGAAACCGCTTGGGATATGTCATCAGATATATTATCAGGAGGATGACATTTAGCCAAAGTGGTCTCAAGCTGCTCCAACAATCGATAACGCCCATTCAACTGTTTGCGATAATCATTGTTCATGATGTCCCGTTTCAGCATGTCCAACTTAGAATTTGTTTCTTGAATTCGTACATTCAATAGTTGTTGTTGCTGGCGAATACGTTCTTGCTCTTTAGCTGTTAAGGTACTGAGCTGCTGTTGAAGTAGTGCACTTTCTTTTAAAGCCTGCTCAGATACGAGCTGATCACTTCGCGTTTCTAAATCCGCTAAGGATGTCTCACAGGTGACTAGCTGTGTCTTCATTGTCTGCAATTCGCCGGCTACTGTTTGTATACCGACTAGCAGTTTACTATAATCTTCAATTAACCCCATATTTTATTCATTAAAATGTAAATGCAATAAGAACAAAATGCATCATATAATGCACTATGATATCGCATATCATTATCCACTATATTGTCAGTTAGTATTTTTGTCTCACTAAAAAGCGTTTCCAAAAAGTTACTTGGTTTGCTTAAAGTAGCGGCCAATGTTCGAACACAATTTTCAAGCTTATGGCTGCCTGTCAAGTGCTGCCTCGCCATGACCAGCGTATCCACAGTATGCGTAACCGGCAGCTTGAATCCACAAATCTCCAGATTATAAATGAGCACTTTATTATCGTACTGTTCGATATTATGCCCACCTAACGTAGCACCCTGTTCAGAAAAGAATTTATAAACATCAGGTGCCGCCTGCATAAAATCTCTATCTGCCAAGAATTCAAGTTTCTGTGCGGTAAGCCCATGTACTGCAACAGCTCCTGATGGGACTTCAGCGCCATACAAGAAATACTCATTATACACCGACTGTATTTCAAACTGATCATTACATTTTATTGCAGCTAGTGACAATATGTCAGAATTTCTATTGAGACCTGTAGTCTCAACGTCATAAAATATATAGCTCATTATGTCTCCTTACTGATGTGATTAGTGAATACTCCCAGCTGACATGCCTCATACTCCGATAGTGGTGTAGTTAACGCATCTTGAGATGCTAGAAACATAAATGTATTAAATGGCATTATTTTGTACTTTCCCCTACCGTACAAGGCACACATCTCATGAGAATTAGAATTCGTGGTACCAATTATGATTCCTTTATCAAGGTACTGGTTTCCCACCAAATACTTATACCCTAAACTAAGGATAAGGGCTGCTAATGATGTTATAGGGAATTTGATTAACTGTATTAGTTCTTCTAGACCTTTATAGTCCAAATAGTTTATAGTATAATGCTTTTTGCAAACATCTTGTAGAAGGATCTGTATTGGATGCTCTGGATTAAGTAACTGTAATGCCTGAGTAACCTCTGCAAGCAGTATATGCTCACCTTTAGGAAGGATAATGTTTCCTCCGAAAACCAAGGCTCTCTCCCCGGGAACTGTAGCACTAAGAGCGATTTTCCACAAGCGCCTAGCAGTAGCTTTACTTCGAGGATTCCCACTCATCAGAGACTCTATATCCGCACTTTTAAGTTCTATCTTCTGTCGTAACCAGGCGATAATAAGAATAATATGTGTACCATATTGTAACCCAAGTATATCCTGGATATCTGCCTCCTTTGCTAATTCCTCAAGTCTATCTCTTTCATTTAAGGGGCAGGTTATCAAGTTATGAAGTACTGCACATTTACCTGTCATTTTATACCTCCAGCTGTCTACAGCCACTCACTGCCGATACTTACCAGATTTGCTTTATTGAGAGAATCACTCATATGCTTCAGCACAGCTTGCAACTGAGAGTAATTGACAGTGTTTATATTTAGTGATTCTACAACCACGCGGATCAAGGCTGCATCTATCAGTGACAGATTCTGAACGATGTCATCCGCGCAAGAAGCTACACCTGTCGTATACAAAGTAACAATATCAGATACTTTCCCATATCCGTCATCCTCAGCATGAAAAAGCAGCTTACAACTAGCATCTGCATTATCCGCAATATAATATGTTTCTTTCCCCTGATACTCATCCAACGTTTTGGCAGTCTCTAGCATTTTTAATACAACTGCTTCAGCTAGGAATGGTGTATACACAATTGTATTTGGCATCCAGCGCTCTTGCTTAGGAGACACTCTATAAACTAAAAGTTGGTTTACTTCAGGAACAGTTCTTTCGTCTTTAAAGATACTATTAAAGTCTGAACACATACCATAATAAATGTGTCCAATGTACTCTGTAGTAACATCACTCGACGAATACGTTACGTCCTCAACATCCATCTTATGCCCATTTGCGCCGCATAAATTTGTTACTACCTCTGCCGTCTTTATTATATTAAATTTCTCGGCTAGTGTATCCCATATCCGCCTATGGAAAACAGGATGCGAATCAAGTAGAGGATTATAGATATGCCAAAACTTCATTGCAATTGGCACATATTCCTTTAAACGTCTATAGGTTTCCTGCATGGGGACATCATAGCGATCACGTGAAAGTTTTGATACAAATACGGAAAGAAGCTCATAATTAGCATGCAACATATGCTGATCATATGCGATGCGCTCTTTGGTGAGTCTTGCGGCCGCACCTACAGAAGTCATGTCATCTTGAAGATTTCGGAAGTCCTCTGTTAAGATATTTATCGCAGATAGTTCCTCAATAAATGAAATCACACTAGGTGGGGAACTGAAGCTCTTTTCCACGAATGCAAACAAATCTGTAATACCCTCCGGGATACCACGAATCTTTGTAATCCAAGATAACAAATCATTTAGATAACGTTGCAGCAAAGCTGTAGTATCTGAAATAGACGATTTCGACATCTCAGAAAATACAGTTTCAATCCCTGCTTTTAAATCAGAAAATTCTGTAGATAATGCGGCAGGAGAATCCGTTATTTCAAGTAAATCCTCCAATGCTTGAGATACAGTCTCAAGCATATCAGTTAATGTTATACCCCTGTCGCCAAGATGACCTGCAGACATCTGAGAACGTATATCAATAATTGTTGATTGCAGAGCATCTAAGCCCAGGATTTTAGAACGGAAAAAGCCCGGATCTTCGGGACGAGAACTGTACGACTTCTTCAATGAAAGGATCAAAGAGCTATTTCCCTGCTTACTTAGCATAGAGTACACTTTGCTGTTACCGGAGAATGTAGTTACTGGGACATAATTTACGCATACCAAATGATTCTTTGTTGTAGAGCTAGAGGAGGAGAAAAATTTATTTACAGCATCCGCTAACTCAACATGTTTATGAACAAAAGAGAACATTTTATGAATTCCTTTCTACTAATAGTGCTCCACCCGACAATGACAGCGCATGAGGCATATAAAGCATTGGCGTAGACATTAGTGCAAGTCTGTACTTATATATACCAATAATCAATCTCTGCAGAGAGTCATGAAGAGTCTGACTACAAGCATACTCATAATCAGCAATTGATTTATCCGATGTAATTTGTGTTGTCACCCCTTTAAATAAGGCATCATAATAAGAACCACACTCACCACAATATTCCTCTAAGAATACTACCGATTCCTGAGTGCTGTGGAGCTTAGGCTTCAGAGCTTCATAAACATATAACGGATTCTTGCTAAGCTGAGCAATAACTTTTGCTACGCTGGGAAACTCAACATCAAACCTAAATACAGCAGTACTTGCTAACAGATCGAAGTAGGAACTATATCTATCAGTACCCGCTGTATTTATCCCATTTATGGCTCTCATAAAATATAAACCAATTTCTGTACCTAACAAATATGAAAATGTACACAGATATGCCTCAGCTAGGTAAGCTAATTCCTCGGCATTAAACCTAAGCATGCTATGAACAAAAGACCACGCGTATTTACAGTGTCTCATTCGTAATGAAAACCTAATTGTAGAGGCTGAAGGAATTATATTCCACACACCATCAAAATGCTCAAAAAAGTCAGTGCTAACCCCCTTGGCGGGACATGAGACAGTCAAAGCCGGTGAATTGATACTGGAGCTTGCAATTGACCATAATATCGCTGATACATTACTACCCTCATGCGGCTGAAGCTTTATAAGATCCCTAGAGATGTCAAATACCAAATCACGAAATTGATATTCCACACCTCGATAAATGAAAGATGCCTTGCAGCTAATAAGAACCTCAAGGAGATCCCACAGAGTATACTCTGGCTTTAAAATGTGTAGCGACTCTTTCACTGCTGTCTCACTATTGTCTCGTATATTCGAAGACAAAAGATTATGCGCGGAATCGCACTTGACATTATGAAACACCAAATCCTTGGAGTGCAACAATCTATCCAGGGTATTGTAATCACAGATTTGTATATAGTCCTTACGTTCTGTTAAACACTGATCAACAAATAATAGTTTATACGTCCCATCACCTAAGGTTGCGGTTAAGTACACATCATACATGTTAACTTCTCCTAATCGTATAAGTGCGGTAAGCACAGAAACCATCGACAGGCAATCTTGATTCTAACACAGCAATATTTGAAGCTTCGACCAATGTTTTCCAAATATTATATAGTGCATATGTATCACTAGATATTACTTTTGCATTACCGACAAATAACGCGGCAAATTCAGATAGCTTATTTGACAAACTGCCCATGCCTGCATTAGCGGCATCCACCTTTCGAGACATCATACTTGCAACAAAGAGCATATCGTTATCATCAAAACTGGAGTCAACTTCTTGCCGTGTATGTACCCATGTTACCACAGCGTATAAAAATGCCACAATTGCTTCATGTGAGGCATCTGTCGATATTTTCAACACTTTATCTATAATTGAAAGTATGTATCCGCGCAACCCCTTACTAATCGTTTCTTCGCTTACACCGACTAGGAATTCCAGATTACAGTAACACTGCCGGAACTCATTCAATTGTTGGGGAATATTTCGAACTAGAATCTGAGAATTACACGACAGCAGATGCGATTCTGCTTGGATATACTTTCCGACAAAAAAGCCCGCATACTTTGCTGCCGCCTCTTCTTTAAGCAAAGAAATAGATGTTATGCTTAATGATGTCCCATTAAAATAATCAAGCGTATATTCAATTAACACAAGTCTTCCAATCATGGCAGTTATTTTTGCACCATAGCCTTGCGGATCCGGTATGTCAAACATTCTTCCGATTATGATATACCCATGAGTATCTTCAAAACATAAACGCAAAAATGGCCTACCATCCTTGGTATTTCTAAATATTGCCTTACGCAAAACTGCAAGACACTTATTCTTATCTGCAGACAGAGCACACGTATCTAGTAACGCATACTCCAAAAATTCTGTTGTATGGGCTGCAATCACTTTTGTTCCCTCCTGGATGCTGATATAAGATCATCAATATTGAAATCCTCTGACATATATAAACTATCGCCAGATTCCTCTACCGGCGAACTTGTTGAATCTATCTTTCTGGTAGATTCGATTTTAGATGTCTCCTCTTCGTTACTGTTATATATAATATA
>ERZ778511.2211-NODE-2211-length-11199-cov-3.814609_pt1 | contig 11199 bp, 10 predicted proteins | sample MGYA00510347_ERZ778511 | MGnify/ENA primary metagenome ERZ778511 (study PRJEB29527, sample SAMN07138967) | mouse gut metagenome | material: feces | host: mouse | place: China:Nanjing | collected 2016-01-25 ...
ACTTTATGCTGCAATACCGCATCCAGACATGCTTCCTCACTGTCAAAGGGTCTGGCCCGCAGGACGGCGCGGAACATTTCTTTCGGGCAGGCGGTATGCTTGATCACTGCGCCTTCCGGCGCCAGATTCCCCCGCAGAATGGCAATGCTGCCATCTGTCCCGATGGCCTGATCACGAGGCCGGATTATATCCTCTTTTGTCAGAGAACACCCGTACCGTTTGTTGAATTCTTCCAGCCATTTCTGACAGCGGTCATAAAAACCGTTTTCTCTGAGGGTATCCAGATTCTCTCCCAGGGTTTTACCGGTTACCGTCATGACATCCAGATGCAGGCAATCCCGTATTTCTTCCATGATTGCAGGAACCCCGCCTGCATAATAGAAACACTCTGCCGGCCAACGGCCTGCCGGACGCACATCCAGAAGATATCTGGCCCCCCGGTGCAGCCTGTCAAAGGTATCGCCTGTAATTTCAATACCCAGTTCATGGGCAATGGCCGGTATGTGCAACAGACAGTTGGTACTGCCTGAAACAGCCGCATGCACCAGTATGGCATTTTCAAAACTGTCCGTCGTCAACAGATCGCTGGGACGCATATGGTCCGTCCATGCCAGTTTTACAGATTGCCTTCCGGCTTCTCTTGCGAAAGTCAGCAAATCCGGACTGGTGGCAGGCATCAATGCGCTGCCCGGCAGCGCCAGCCCAAGAGCTTCCGCCATAATCTGCATGGTGGAGGCCGTACCGATAAAGGAACATGCGCCGCAACTGGGACATGCATTTTGTTTTGCCCAGTTCAGTTTCTCCTCGTCGATCTCACCTCTCTGGTATTTTGCGCTGTACATGCCAAGCTGTTCCAGTGTCAGCATATCAGGGCCTGCGTTCATGGTTCCCCCCGGCACTACGATGGCCGGTATATTTACCCGGCACAGCCCCATCAGATTGCCCGGCAGCCCTTTATCACAGCTCGACAGGTACACACCCCCGTCAAAGGGCGTGGCATTGGCATGGATTTCTATCATATTGGAAATCATTTCCCGGCTGACCAGGCTGAAATTGATACCGTCTGTCCCCTGGCTCTCCCCATCGCATATATCCGTACAGAAATATCTGGCGCCGAATCCCCCGGCCTCCTCAATTCCCTTTTTTACTTCTTCTACCAGCAGATTCAAATGTCCGCTCCCCGGATGGCTGTCTCCGTAAGTACTCTCGATCAATACCTGCGGTTTCTCCAGATCCTCCGGTTTCCAGCCTGTACCAATACGCAGCGGATCCAGTTCCGGCGCCACTTTACGCATTTCCTGACTTTTTAATTTGCCCATACTACACCTGTCCTTTCCGATTGCTCTTCTATGCAAAAAACGAAATGATCAATGCCACAACAAAACCCGTTCCGCCCACCAGGGTTTCCATAATTGTCCATGTTTTCAACGTGGTTTTTTCGTCCATACCCACCAGGGACTTTACCAGCCAGAAACCGGAGTCGTTAAAGTGGGAGCATACGGTTGCGCCGCCTGCCACTGCGGCTGTGGTGCAGGCCAGATACAGAGGGGAAAGATCCGCAATCCCCGGTATGGACGCAATGATCCCGGCTGCCATGGTCATAGCCACCGTGGCGGAGCCCACACAGATGCGCACCAGCGCGGCTACAATAAAAGCCAGAATCACAATGGGCAGAGACATGGTGCTGACCGCATCCCCGATTAAATCACCCATACCGGAATATTGCAGCACATATCTGAGTACACCGCCACAGGCTGTGACAAGCAAAATGAGGCCCGTAGGTTCCAACGATTTGGTCATGACCTTTTCCAGCTCTTCCGTACTGTATCCATGGCCGATGCCCAAAATCAACATGGCTGCCACCGTGGCAATCAGCAGAGCCACAAAAGGCTCACCTAAAAAGGCAAAAACAGGCTGCCAGGAAGCCAGTGCCGGAACCACCCCGGTTACGGAATCCAGGATAATCAGCACCAGGGGAATGAGGATAATCCCCACAATGACCCAGAAATTGGGCAGTTTGGATTCATCGAAGTCTTCCTGATTTGCCACATGTTCAGGTACCGGAAGGCTATATTTGCTGCCACAGATCCCGCCCCAAATGGGTCCTGCCACTACCATGGAAACCACACCACAGAAAATGCCCACCAGAATTACCCAGCCCAGCTCCACACCCAGCATATTGGCTACCAGAATCGGCCCCGGTGTGGGCGGTATAAAGGCATGCCCAACAGCCAGACCCGCCAGAAGCGGAATCACATAAAAGAGCGAGGAGCGCTTCGTCCGCTTTGCCAGAGAAAAGGCCAGCGGAATCAAAATAATCAGACCAGCGTCAAAAAACACCGGCATGGCAATCACAAGCCCGGTAATGCCCAGCGCCCAGGCTGCCTTTTTATCCCCAAACCACTTGACCATCGTAACAGCCAGTGTCTGGGCGCCACCCGATATTTCCAGGATCGCGCCGAACATGGAACCCAGTCCCACCAGCAGCGCTATGCCCTTGAGTGTATTCCCAATGCCGTCGTTCACCGCCGTAACAATGGTTTCCGCAGGCATTCCCGCAATCAGGCCAATAGAAATCGCGCCGATCAGAATGGCGATCATTGCCTGTATTTTAAATTTGATAATGAGTACCAACAAAAGTATCAGACCAATAATCGCGGCAATTACCAGCCTTGTTGGATTTAAAGCAATATCTGCTGTCATACTGCATATCCTCTCTTTCTCAGTTTATCACGTTCCTTCTTATACGTGTCAGTCATCTGATGTATATTCCCCTATCCTCCTTTATTTTATATTTTTGTCTGACATCTTATGTTTTCTGAATAAAATATATATTTTTTGAACAATTTTGTCAATACGTACGATGTTTTGTTTCTTATTTTCTCTCATTTTAACAAAAAAATGAGGATTTCATACATCGAAATCCTCATTTTTTGTTTATTTTAACCATATATTATTTTTTTATACAAACAGCCTGCGCACTTGTTTCATCTGTAAACCAATGATTCCATGTAACACAGAAACACCTCGTTTGAAAAATGTTCCCACAATCCTGCATACAGCCGTTTAGCCAGTCTTTTCGTTCTCTTTCTGCTCTTTCAACAGCTTTACCAGTGCCTGACGGTTATAAGTCAGATGCATTACCATGGCGCACCTGGCGCCCACCGGATCACGGTCCAGAATCGCATTGACAATCGCCCGATGGGTTTCGATGGTTTCCTGCATCAGTGTCCGATGAGTGAGATTGGCAAAGGTCAGCACCGCCGTATTTATCACCGGTATCAGCCGTTCCACCACTCGATTCTGGCTGCAACCCGCAATACAGGTATGGAATGCAATGTCTCCGGGAATATGATTTTGCCCCTCCAGATACATCTGCTCTGTTTCATCGCAAAGCCGGGCCAGTGTTTCAAGCTGCTCCGGACTGGCGCTCTCTGCCGCAAGGGCGGCAATTTCCGGCTCCAGCATCAGACGCACGTCGAAGAGCTCCAGCGCCAGCTTATATTTATCCTGCAAACATGACAGCCCCAGCGGATCGTTTTCCGGCAAAGAGGTGTTGACTACATAGGTGCCGGAACCTCTCCTTACCTCCAGTATCCCCCTGGTCGCCAGGCTCTTCACAGCTTCCCGCACAGTGCTGCGGCTCACCCCGAAAAGTTCTGCCAACCTGTATTCATTGGGAATTTTCTGTCCGATTTCCACCGGTTCCTTTATAATATATTGTAACAGTTCATCTTCCACCTGAACTGCCAGAAGTTGTTTGTCTACTTTTTCATATTGGTACATACCACAATCCGTGCCCAAACGCCTATCTGAATCTGACTTTCATATATGCCTGAATCTCTTCTATACACCGTTCCATACCCAGTTTACTGCTATCCAGGCACAGATCATAATTTCTGGCATCCGTCCACTCTCTTCCGGTATAATGCCAGTAATAATCCCGCCGTTCTTTATCCGTCTTCTGGATAAATTTTTTAATTTCCCGGTCCGGCATACTCAGTTTGCGTCTGGCCTGTTCAATGCAGTAGTCCTCCGGTGCATGAATAAACACACTCAGTACATTGTCATAATCCCTGAGCACATAATCCGCACAGCGTCCGATAATGATACAGGATTCCTCTTCCGCCAGTTCTTTAATCACTTTCGCCTGATAGTTAAACAGATTTTCCATAGAAGTGAACTCTTCACTTTCCGGCGGGATCAACTGTCCCTGATAAATTTTTTTGGTAATCCGCAACAGCGGGCTGTTTTTCAGCTTTTCATCCACGCCTGCAAACAGTCTTTCATGAATACCGCTCTCTTCCGATGCAAGTTTGAGCAGTTCCTTATCATAATAGTGGATTCCCAACTCTTTTGACAACATCTGGCCAATGGTACGCCCACCGCTCCCATATTGTCTTGCAATGGTAATGACAACCTTATCCATGCTACTCCTCCTTAACCCCTCTGTCTTATTCCGCCCTGGCTCCTTATTCTCCCAGATATGCCTTTTTAATGGAATCATCCGACATCAGTACATCGGCACGTCCTTCCAGAACAATGCTGCCTGTTTCCAGCACATAGGCCCGGTCTGCAATGGAAAGGGCTTTTTTGGCATTCTGTTCCACCAGAAGAACCGTAGTGCCGCTTTTGCTTACCTCTTTGATAATCTCGAAGATCTCATTTACAAAAATGGGCGAAAGCCCCATGGACGGTTCATCCATTAATATAATCCTGGGATGGGACATCAGCGCCCGCCCCATAGCCAGCATCTGCTGCTCACCGCCACTGAGCGTACCCGCCATCTGGTTTTGCCGCTCTTCCAGACGTGGAAAACGCTCATACACCATTTTGAGCGTGGCTTCGATTTCATCCTTGTCTTTTCTTGTATAGGCACCCATCCTGAGATTCTGAAGCACGGAAAGCTGCGCAAAGATACGCCGTCCTTCCGGCACATGCGCCATACCCATGGATACGATTTTATGTCCCGGAACCTTTGTGATATCCTTTCCTTCAAACAGCACGCTTCCTTTTTTGGCAGGAAGAAGCCCTGTGATTGTATGCAGTGTGGTTGTCTTCCCGGCGCCATTGGCGCCGATCAGGGCAATGACTTCCCCTTCATTGACCTCAAAGGAAATTCCTTTCAGAGCCTGGATCATGCCGTAATACACTTCCAGGTCTTTCACTTCCAGCATCGCCATCTATCTTCCTCCTATTCTCCCAGATATGCCGTGATAACCTGTGGATCATTTAACACGGCACCTGTCTCGCCCTGTGCCAGGATCCGTCCGAAATTTAACACAGAAAGCGCCTCACAAATGCCGGACACCAGTTTCATATCATGCTCAATCAGCAAAATCGTCATATCAAACTGGTCCCGGATCAGACGGATGGTATCCATCAGCTCCTTTGTCTCATTGGGATTCATACCTGCCGCAGGCTCATCCAGCAAAAGCAGTTTGGGTTCTGTGGCAAGCGCCCTGGCTATTTCCAGTTTTCTCTGTTTGCCGTAAGGCAGATTGGAAGCCAGATAATCGGCTTCACCGCCCAGGTCAAACACTTCCAGAAGCTCCATGGCCCGCTCATCCATTTCCCGCTCCATCTTCCTCCAGGATGGCAGGCGGAAAATACCTGCCAGAGAAGAATATTTGTAATGATTGTGGAGACCGGCTTTTACATTGTCCAGTACCGACATCCCCTTAAACAGACGGATATTCTGAAAGGTCCTGGCAATTCCTGCTTTATTGATTTCAATCGTTTTCTTTCCTGTAATGTCCTGGCCATCCAGCCTGATAATGCCCTCTCCCGGCTTATATACGCCGGTCAGAAGGTTAAATACAGTCGTTTTACCCGCGCCGTTGGGCCCGATCAGGCCGTAGAGCTGCCCTTTTTCAATATGAATTTCAAAATCATCCACAGCCCGGAGACCGCCGAATGAAATACACAAATTTTGTACATCTAATAATGCCATACACGACTCCTTCGTCTCATATAAAATCCGTTGTAACACTGTTTGTTATCTGTCAGCCTGTTTTTCCGGATTTCTCCACATGCCAAATAAACGCTTGAGTGAATACCGTTCCCTGAATTCCACCGCCCTGGGGCTCCAGTTAAACAGCATCATGGCAATCAGGACAATGGCATAGATCAGCATACGGTAATCGCTCAGTCCCCGCAGTAATTCCGGCAGCAGTGTCAGCACCACTGCGGATATGACGGAGCCTCTTATATTACCGATGCCTCCCAGTACCACAAATACCAGTATCATAATAGACATATTGTATCCGAAATTTTTCGGGAGAGCTGTCAGAGTGGAAAGGTTATGGCCATACAATACCCCGGCAACTCCCGCTATGGATGCAGACAGGGTAAACGCCATCAGCTTGTATCTGGTCACATGAATGCCAATGGATTCCGCTGCAATGCGATTGTCCCGGATGGCCATAATCGCCCTGCCGTCCCGGGAATGGATCAGATTCAGAACAATAAAAAGCGTCAGCAGAATCAGAAGAATCCCTATGGTAAAACTGGCGTCATGAGGTGTACCGGTAATCCCCTGCGGTCCATTGATAATTGCTTTTCCCTCCGGCGAAAGCCCCAGAGAGAGAGTATCTTTCATGGAAAAGTGGAAACCCGCCTCGTCTCTGCCAATGTACAGGACATTCATCAGATTTTTAATAATCTCGCCAAAAGCCAGAGTCACAATCGCCAGATAATCACCTTTCAGCCGCAGCACCGGTATCCCGATCAAAATCCCGAACAACGCTGCCACAACAGCGCCAATCACAAGCGCCAAAAAAAACCGCAGACCGGCCGGCATGGCCTCCTTTGTACACATGGAAAAAAAGGAACCGGCGAAAGCGCCCACGCACATAAACCCCGCATGTCCCAGGCTTAATTCTCCCAGGATACCGACTACCAGATTCAGGGATACCGCCAGAATTACATAGATGCACAGTGGAACCAGAAGCCCTTCCATCAGGCTGGATATATGTCCCGACACACCCAGCAGCATAACTACGAGATAGGCAACAATGACAATCGCATATGTAACCAGATTGTTTTTCGTGGTTTTATTTATTTTTTTCATGATCTTCCCTACACTTTCTCCTGAATTTCCTTACCAAGAATCCCGGTAGGTTTTACAAGCAGTACTACAATCAGTACCGCGAATACAATGGCATCCGCCATCTGTGAAGAAATATATGCCTTACCCAGTATTTCAATAATCCCAAGCAGAATACCGCCGATCATAGCGCCGGGTATGGAACCAATGCCACCGAATACGGCGGCCACAAAAGCCTTAATCCCCGGCATCGCCCCTGTATAGGGTGTCAGAGACGGATAAGTGGAACACAAAAGCACACCTGCCACAGCCGCCAGCGCGGATCCAATGGCAAAAGTCAGGGCAATGGTGCCATTTACATTGATTCCCATTAACTGCGCCGCTCCTTTGTCCTCGGATACGGCCAGCATAGCCTGTCCGGCCTTTGTCTTTTTAATAAACAGGGTCAATGTCACCATAATGACGATGCAGGCCGCGATTGTCACAATCGTCTCTCCGGAAATCATCAACTGTCCCTCCGCCAGTGAAACGGCCGGGACGGTTACAACGGAAGTAAAAGATTTGGTATTGGCCCCAAACAAAAGAAGCGCCAGGTTTTGCAAAAGATAGCTGACGCCGATGGCCGTAATCAGCACCGCCAGCGGAGAAGCCGCCATGCGCAGCGGTTTATATGCCACCCGCTCAATCGCCATACCAAGCATGGTGCAGACCACCATGGAAACAATCACTGCCAGAACAGGTGGCAGGCCCATGCCGCTGGCCAGCACAAATACCACATAGCCACCCACCATGATAACATCGCCATGGGCAAAATTCAGCATTTTGGCAATGCCGTACACCATGGTATATCCCAGTGCGATAATGGCGTACACGCTTCCAAGGCTGATACCGTTGATTAAATAAGATAGTAAACTCATACGTACACCTCTTTATTTTTCATTTACTGCTTTCACGCAGACAGCATACCGTCCGCTCTCACGTACACAAGTATACCATAGAACATAACAGGGAATCAAGTAAAAAGGAGGATCATCCCACAGACCAAAAGCCCGCTTTTGGGAAAACCCTCCTGATATTATATCTTATATCGTGTGCATGCCGACTGCCATTCAGTCACCATCTCTTCCGTACTGATGTAATAAATCACGCAGATTTATTTCGCCTTTTCAGCCAGATAAGCTGCCACATTCGTGCGGTACTCATCAACAGAGTAGTTCAATCCCTGAGGTACGCAGAAATACAGATCCAGTCCTGTAGAAGGATCTTTCACGCTGACATGGCTGCCGATGCATCCCATCAGGTTGCAATTACTCTTGTTGCGGGGCGGTGCAAAGTAATCCTCATCCACAGTCTCAGGCTTGCTTTCTTCCACAACAGGCGTTACTTCTTCCGGTTTGTTCTCAGCTTTTTCTGCCAGATATGCCGCTACGTTTGTACGGTATTCATCAACAGAATAATCCAGGTTCTTAGGTACACAGAAATACAGATCCAATCCTGTGGAAGGATCTTTCACACTGATATGGCTGCCGGTGCATCCCATCAGATCGCAGTTGCTCTTATAACGGGGCGGCACAAAATCAGCATCCTTCGCACAAACCACCATGGAAGAAGCCAGCGCCAGTGTCGTTGCAACTGCAGTTACAAGAATTGTTTTAAATACTCTCATACCTGTTACCTCCTTATAACATGTATTAAAACCCTTACAAGTACATTATACGCCCTTGTATACCAAGGTGTCAACATTTTCCAGAGGTTGTTTCAAAATACCGGATTGGTCATCGCTCTGACGATCCCCTGTTTTCTCCTGAAAATAACAATAGAAAGCACGCACAGCGGGCTTTCTATTGTTATCCAATCTGACCATGTTATCTGTCACCGGGCTTTGCTTATAGCCTGGTTTCGTCTGCACGGCAGATACATATATTACATTGCAGCATATGCACCATTTGTAATCTTAACAGCTTTGGGCTCTTTGTTCGGTTCGCCGTCAGCACCCCATGTCATACCCAGGCCTGTCAGACCGTCAATGCTGATTTCCGTCATGGATGTTTTCAGCGCATCGCAGATATCGGAAGCGCTCATATCCGGTGTCACACCTGCCTGCTCCATAGCAGCTTTAATCGCATAAATGCCATCATAAGCATCCGCCGCAAACTGGTTCGGAATATCACCGTATGCATCCTTGTATGCGGTTACAAATTTCTGTGTCAGCTCATCTTCCGCATCTGCTGCGAAAGGAGTCAGCAGCATAACGCCCTCTGCCAGAGCAGTATCAAAATCTTCCACTGCCAGAATACCGTCCAGACCGTCACAGCCAAAGAAAGTGGGTGCATATCCCATCTTGTCGGCCTGGCCCAGGATAATGGAAGCTTCTGTATAGTAAATCGGCAGGAATACAAGTTCTGCGCCTGCATCTTTTGCTTTCTGGAGCTGTACGGAGAAATCTGTGTTACTGTCTGCGGTAAACGCTTCCGCAGATACAATCTCCAGGCCCTGATTGCCGGCTTCTGCCGCAAATGTCTGATAAATACCGGAAGAATATACGTCGGAGCTATTGTAAATCACCGCTACCTTTGTAGCCAGGCCATGTTCACCGATGTACTGTGCGGATGCAGTTCCCTGGTTCGGGTCAGAGAAACATACACGGAAAGCGTTGTCATACTGAATGCTTTCCACTGCGGAACCTGAAGGGGTCAACTGGAACAGGTTGTCCTCATGTGTCTTTTCCACTACGGCTGTACAGGGGGTACTGGTTACGGTACCAAGCAGCACCTGCATATCCCAGTCTTTCAACGTATTGTAAGCATTTACTGCCTTTTCCGCATCATGCTCATCATCCTGGAAATTGAACTCAATCTGTACACCGTTGATACCGCCTGCAGCATTGATCTCATCCACTGCAAGCTGTGCAGCGTTCTTAACTGCCTGTCCGTAAACGGCTGCCGCACCTGTCACAGGGCCGATTCCGCCAATACGGAATGCGCTGCCTGCTTCACCACTCTCTGCCGCTGCGCTGCCTGCTTCACCACTCTCTGCCGCTGCGCCGTCATTTTCAGCCGCACTGTTTTCTGCGCCTTCTGTCGGTGCGTCCGTACCGCCTGCCGGATTGCTGCCGCAACCTGTCAGAGCAGCCGCTACCATAGCCGATGCTACGGCAATGCTCAAAAATCTCTTCATAATCTTCTCCTCCATCTTTTTATTCCTTCAGGCAGAAGCCGAATACAAAATGCATATTCGCAGAACAACTGCCACAAGGGGCTGATACACGGAAAAAGATTCAGTGGATCACCATTGAACCTTTTTCGTTACACGATATAATAAATACTTTTTTCCCATTTGTCAACGTTTTTTTGAATGCATCCGGATAAAAATGTAAAAGCCGGCTGCATTTCAATCCACGTTCTGTGTCTGTCACATGGTATCCGGATCCGGTTTCCAAAGGCCGGTTTCCCATAAGATTGATTCCTCTATGCCTGCACAAGGGCACAGGTTTCTTCCGCAATGGCAAGTTCTTCATTGGTGGGGATCACCAACACTTTCACACCACAGCCCGGCGCGGATATGATCAGGTCTTCTCCCCGCTTTCGGTTCTGCTCTTCATCCAGGCTTACGCCCAGATAGCCCAGATATGCGCAGATCATCCTGCGGATCAGGGGACTGTTTTCCCCCAGGCCGGCCGTAAAACAGATGCCGTCCACACCGTTCATGGCCGCTGTATAGGCGCCGATATATTTTGCCACCCGGTAAGCAAATGCCTTTAATGCCCGTTCGCCTTCCGGCTGCCCGGCCTGAAAGGCATCCTCCAGATCCCTGAAATCGGAAGAAAGTCCGCCGGAAAGCCCAAGTACGCCTGACTGACGGTTCAGGATCTCCATGATTTCATCCAGCGTTTTTCCCTCTTTATGGGCGATAAACTCCACGATGGCCGGGTCCATATCACCGGCCCGTGTTCCCATAATCAGTCCCTCCAGGGGAGTCAGTCCCATGGATGTGTCCACCGACTTTCCATATTGAACAGCGGACACACTGGCGCCGTTGCCCAGATGACACACAATCAGCCTGAGCTTTTCAGGCCTCTCTCCCAACACCTTAGCCGCCTGCCTGGACACATATTTATGGCTTGTCCCGTGGAACCCATAGCGTCTGACTCT
>ERZ778511.2216-NODE-2216-length-11161-cov-5.151270_pt1 | contig 11161 bp, 7 predicted proteins | sample MGYA00510347_ERZ778511 | MGnify/ENA primary metagenome ERZ778511 (study PRJEB29527, sample SAMN07138967) | mouse gut metagenome | material: feces | host: mouse | place: China:Nanjing | collected 2016-01-25 ...
TTTCTTGTTTTTAGAGAAAAAAGGTGCATACGCATTGATATGCACCTTTTTTTGTAAAAGTTTATGGTTGTTTTACCATGGTTATCGGGTTGTGGGTTGGAATCAGCTTTTAGCGATTAATTTTATTTCTTTCATAGTAATTGTACTTGCATCTTTAAAAGCCTTGTCAGCCGAAACGCCCGAAGTCTGTATAATTATTCCAGGAGCACTTGCATTAGCAGCTAATTTATCAAGTGAAAATTCAGCTGTTATATTCTTATTAGCTCCTATATTATACTTCTGTTGAACCGAATTATTAGATTCATAAATGTCTTTAGTATTGTTCAGAAGTTCTGCCTGTACATTTCCTTCAAAATCGGTCAAATCAAAAGTCACAACAGCTTTTTCATATTCCGAAAGTTCATCTATTGTTAAACCAAACGCAACATTAACAATAGGTGTATATCCTGTCAAACCAGGAAACTCATATTTCTCTGAAGTTGCAAGTACAGCTCCTGATACTTCTTTGCCATTTCTCATTACTTTGGCTGATGTTATCTCAATACTGCCCATAAATCCAGCTACATTATTTTGAATAGATAAAAATGCTGATGTTTTACTACTGATATCAGCTGATAATGCTGATGTTTCAAAAGAACCACCTTTTTTACCATACTCGCCAGTACCTGCAATTGCTTTGACATTTTGAGGCATCCAGTTTCCAAGGGTTATGCCACTTGTATCTCCTTCAAACCACTCACACTGCAACACTGTTCCGTCTAAAGCAGTATATTCAACTGCTACCGTATCACCAACCTGTACTTTTGAAGGATCAACTTTCACCCATCCAAGTGAACGATATGCTCCAAGAGATGCTTTATACTCTGTTTGACTTAATGTAACCAAACGATCTTTGTTTACCTCAAACTCACCCGTCACTACATACGTACGGATCGAGTTGTCAGCCTTTTTCACTGTGACAGTCGCCTTTACGGTAACCGTTCCTGCCTGTGTACCAGTAACTACCGCTTTTGCCGGCTCATCCTCATCAGCTGAAACAGTAGCGTCTCCAACTACTACCGGTTTCGGTGCTTCTGTCGGTGCTACTGTTTCAGCTGGTTCTTCTGTTTCTACCGGTTTCGGTGCCTCTGTTTCAGTTGGTTTTACGGTTTCTACCGGTTTCGGTGCCTCAGTTTCAGCTGGTTTTGCTGTCTCTGCCGGAGTACTCTCTCCCTCTGTAGCATTAACAACCGGTGCTTCCACTGCCTTTGCTTTTACGATCTCCCATACTACATCCTGGATCGTTCCTTCCACGCCCTCTAATACGATACCTGCTGTCTCACCGATATTGATCGATGTCTTACCGCCTGCCAGCTTGATCTCGCCGGCTTTCTTTACTGTTATGGCTGCTTCCTTCTGGAGGGATGTTCCTGTCTTATCTCCCTTTACTGCCGTTACGGTCAGATAAACCGTGGCATTACCTGCCTGCTCTGCCGTTACCACGTTCTTCAGTGCTGTCGACTGGCTGTTGATCGTCGCCGCGGAACCTACGATCGTCCACTCCGCCGTCAAATCGGCATCCGTTACCGGCTTTCCGCCGAGCTCGACCGTTGCCGCTGCCTCGATGGCTGCCGTCTCACTCTCGACCAGGGTGATATCCTCCAGGTCTGTTACGTTTATGATCAGTTCGTCTGCCGCGAATACGCGGATCGCTGCCTCTTCCACAGGAACGTCTGTGAACGTCTTGCCGGAAACTGTCAGGTCGACCGTTCCGCCGATCGTTGTTCCCTCATGGTCTACTTTCTTACCTGTGAGTACGTCACCAACCAGTTCCGCAACCGATGTGTCTGCCACTGCCAGGTGTGTCTCCACGATCTCAGCGCCTTCTGCAGCCACTTCCACTTTCGTCGTCTCGCCTACGGCAAGGTTGTGTTTGAAACTCAGTGTGACAGCCGGTGCCGTTGGCTCTGGTGTCGGTGCGTCTGTTACAGCCGGTGCCGAAGGCTCCGCGCTCGGGTCCGCCGTCACAGCCGGTGCCGAAGGCTTCGCGCTCGGATCCGCCGATACAGCCGGTGCGTCCGTCTCGACCGGTTTCTCCGGTGCCTTGAACTCGATCGACATCAGGCGGAAGTTCACGCCCTTCTGGGTCTGGTCCTCGCTGTCCACGTACGGGTGCGTGTTCGACTCCAGCTGTACGCTGACACAGTCGATCAGGCCGACTTCCTCAAAGTCATATCCGTCGAGCAGGCCGCCTGCCTCTCCGACATCCTTCATGTTGTACTGTACCGTATAACCGCCGTTCTCGTACGGCAGGTCGTTCAGGTACCTGCGGTACAGGCCGTCCGTGTACGCCGTGCATCCAAGTCCCTCATCCGTCGAGCTCAGGGTCGCTTTTCCTCCCCATCCCTCGTCTCCCGAGGTGATCTCCTCGTCGGATGTGTATTTCACCGTTACACTGTCATAGTAGCGCACGTCGATACCCTCTTCCGGGTAATTGTCCGCATCCTCGAACTTCACCATGTCTGCTTTCTCAAACATGAATCCCTCGCCGTTCCCGTATGTCAGGGTCACGTCCTCGACCTTCTTTTCGGGGTCCGGGGTCCATTCCGGTTTCTGCGTCGGTTTCTCTGTCGGCGGCTTTGTTACCGGTACTTCCGTAGCCGGTGCATCCGTAGCAGGTGCTGCCGTCCCATTCCCCCCTGACGGCGGCTGTGTTGCCGGCGCTGGTACGTTCTGGCCCGGTGCGTTCGTCGCCGGTGCCGGCGGGTTGACTGTCGGTTTCTTTGCCGGCGCTGCCTTCACCTTCACCTTCAGGGTCAGCTTCGTCGCCTTCTTCTGGCCCTTGATCTTCAGCGTGATCTTCACCTTCGTGCTCTTCCCGGCCTTCTTACCCGTTACCTTTACGGCCGTCTTTCCCTTTGCCTTTGCTGTCGCGATCTTCTTGCTGGCACTCTTGACCGTCAGCTTCTTTACTTTCTTTGCCTTTACGTTCTTGATCTTGACCGTCTTGGTCTTCTTCACGGTCACGGTCACGCTCTTCGATGCCAGCTTGATCTTTTTCTTCGCCGCATCCGCGTCTGCCGCCGTCCCTGCAAGGGAGAACGTCAGCGCTGCCGCCATAACCGCTGCCATGGCTCTTCTGAAATTCTTTTTCAAAATCCTTACCTCCATTTTACTTGTTTTTGTTGATCTATGGTTTTAATAAACACCCTCCCGGGGTGCGGGATCTCCCCGGGGGATGGTTATTACTGCTTTATCCTGGGGGATGGCCCCCTCTGACCGGCCGGATGGCTCCATGCTGTCAGTTCAGCGTATCCTCATCCGTCAGCTCCCTCTTCGTCCCGTCGGATAACAGGATGTATTTCGGGTCGGTGTCTGATGCCTCTTTCAGCGGCAGGCCCGTGATCGCCGTCACGAGCTTCACCGTTCCTCCCTTCGCGCACACCTGGATCGTATCCAGGCCGGAAAGCTTCCCGTCCTTCTTCAGGCCGTCCAGCGCGAAGTATACCGTACGCGCCCCGCTTCCCTTGTCCGTTCCGACCATGACTGCCTCGCCTTCCTCCGGCGCGAGCTTCACTTCCAGCTCCGGCACGTCGGCTCCGACTGACACCTTGATATAGTTGAACTCATCCATGTCAAATGACTTGTTGTGGTTCGCCGCCGTCTTCACTTCCCCGTCCAGTACGTCCAGGTACCATGCTGCCACGGTATCCTCCGCACCGAACTTCGCACCGGCTTCCGTGTACTCCACGGCTGCCGTCTCCGCGTTCGCCTGGTTCACCTTCGAGGCCGCGTTCACCTTGTAGCCCAGTACTTCCGCGTTCACCTGCGGCGCCGTGATCTTCAGCGACTTGATGATATATTTGTCCGGGTTCTCGAACCGTTTTCCTTCCTGCGCTGCCGGCGGCTGGTTCGTCTTCAGGCAGATGTAGCGGATCTTCGAGTAGTCGCCCGATCCCTTCGTGCCCGTCAGTGTGTTCCATGAGAACCTAAGCGTCTCTTCCGACGCCAGCGGCGTCGTTCCGTTCGATGCCACGAACCCTTCCGCCTTTGACTTCTTGCGGTTGAATCCGCCGTCCTCAAAGCGCCATGCACAGCTTCCCTGGAAGAACGGGTACGCAAAGCCGGCATATGCCTCGTACCACTCCTTGCCGTCCGCCGTCTGTTTCCTCTTGTCAAGGCTTCCGTCGAACAGCGCCACTTCCATCTGGCCCGGCACCTTTCCGGTCACCTCCACTCCCTTGTAGCCGCGCAGGTCATACTCCCTGCCCAGGTCAAGGAATACCGACTGGTTCAGGTCCGTATACGAGATCTCAAGGCTTCCGTCCTCGAGGAACTTCGCATCCGTCTCCGAGAGCACCGCCGGGAAGTCCTTCTCTTCCTCTCCCTCGTTCGCCTTCCTCACGAGCGTCGCCGTCTTCAGCACGTCAAGGTCCTCGGTCTGGTCGCCCACACGGACCACCTTCACCTCCACGGACTTCGCCAGCGACGGGTTATCCTTCGGCGTCACCGTGATGACTGCCGTTCCTTCCGCGATACCGGTCACCTTTCCTGTTCCGTCCACTTTCGCCACCGTCTCGTCGCTCGATGTGAACACGAGGTCGCGGTGCGTCGTGTTGGACGGTGTGAACGTCACTCCCAGTGTCGCCGAGGAACCCGGCGTCAGTTCGGACACCGGCGATACCTCGATCCCCTGTACCGGGATGTCGTCCTCCACCAGCGCCACGTTGTCGATGTAGAGCACTGCCTTGATCCCGTTGTCACGGAACGTCGCCCCTCCCTCGTACGTGGAGCCGAGCACCATGTCGAACTTCTCGTCGGACAGGAGCGTCTCGTCTGCCTCCTTGATCTTGTCGGTATCGAACGTCAGCGTCCTCTTCGCGAAACCGACCTTCGGTTCCACCGTATCTTCCGGTTTGAAGCCGGACGTACACGAATCGTTGGCAAAATGCGTCGCCGCGTTGGTCGGGATCCATGTCGAATACGCGAACGGGAAGTGTTTGTTCGTCTCCTTGCTCGTGTTCCCGTTATGCAGCACGCACCCGTTCTGCGTGTCATCGCCGATCGCCATCGGGATGTTCACGCCGAACCGCAGTTTCGGGTCGGACACGTGCGCCGTTGAACCGTCGTTGTCCTTTGTCGCGAAGGCGTCCTCCGCCTTGATGTTCCCTTCCTTGTCAAAGTAGCAGAAGATCTGCTTGTACTGTACCGCCGACGGGTCGTTCCCGATCACGCGGGCCTCGACGCGCACGCCGCTGTAGCTTCCCAGTTTCTTGCCCGCGGCAGGCTCGCCCTTTGAATTTTTCAGTTTCGAGAGGTCCACGCTGAACACCGGCGCGTAGTCGAATGCCGTGTCCGGCCCGTCGAACGTGAGCTTCAGGCACTTGTTGGCCGGGTTCTCCGGATCCTGCACGACGGTCATCGTCCCGGCGTTCTTGCCCCTCGACGTGTACCTCGCCCAGGCCGTGCCCGGTGCATAGCCCTCGAAGTCCTCGATCATCGTCACGACCCTCGGGTCCGGCGTCGGCGTCGGTGCCGGCGTCACGTCGCTCACATGTTTGGTCACCTTGACGGTCAGCTTCGCGCTCTTGCCGCTGCCGTCCGTCGCCTTCGCGGTCAGCTTCGCCGTCCCGATGTTCCTCGTCGTGATCTTGCAGCTCGTTCCCACGTTGCTGCCGAGGATGCTCACGACCGAACTCTTGCTCGACTTCCAGAGCAGTTTCTTCTGGGTCGCGTTTTTCGGGGATGTGGTCGTCTTGAGAGTCGCCATCCTACCCTTCGGAATGGAAAGTGTCTTCTTTGAAATACGTACAGTTTCCTTATATTTCGGATAAACCTTCTGCATCTGGCCGTTTCTCATCTCCAGTTTCCAGTTGGCTCCATCCCAGTTGCACTGTACTTTACTTTGCACTGCTACCTTCGTTACAGGTTTACCTATCTTGACTGTAATCGTAGCTTTTTTCTTTTTGTTCTGCGCAGAAGTTACTGTGATCTTTGCAGAACCCTTGCTCTTGCGTGCTTTGACAACACCTTTCGAGTTTACGCTTACAATTGATTTTTTGCTTGATTTGTATGTAAGCTTCTTACTCGCTTTTTTCGGTGATACAGAAGCACTCAGTTTTTTTGACTGTCCTTTTTTCAGTACCAGTATCCCAGAGCTGCCCACCTTAACCCCGATGGCAACTTTTTTCACTTTAGCTGCCGCCTGGGATTCAGTAGATGACACAGCCAAAGACGTAACGATCATGGCAAACGCCAGGAAAAATGTCACGACTTTTCTGAAATACGTAGATGACTGTTTACTGATCTGTCGCATCAAAATACCTCCTATAATTCTTTGCTTTTGTGGGCAAAGCGCAGTATGTCCACAATGAAATTACACTCATTATACCACCACTCACCATATTATGCAAGGTGATTTTTGTTTTTTTCGCCGGCCGGCGTTCTCCATTTCTTAACATTTTTAACAAATTGTTAAGAAATTTTAAGTTCTGCTTTTCCCCTTTCTTATCTTTACAACTTACACTATAAAGAATTATTTTGTCATTCTTGTGACATCTATTTTTTATTTTGAACCAAAATAAGGAATCTGCATTGACTTTCTGCCCGCATTCCTTATAATATGATATCAAGGGGCATCTTGTGCAGAGCAATTCATAAAACCGCGGGGAAAATGTATTTGTTCCCAGCATTACATACATCGTTAGGAGATTTTGATCATGAACACAGACAATCAATTATTAGAAGCCATTAATAGGTACTTTCCCGTGGAACAGCGCGGAATACAGAGTTATTCCGCGCTGACCCTCGCATATCTCGGAGACGCCGTATATGAAATCATCATACGGACGCTCATCGTGGAAAACCATCTCGGCAGGGTGAAATCACTCCATAAACAATCCAGCCGTCTCGTAAATGCCAAGGCGCAGGCAACCCTCATGGCTTCCATCCAGGAATCTCTTACCGAAAAAGAATGTTCCATATATAAAAGAGGACGGAACACAAAATCACATTCCGTCGCCAAAAACGCAGAGGTACATGATTACCGGATCGCCACCGGTTTCGAGACGCTTATGGGATATTTATACCTGAACGGCGAAATGGAGCGATGCCTCCAGCTCATCAAGCTGGGACTTCCCTCCATTTTATGATTCCACATCGCCTAAAAACCAACTTTCGTGCGAAGGCTGAAAAACAATTCAAAGACAGGAACCACGCCAAAAAAGTTAGGAAACAATAAAACAGCCGCGCAAAATAAACTTATGACCGTGATACATAACGCGAACCGCAGCCTGCTCATCGGGATACATACCGATAGCAGCACGCCAAAACTCACCGCGCCGCCCGCCAGCAGGTTCAGGGTGGATACAGCTACCTCTCCAAACCCAAAAAACATATTGAGAAACGCAATTGCTGCCAGAGTCCCTGTAAGGACGAGCGCCGCCGGAAGGGAGATACGCAGGACATTTCGCAAAAAACCTCTAGGAATCGCATCCTCATGCCGTTCGAGGGCGAGGACAAAACTCGGTATGCCGATCGCCGTCCCGCCGATCAGGCTGAGCTGGATCGGTATGAACGGATACGACTGTCCGATGATGATAAACAGCACGCAGAGCATGATAGAATAGAGTGTCTTCGTCAAATAGAGCGCACTGACACGCTCAATATTGGAAATGATCGTTCTTCCCTCGTTGACAATTTCTTTCATGGACGAAAAATCCGAATCGAGCAGAACAATATGCGCACTCTGCTTCGCCGCGTCACTTCCTGATGCCATCGCAATCCCGCAGTCCGCATCTTTTAGCGCAAGTACGTCATTGACGCCATCTCCCACCATACCAGTCACGAGATCCCCCGCTTCAAACGCCTTTACGATCAGCCTCTTCTTTTCAGGAGACACCCGCCCAAAAACCGTATAGTTTTTAACTTCCTGGCGAAGTTCCCCGATCGTATCCGGCAGTTCCCTCGCGTCCACAAACCGCTCGGCCCCCTCCAGTCCGGCGCGCTTTCCTACGATTGAAACGGTCAGGGGATTGTCCCCCGAAATAATTTTGATCTCGACATCCTTTTTCCGAAAAAAGCGAAATGTTTCTGCCGCGTCATCTTTGATGATATCGGATAATACCACGAGCGCAACCGGCTCTTTTTCCATAAGCAGCAAAACCCGCATTCCCTCGGCAGAAAAATGCTCTGCCTTCCCAATAGCCGCGCGGTCGTCGGTCAGATACTCCGGCGCTCCCAGGCAGTATTGCTTTTTTGTTCCATTTTCCAAAACCGTGATCCCCATGTATTTTCGCTTGGAACTAAATGGTATCCGCTCGATGATCTCCCATTTACGCGTGTCGTCAAAATATCTCCGAAGCGCGTCCGTCGTGGCATTTGTTTCTTCAAACGCGTACGACATGCACTCCATAATTTCCCGCACCTTCTTCTGGCTGCGCATGCCGCCCAGCACCTCGACCCGTTCCACCTTCAATTCGCCGGTCGTGATCGTTCCCGTCTTATCCAGACAGAGCACATCGACTCTGGCAAGTGCCTCGATAGCCTCCATCTCCTGAACGAGCGCGTTCTTTTTCGCAAGCCTTCCCACACCGAGAATAAATGAAATACTTGTGAGCAGCACCAGCCCTTCCGGGATCATGCCAAGTACGCCTGCCACTGTATTCACGATAGAATCTGAAACCGTATTCTGCGCCACGTTGCGTTGAATGAAATATAACGCCAGCCCGATCGGAATGATCGCGTATCCTACATATTTGATAATGCGTTTGATCGCAATCTGCATCTCGGAAGTCGCGCGCCGCTTTGTCTTCGCCTTTTTCACAAGCTGCGTGGCATAGTTATCCTCCCCGATATGAATGACTCGGGCCGTTCCCGTTCCCGCCACCACATGACTGCCGGAAAACAACATATCCCCCGTTTTTTTCAAGACGGCCAGAGATTCTCCCGTCAAAAGTGATTCATCGATCTCCAGTCCCTGGGATCCCATCATCTCACAGTCGACAGGGATCTGATCCCCGATGGAAAACCGAACCACATCTCCGATCCGCAGCTGCTCCACCGGAACTTCCCTTACCACACTTGTCCCTTCGGAATCGTTTTTGCGCGCCGCACCGGCGCCGTATCCCTGCCCCGCCAAAGGTTCCACATGCCCTTCCCCTGGCACTAACAATTTAGCCTTCGTCGCCGTCACGACCGAAAGCGCGTCGATCAGTTTTTTCACCTTGCATTCCTGTATGATCCCTATGAGCGCGTTCGTAATGACAATCCCCATAAACAGCATATTTTTCTGCTGCCCGGAAAAAACAATGAGTGAAGCTAAAACAAAATTTAAGAAATTGAAATAAGTAAATGTATGAGAAGCTATGATTTCCCATTTTGTCTTCGAGGCATCCATACGACTTCCTCCAAAAATCAAGGATTTTCCTGTAAAAGTGAAAAAGGAACACGAATCGTGTTCACTTTTATTTTTACTGTTCGCATATCTTTTACGTAAAAGCTAGCGACGGGAATCGAACCCGTGACCTCTTCACTACCAATGAAGTGCGCTACCGACTGTGCCACGCCAGCTTATTTTTACCCTGCCCTTATATATTAACAGAGCGCCCACCGAATGTCAACAAAAAATCATATCGTTTATTTCTTTTCTTTTAATAGTGTCGGCTCGATTCCGTACTGAAGAAGATTGATATATTCCAGTAAAAACAGTCGGTCAGCGAGTTCCAATACATTAAAATCCATACCATGCTCTTTATGCTGCTCATAATAAAGTATGCGGCACATAATATTTCCATATGGAGTATTACAGGCAAATGCCACCGGGAAATAATATTGTTCCACTTGCGTCGAGATCTTCTTTTTCCTCAGGCGTTCTGACAAATAACTCTGCATAAAAGACAAGCCTGTATTCACTGCGATAATTTGAGAAACAAGTGGAATTGTCTGACACTCCTTATTATCTTCCCCTGCATCTTCCGAATATTCAATGACTCCTATCTTTAGACAGCAGATGATAATGAGAGCTGCTTGTTTATGAGAGTCCAGTTCTTTTGTACTATCCGTCATAAAACGGGACATCGTTTCTTGATACTGCCTTTTGAATTCCTGATCAAACTCTTCTTTTTTCTCATCATGAAAAACAAGAGACGGATACTGCTCTCTCATTTGTTCCGCATTCTTACCGATCACTTTCCATATTTTATCGGTCAAACTCCACGTTTCCGTCATACCGCACCTCTTCTTCCAGTATCCTTCTCGATTTTATCAAAATTCGACAATGGTTCGAAATAATTGATATATGGTATATCGTTATGGTAGGTTTCAGGATCTGGTCCTTTATTTACCTGATAACGCGGAACATAAGCAGATATCATTCGTTCCACGTATATCTTGATATTAAATAAACCATTTTCTTTACGATATTTTGCTCCTTCCACTTTCATCCTGTACTCAAGCCAGTTACGGATCAACATGATAAGCGCTATGATGCCCAACATAACAGCCAACACACATGTAGACAGTATCATCAGATCCACGATCCCCATTCCAGCTATATTGATGTCTTTCATACGTTCCCTCCTCATCTCGCAACTATGGAAGCACCATAGCCGTATACAGCCAGTTCCTCACAGCTGTCAAAAAGTATAAGTATATTTATCGACACGGAAATAATTTTCATAGCTGATCCACAATCACGCGAACGGATTACCGTACCAGCAAAGAAAATTGCGAATACCAACACTGCCGCTATTACGACTGCCATTTTCAAATGGTAATATGTAAATATCCTCTGTTTCCCATTTAGGTACTCTAGTTCCTTCGAAGTTTCTGTTACATAAATCGAATTATGTATAACAATTCGCAGCAAACATATAAGATTCAGCCACATCACTATGAGGTCAGCTTCATTTAAGCAGATCAGCAGAATTGAAAAAAACGAATAGCTTGCTTCACAGATCCCTTCACACAATATACGCTTCTTGTACTTCAATTCCTCGTCCCTCAGCTTAAATCCTGCCCATTTCAAGTATCTTTTGATCCCTTTTAAAATATCTATTTTCATGGTATGTATCTTTCTCCCAACATATATAACAGATGGGATGCCATCTTTACTCCTTTTATTATTCGTAACAAACAATTAAATATACGCCTTTTCCCTTTATTTTATGCCGCCCGCAACACA
>ERZ778511.2221-NODE-2221-length-11138-cov-4.748895_pt1 | contig 11138 bp, 10 predicted proteins | sample MGYA00510347_ERZ778511 | MGnify/ENA primary metagenome ERZ778511 (study PRJEB29527, sample SAMN07138967) | mouse gut metagenome | material: feces | host: mouse | place: China:Nanjing | collected 2016-01-25 ...
ATATTCAATCCACAGCCGGCGGAGAGGAACATGCAAAAAAAGAGTCGCCGGAGGTCATATATTCCGGCGATGGTGCCGCGGGTTAGTAATGTCTTTTAATTTACTGATTCCGCTATGGACGCGAACCTTTGTCTTGAGATCGGAGAAAAGTCCCTCGAGTGCATTATTCGTGTTTGGAAGCCCTGTTTCAGGATGATCGCAGAAGATCCATAACAGAGGCATGTTGCGCTTGAGGCTTAGATACGCACTTTGCAGTCTCGGGCGCATATAAGGAGGTATTTTACGTTTTGTTTGTCCCGGACTCTTTCGTTTATCACATCTTTATACTTCTCATACCAACCATTGAATGCCACAGCAAAGCTTTCCTTATCAGTCTTTGTGATGATATCCACAAGGTCAAGCAGCTTCTTAGATGCTTCTATGTCAGGATCTTGAGTCAGGATGCTGGGGAGGGGCAGACCTTTCATTCCTTCTGTCACAACGCCGTATATCCCGAATCCTTTGCTCTTTAACCACTCAAAACATTCAACATATTGGGCGATGGTTTTATGGTGGACATCTCTATGCCATAAGACATTTCCGCGAAGGGCATCTCCAATGACCATAAGACCGAAGTTCCTGCCCCAATAAGTTGTATCCACCTGTATGGTGACATCCTTATACTTGGCTATCTTATAGACATGACTCATCCCTTCCAGATCACGCCGTATGGTCTTCTCATTTATACCGTACTTGATGGCAAGCTGTTCCAACGTCTGCTTGTCTTCTACATAGTCCGTGATAACTTGTGATTTATCTCGACGAATACCACCATCAAAACGGCGACCACAATCCTTACATTTATACCGTTGAGTGCGGCCTCCCAGGCCATTCCTGCCCACATTTTTAGATCCGCAGAAAAAGCATATCAATGACAATCTTCACAAGGATATGAAAATCAATTCATTGTAGCGACTTTATCACCCGGAATGTCCGTCCCGCCCCAAAATGTCCACCCCGCCAATTCTGCCATCACCCCTCCCAACGATTCAGATTTCCGGATACAAAAAAGAAAAGGAGCAGAAAGCATCTCGCCTTGCCGCTCCTAAACGTGTACTAAAACCTAAACCTGACACATAGATGCAAAAACTTCCGCAAACGTTGCAGGAAATTATGAAATTCGCATGATTTTTCCGCAACTCAATCCAGCAGGCTCAGTATACTCCCATAATGGGCAGTGTGCATCCGCCTTGGCTACATCACAAGCCCCACATTGTCCACCCACAAGATATTGCCGACGCCGCCATAAAAGGCCTTGCCGCAGCTTGACAGGAAATGCACCATAAGGAAATTAGGTTCAGTTCCGCTTTCCGCCCATCCTTCCTCATGGACCACCACATTATCCCCGCGGCTGTTTATGGTATGGTAAGCCCTTTCAGGGTCATTGTTCAGCCCCATATATTCCTCATAATGAGGAAGTGACGTAATGTCACCATAGGATACAGGAATCTCGTGGCCGTTAATCCAATCCGGTATGCTTTTCTTTATGCGCTCTATGCCTGTCCCTACCCTGAGGGCATGCACACTGCCGTCAGGCTCTTCCCAGCGCTTCTGCAGTATCACGACAATCTCCGCCCAGTCCGGAACACCCATATTCTTAAGTTTCGAAAACCCGGTTCCACGGATGACCTCATGCCCGACTTCCGCCTTGTAATCCAGCCTGAGAGCCTTGGGAGCGCCTTCGAAAGGTATCCCGTAGAGAACTTTGGACATAGGATCCTTGGTGTCACGGATCGGCTCGACCAACCGGCCTATCATCAGTGCACCCTGGCAACATACATCCATATTCACTATTCCAAGAGCCTTCACCTCCTCGATATGAGTCTCTATTCTCGCGCAATAACCCTTTCCCCTCTTTTCCGGAAAAACGGTATTGTTGGTCTTAACGACACCGGCAACCACAGCAAGCACATTGTTCGTGCGCCACATATATCCGTCCGGAGCGCAGAAGGGCTCCTTTCCGGTGCAAAGGGTCTGGCCATTGCCATAAAACTCATAGAGGTATTTTGTCTTGCCGCCTATGACAGCAGATTCCTTGATTTCCCTGCGGCACCAATGGTCAAACGTCCCGTAGCTGTTTATCTTATCTACGACATTCTGCTGTGCATCAGCCGTTCCATGGCACGACAAGGCAAGAATAAAAGAAAAAACGAATAATCTTGTCCGTCTCATAAAAAATGTCTAAATATGCAATCCGTTTGCAAAGGTAGCAAAAAGCCGGAAGCAAAATATAAAAACATACTTCTATGAATAGAAAATCAGCACTTTTTATAATAGCACTCCTCTTATTATATATAGGTACAGATGCACGTCCTGCAAGAAGCGGACTGATACAGCTGCATCAGCCTGACGGAAGCACATTCGGCGCATATTTCAGCGGTGACGAATTCATGAGGATAAAAACAACGGAAAGCGGGAACGCCATAATCCAGGACCAGGACGGATGGTGGTGCTACGCCGGCTACGGTTCAGACGGGAGAATTTCATGCAGCGGTTTCCGGGTAGGCGGGAAAGTGCCGTCGTCAGTGCTCGCAGAAAGCCGTGCGATACCATACGGCATACTCGCCGAAAAAGCCGCCCCAAGACGAAGCATATGCGCGGAAAGCGACCTTAAGCCACTGATAAAGAGAATCATGGAAAAGGCCGGACCGGATGTGCGCGCCGGAGAACAGAAAGGTTCAAAGCATGGGCTTGTGATTCTCGCACAATACCAGGACGTGAAATTCCGGTACGGAAAGGAGAGTTTCGTGAATATGCTTACACAGGAGGGCTACAGGCACAACGGGGCCACAGGAAGCGCAAAAGAATATTTCGACGCCCAGTTCAACGGAGCTATGGATTTTTCCTTTACAGTCAGCGGAATTGTCACATTGAGCAAAAAAAGGGCATATTACGGAGGAAATGACATTTACGGGAATGACAAGAATGCGGCAGAAATGATACAGGAAGCCTGCATACTTGCCGACAATGAGATTGACTTCTCGCTTTATGACGACGACGGAGACGGGACGGTAGACAATGTGTTCGTGTTCTTTGCCGGAGGTGACGAAGCCGAGGGTGATAAAGAAGAATGCATCTGGTCTCATGCATGGTACATATATAGCGGAGCAGGCATCAGCCTCAGGCTGGACGGCAAGCGGATAGACAGATACGCCTGCACCAGCGAGCTTACCAGGGCAGGGACCGCCCAGGTGTTGGCTGGCATAGGAACATTCTGCCATGAATACAGCCACACATTCGGGCTACCGGACCTGTACGATACAGATTATGACAAAAACGGAGGATGGGCCGCAGGACTTTGGGGACGCACTGCCCTGATGGACAGCGGCAATCAGAACAATAACGGCAACACTCCCCCTTATTTCAACGCCATTGAACGGGAGATACTCGGCATCGGGAATCCCATCATTATAGAAAGCGACGGAGTCTACACTCTCGAGCCAGTCAATTTAAACGGCACTTATTGTCGGCTGGACACTGACACCCCAGGTGAATACTACCTCATCGAATGCCGCACGTCAGAAGGATGGGATGCATGGTGCGGAGGAAACGGCATGCTTGTCTATCATATCGACAAATCATCCGCATATCTGAAAAGATGGGAGCAGACAAATACGGTAAACGCCTACCGCGACCATCAGTGCGCGGATCTGATAGAAGCGGACGGAAGGGCAAACGGATTCACGAGCCAGGCCAACTACATCAGCCTGATGAGAAACATAAAAGGAGTCTTCTTCCCATTTGGTTCAGTTACGCAATTGACACCGCAGAGCAATCCAGGGCTGAAATTCTGGAGCGGAAATCCGTGCAGCGCGTCCATAACCGGCATCAGGCTTGACGGCAACATGATATCATTCGGTATCACCGGCTTAGGCAGCGCCTCCACTCCTCCCGTCCCAGAAGGACTGAAAGCCGAGCCATTTGCAGACGCCGCAATAATAACCTTCGGAAGCAGCCGGCCATACTCATCCGAAGCGACCGTGACCTGGGGCAAAAGTTCGCAAGAGACCAAAGTGATGAAAGTCAAGCCTTACCAAAGCGGCAAATATGCAGTCGTGCTCGAAGGCCTGGAGCCTGGGAACAAGACCTATACAGTCAACGTGCATTTTGAAATAGGAGATCTTAAAGGAGAAAGCAAGAGCACCTCCTTCATGACCACAAGGCAGCCTCCGGTAAGATGGCCGTACATCTTCCTGAGCAAATCAGTCAGAAGCGGCAGTTTCGCAAAAGGCACAAGGATACCGCTCAGGGTATATAATGCCTCCGGTGCCGCTGAAATCAGATGGACATTCAACGGGCAGCCTGTAAGGCCCGAGCCGGACGGCCGTTTCACGATAACTTCAGACGGCATCCTGAGGGCAAGTATCCTTTGGGAAGACGGGAGCATGGACATAATTGAAAAAAGCATAAAGACCGGACAATTATGAAAAAGATTATAATGATTATTGCCGTGACGCTGCTGGCGGCTTCATGTGAGAAATATGATGTCACTGAGGTACTTCTGCAAAGAAGCGACATTTCCCTGACATGGAAAGGGAAACTGCAGATGAGCTACGATGAAAGCAGGTGCCAGCTTGGCTTCAATGAGGAAAAAAAAGAATTCCGCGTATATGACGACCCTCTCGGATACTGGTTTATCGTAAGGTGCAGCCAGATGCCGCAGCACATGGATCAGACACTCAAGGCCGATGTGGAATGGACTACAGCCAATGACACGCGGACTGAAAAGGGAGTTGAATTTTCTGTGGAAAAGACGGATTCCCAAGGAAAAATATGGATGTGGAGCAAATCAAAGAAAATAGGAGTTGTCATCCGACAATTATAGCCGCACATTACAGAAGTCTCGGAAAAAACTCTTAAATTTGCGTGTTTTTCGTCCTTTCGCCCGAAAGCACGGATTTATTGGCAATAAAGTTTAATTCAAAATATCAAGAAAATGAGAAAACACATCGTAGCAGGCAACTGGAAGATGAACACCACAGTTGCAGAGGGCGTTGAGCTCGCAAAGGCAGTGGCAGCAAAGGCCGCTGAAGTACCGGCAGAGGTAAAGCTCATCATAGCTCCTCCTTTCACTCACCTGTATCCTGTAGCAGAGGCCATCAAAGGCACAGCAATAGGACTTTCTGCCCAGAACTGCGCAGACCATACAAAGGGCGCATACACAGGAGAGGTTGCAGTTGACATGATTGCAGGCGTAGGATGCGAATATGTGATTCTCGGACACTCTGAGAGAAGGGAATATTACGGAGAGACCTCGGCAAAGCTCGTGGAAAAAGTGAAACTCGCTCTTGAAAAAGGCCTTTCACCTATCTTCTGCATCGGAGAGAAGCTCGAGGAGCGCGAGGCAGGACGTCACTTCGAGGTTGTGACAGAGCAGGTTAAAGATGTGCTTTTCACCCTCACTGCAGAAGAGATGTCAAAGGTTATCGTCGCTTACGAGCCGGTTTGGGCAATAGGAACAGGCAAAACTGCAACAGCAGAGCAGGCACAGGAGATTCATGCGGAAATCCGCAAGGTTCTTGCAGAGAAGTTCGGCGCTCTTGCAGAGGAAATCTCAATCCTTTACGGAGGTTCATGCAAGCCGTCAAATGCAAAGGAGCTTTTCGCATGCCCTGACATTGACGGAGGTCTGATCGGAGGTGCCGCCCTTAAGGCAGAAGACTTCATCGGGATCGCAGTTTCTTTCTAAGAATCGGATAACGGAAACAAGAAGAGGGCGTCTAAAACTATTTAGCGCCCTTTTTTGGTAGCACATCAGGTGATTTCAAATGTTTCCCCAATCTCAACACAACAAAATGAAAAAAATGATATTTGCGGCAACTGCCGCACTGGCCGTGACATCATGCGGCGGCACAGACAACGGACTTAAGGAGAAAGTAGAGAGCTATGCTGTAGTGGAGGTAAGTTCTCCTCTTTATGACGCACTGTCCGAGAATGACAAGAAAATCATAGGCCTGTTCCGCCAGGCCGGAGAAATAATGGACGGCCTGTTCTGGAAACAGACATTCGGAGACAAATCCGTCATGGAAGCCCTCAAGGACAGCGACGGGAGGACATATGCCATGATAAATTACGGTCCTTGGGACCGTCTGGATGACAACAGCCCTTTCATCAGCGGATACGGCAGAAAACCTGCGGGATGCTGTTATTATCCCCAGGACATGACGGCAGAAGAGTTCGCCGCATTCGGAGACCCGGACAAGAACAGCCTCTACACCGTAATCAGGCGTGATGAAAACGGAGCGCTCAAAACAGTATGGTACCGTGATGAGTACAAGGATGAACTTGACAAGGTGTGCGCCCTGCTTGAGGAAGCTGCCGCACTCACTTCGAACGAAGGCCTGAGAACTTATCTGACGGAACGTGTAAAAGCATTCAGGACAGACGACTACTTCGCCAGTGACATGGCATGGATGGATATGAAGGACTGCAATATGGACCTCGTGATAGGCCCAATCGAGAACTACGACGACAAGCTCAACGAGGCAAAGGCGTCATATGAGTGCTTCATCCTCCTGAAAGACGAGAAGAAAAGCGCAAATCTCGCAAAATACGTATCACTGCTCCCTACTCTGCAGACCATGCTGCCGTGCGCTCCGGAGTACAAGACATTCGTACCGGGAACATCTTCGGACCTTAACGTATATGACGCGATATTCTATGCGGGAGACTGCAACGCCGGCAGCAAGACAATCGCAATAAACCTTCCGAACGACGAGCGTGTCCATGCGGCCAAGGGTGCACGCAGGCTCCAGCTCTACAACAGCATGATGGCCAAATTCGACAAGATACTTCTTCCTATCGGAAAGGTCCTTGTGGAACCGGCACAGCAGCAGTATCTCAGCCCTGACGCATTCTTCTGGAACGTCACCTTCCATGAGGTCGCCCACGGACTCGGAGTGAAGCAGACCGTAAACGGACTCGGGACCGTTGATGAAGCAATGGGTACGGAAAAGACCACCTGGGAAGAGGCCAAGGCCGACATACTCGGGCTGTTCATGGTATGCAGGCTCATCGACATGGGCGAGATTACCGGAATAACCAAAGAAGAGGCCCTCACGACTTTCATCGCAGGCATCGTGCGCTCCGTGCGCTTCGGCTTCGCCTCTTCACATGGCAAGGCCAACATGATGTGCTACAATTTCATGGCAGAGAACGACGCATTCACAAGAAACGCGGACGGCTCATACCACATTGATTTCGGCAAGGCTCTCGAAAGCGTGGATTTATGGGCCGGGCTGATATTGGAGACACAGGCCACAGGAGACCGCGACTTCGCAATGCAGTATTCGGTAAAGCATGCCAACATTACGGAAGAGCTTGCTGCTGACATAGAGAAAGTCAACGGAGCTGGAATACCGAGGGACATCAGATTCGAGTTCAACTGGTAAGAATCACACGTACCGGAATTGGCTGACAACACCAAAGAAGGAGCCCGGCTGACAGTTTTCAGCCGGCTCCTTTGGTTTATGGCCGATTTTGCATATCTTTGTGGATTGTGCCGGCGAATCCGGTGCCATATAATTTTCTGTGGCATACAGATTTGCCGACGCACTGTGAAAAGACAAGAATATAACGGATATAATATGAAAAATTTTGTAGAGGAACTCAAATGGAGAGGCATGGTCCAGGACATCATGCCTGGAACTGAGGAAAAACTTATGGAAGGCCCTACAGCAGCATATGTCGGAATAGACCCTACTGCGGATTCGCTTCACATCGGCCACATGGTGAGCATCATGATACTCAAGCATTTCCAGAATTGCGGCCATAAGCCTTTCGCCCTCGTCGGAGGCGCTACAGGAATGATCGGCGACCCTTCCATGAAATCACAGGAGCGCAATCTTCTCGACGAGCAGACCCTCAATCATAACGTGGCCTGCATAAAGGCCCAGCTGTCCAAATTCCTCGACTTTGAATCAGACGCGGACAACCGCGCCGAGCTTGTCAACAACTACGACTGGATGAAGGGCTACTCATTCCTTGACTTCACACGCGACATAGGCAAGCACATCACCGTAAACTACATGATGTCAAAGGACTCCGTAAAGAAAAGGCTTTCTTCCGAGTCACGCGAAGGCATGTCATTCACCGAGTTCACATACCAGCTGCTACAGGGATATGACTTCCTGTGGCTTTATGAGAACAAGGGATGCACTCTCCAGATGGGCGGCGCAGACCAGTGGGGCAACATCACCACCGGTTCTGAGCTCATCAGGCGAATCCTCGGCAAAGAGGCATACGCGCTTACCTGCCCTCTCATAACCAAGGCAGACGGAGGCAAATTCGGAAAGACAGAGAAAGGAAACATCTGGCTCGACCCGGAGAGGACTTCCCCATACCAGTTCTACCAGTTCTGGCTCAATGTATCCGACACAGACGCAGAGAAATACATCAGGATATTCACCATGCTCGGCAAAGAGGAAATCGACTCTGCTATAGCCGCACACCAGCAGGCACCGCACGAGAGAAGCCTCCAGAAACTCCTCGCAAAAGAGGTGACAACCATGGTGCATGGCGCACAGGAATACGAAAAGGCCGTGTCCGCTTCCCAGATGCTTTTCGGCAATGCCACTTCCGAGGCGCTCAAGAGCCTTGACGAAAAAACTTTCCTTGCAGTGTTTGACGGAGTTCCTACATTCGAGGTGGAGGACAGCAAATTCCCGATGGGCATCATAGACCTGCTTGCAGCAGAATCAAAGGTATTCCCTTCAAAGGGAGAGTGCCGCAAGATGATACAGGCTGCTGGTGTAAGCATCAACAAGGAAAAGGTGACGGATGCGAACGCCATGATAGGCAGTGAGTCCTATATCAACGGCAAGTATATCCTCGCGCAGAAAGGCAAGAAGAATTACTTTATCATCAAAATCGTAAAGTGATGGAAAAGAACACCGAAAGCACACGTCAGCTCAAGGTAGCCAAGGAGCTCCAGAAGCATATGGCCGAGATTATCCGCAGCAAGGGGATGGCGGCCTTCGGAGGAGCACTGGTGTCCGTGAGCGGAGTAAAGATAAGCCCGGACCTGTCTGTCGCCAAGATATACGTAAGCGTCTTTCCTTCAGAAAAGGCGCAGAGCGTGATGGAGCAGCTTCAGGAAAACGGCAGGGCTCTCCGCGGAGAGCTCGGGAACAAGGTAGCACGCCAGCTCAGGATTGTGCCTGAAATCGTGTTTTACCTAGACAGTTCCCTCGATTATGTCGAGCACATTGAACAGCTTCTGAAAAAATGAGGCTCGTGCCGTTCATAGCGTGCAGATACCTTTTCGCAAAGAAGTCACACAATGTGATAAACATAATTTCTGCGATAAGCGCCATCGGCATGTCCGTGGGTACGGCGGCACTGATAATAATACTTTCTGTCTATAACGGGTTCGACTCGCTCATCAGGTCAATGATGAGTGATGTCGAGCCTGATTTGCTTGTAACGCCGGCATCCGGAAAGGTATTCGTGCCAGAAGGAGAGGCCTATGACTGGCTATATGGCCAAGCCTCCGTCAAAAACATCTGCTGCACGCTGCAGGAGGACGTTTTCATAAATTATGACGGCAAGCAGGGACTGGCCAAGGCCAAGGGAGTGGACTGGATATATGAGGAGGAATCCCCGATAAGAGACCGGATGACAAACGGCACCTTCACTCTGCACCGCGCAGATGTGCCCATGGCATGCGCCGGAACAGTGCTGGCACACGAACTCGGCATCAATCCGCGCTTCTTGTCCCCGATAGAAATCTATTTCCCGTCACGTACACGCAGGATATCTATGTCAAATCCGGCAGCCGCCATTGAGTGCGTCAAGGTCTGGCCGGCAGGAATATTCTCAATCAGCAGCGACATAGACAAAGAACTGCTAATAGTCCCGATAGAAAAGATGCGCGAGCTGCTGGAGTACGAAGACGAGGTCTCGGCCGTAGAAATCCGCATTGCGGAAGGCTATGGCGCGGGAGAAGCCGCGAGGTTGAAAAAAGAACTTGAGACAAGGCTCGGGGACGGTTTCGAAGTACGTGACAGGTTCATGCAGAACGAAACGCTGTACAAGATGATGAAATATGAGAAGGCCGCGATATATATGATACTTATTTTCGTCATCATAATAATAGCCTTCAACATATTCGGCAGCCTTTCCATGCTGATAATCGAGAAGTCCGGAGACATCGCCACGCTCCGCAGCCTCGGCGCGCCGGAGAGGCTCATCAGACGGATATTCGTGCTTGAAGGATGGCTGATATCTCTGACAGGACTTGCAGGAGGGCTTGTCGTTGGCATAGGATTCTCCCTGTTGCAGCAGCATTTCGGATTCATAAAAATGCCCGGACATTTTGTCGTCCAGGCATATCCGGTGATATTGTCCGCAAAGGACATTCTGCTCACTTGCTTTTCCGTAGCCGCCATAGGCTATATAATCGCTCTTCTTCCTGTGATGTCATACGGGAAATTCATGTCTGACCGTTAATGCGTTCCTTTCAGAAGTCACTTCAGACGTCCCAGGTGGCATAATATCAGATTGCCGTCATCATCCCTAAGGTGCATCCCGTTTCCTTCGCAATAGCGGAACCACTTGCAGTCCACACACTCCCCTTTCTTCATCCAAGAGCGGTCACGGTAAGGCCCGAAACGGTTTTCCCACACGTCAATGAAATCATCCTTATAGATGTTGCCCTGATGATAGTCGGACCGGATGCTTGAACATGCCGATATTGAGCCGTCGATAAGGACGGAGCCTATTGTCAACCCGGCCTGGCAAGTGTAAAGATGGTCCCGTACCTCGCCTTCATACTCTCCGAGAAAGCCCTCACAGCCGTAGCTTGCTGAAATGCGGCCTTCCTTGCGGGTCTGCTTTATGAATTCCATCAGCCCGCGGAAACGCTCACTGCCAAGCTGCAATTCAGGGTCCTGTGCCGCACGTCCGACCGGAAAGACCGTAAACAGGCGCCAGCTTTTAAGACCGAGGCTTATCAGATACTCCTTGAATTGTCCGAGAGAATCATAATTGCGGTTATTTACGCAAGTCACGACATCAAACTTTATGGACGGTTCTTTTGCAAGGATGCCGATCGCCCTCGAAGCATTCGAAAAGGCGTCAGGAACTCCGCGCATCCAATT